>Ga0247667_1000136_pt1 | contig 35960 bp, 34 predicted proteins | sample CNK08_metaG_FD_183027 | JGI IMG/M metagenome (GOLD analysis project Ga0247667, IMG submission 183027) | Soil microbial communities from Purdue University Martell Research Forest, Indiana, United States - CNK08 | ecosystem: Environmental > Terrestrial > Soil > Temperate forest > Bulk soil... | reverse complement strand
GGCCTCGGACTCCACCGGCAACGTGTTCACGACGGGGAGTTTCATGACCTCGATCGATCTGGGTGGCGGCAGTCAGCTCTCCGCCGGCGGGTTCGACATGTACCTGGGTAAATTCGGGCCGTAGTAGCTCTGCGCGCTTAAGGGGACCGGACCTCCGAAGCCCGCGCCAAAATAAGTTGCAGTACACAGCGATAAACCCTTGGTGTGTTTCTGAGAGGCCAGTCGAAAGACTGGCCTCTTTCTTTTCCCCCTCCGACTCAATCGGTGGCGCAGGCGTCCCTGCCTGTGATCCGCCAGCCCCGCTCTTGTTTTTTCCCCGCCGACTCAATAGAGTCGCCGCATGTCTTCTGGCAGGCTCTTTATCGTCGGCACTCCCATTGGCAACATGGAGGACATCACGCTCCGTGCCCTGCGGGTGCTGCGGGATTCCAGCCTCGTGGCCGCCGAGGACACCCGCCACACGGGGATGCTATTGGCCCGCCATTCGATCAGGAAACCCCTTGTCAGCTACCACGAGTTCAACGAGGCCAAACGTACCGCCGAATTGCTCAAGGAGCTGCAGCAGGGCCGCAGCATCGCCTTGGTCTCGGATGCGGGGATGCCCACCGTCTCCGACCCGGGCCAGCGCCTGATCCGTGCCGCCATCGATGCCGGTATCGCCGTGGAGGTCATCCCCGGCGTCTCGGCCATCACCATGGCACTGACCGGCAGCGGGCTCGGCGGCGGGCATTTTATGTTCTACGGCTTCCTCCCGCACAAATCCGGGCAGCGCCGTAACGCCCTCACTCGCCTGGCTCCCCTGCCCTACGCGCTGGTCTTCTTCGAGTCGCCCTACCGCCTCGTGAAGAGCCTCCAGGACATGCATGATCAGCTCGGCAATCGCCGCGCCGTCGTCGCCCGCGAGTTGACCAAGAAATTCGAGGAGATCCTCCGCGGCGACCTCGCCGCCATCCTGAAAAAGCTTGAGAACCGCTCCGTCAAAGGTGAAATTACCGTCATCGTCGAGGGTTGCCGCGAATGAACGACCACATCACATTTAATCCGCTCCGTCTTGCTGTTCTTGCCGCCGTGCTGACCCTCCTCACCTTCGGCTGTTCCACCACGACACCACGTGTGGTCGAGGTCAGCAGCCGGACACGGCTCCAGGACGTCGGTCCCGCAGACGAAAAAGCATTTTTCGGCTATGACCAGGCCTCGCGCTTCCGTTACCAGCCTCAGGATCTATCCATCGAGGATCAGCGCGAGGAGTTCTACGTCCGCTGGACACCCGGCAGCGTCAGCCTGGTGAAATTCGAGTATCGACAGGTGGCCAAGGCCGCCACGGTATTCGAGAAGACCTACACGCCGAATGGAGACGTGGCGTATCTTTTCGAGGTGCGGAGGGAAGACTTTCGGGCAGGAGGTTCGGTCTCCGCCTGGCGCGTGACTCTTTGGAATGGTGATCAGCTTGTCGCCGAGAAAAAGTCGTTCCTCTGGTAGATAGCGCCCGCGTTTCTTTATGACCGAGCCAACTGTCATCGCCCGCCTGGAATCGATTGTGGCAGCGCAGCCGCGCAAGGTCTGCATTTTCTGGGGCAAGGACCGCATCACTTATGCGGAATTGGCCGCTCGTATCCATGCTTACGGCGCCCGTTTGCAAGCCGCCTACGCCGTGCGGCCGGGCGATCGCGTGGGGATCCTGCTCAAGAACAGCCCCGAATTCATTTACGCGCTCTATGCCGCCTTGAAGTCGGGCGCGACCGTGGTCCCCATCAATACATTCTTAAAAGCTCCCGAAATCCAGCACATCATTGATGACTGCCAACTCAAGTGCCTGGTTACGTCAGCGGATTTTGACGAGACAATCTTCAAGGTCAAGGGCGTTACCGTGGTTCCACTGGCGGACCTTGGGCAAGGTACTCAAACCAGCGCGCCAAACTGGTCTCCTATCCAGCCGACGGACCTCGCCGTGATCATCTACACCTCCGGCACGACGGGCAAATCCAAGGGCGCGATGCTGACGCACGGCAACATCGCCACCAACGTCCGCAGTTGCATCAAGGCCCTTGAACCAACGAAAGCCGACCGTCTCACCCTCCTGCTTCCGATGTTTCACAGCTTCATGCTGACCGTGTGCATCTTCACCCCGCTTTCGGTCGGCGCGGGTATCGTGTTGATCAAATCCGTCCAGCCGTTCAAGCTGGCAATGCGCGAGATCATTCGGAACCGCGCCACGATTCTGGTGGGCATTCCGCAGTTGTTCCAGGCGCTGGCGGACGCCAAAATCCCCTTCTGGCTGCATTGGGTGCTGAAACTGCATCTGGCCGTTTCCGGGGCCGCTCCCCTGCCCGGCGAGACTCTCGCCAGATTCGATCGCAAATTCCACTTCCCCCTGCTGGAAGGGTATGGACTGAGCGAGGCGTCGCCCGTGGTGTCCTTCAACCCCATCCGCGGCGTCCGCAAGGCGGGCTCGGTCGGCCTGCCACTGCCCGACGTGCAGGTGAAGATATTCGACGACCATGGCCAGGAACTGCCCGCCGGACAGGTGGGCGAGATCGTCGTGAGCGGTCCGAATGTTATGCGTGGTTATTACAATCACGCCGAGGAAACAGCCGCCGCCCTACGCGAAAACTGGCTGCACACCGGCGACATGGGGAAGAAGGATGATGACGGTTACATCTACATCGTGGACCGCCGCAAGGAGATGCTGCTGGTGCGCGGCATGAACGTGTACCCGCGCGAGATCGAGGAAGTCTTGCACCAGTTCCCCAATGTTCGCGAAGTCGCGGTTGTCCCGAAGCCCGACGAGAAGCGCGGCGAAGTCCCCATCGCCTTCGTTAGCCCGACTGAAGGCGCAAAACTTGTGTCGAGCGAGATTCTAAGCTTCTGCCGTGATCGTCTCGCCGACTACAAAATCCCCCGTGAAATCCGCATCGTGGAAGCCCTACCAAGAACGGCCACCGGCAAGATCGCCAAGCTGGAACTGAAGAAGCAGGTGTAATCCGGTCGTTCCTGTAGCGGCGTTCTGTGAGCGCCAACTTCAGACGTCTCCCACGCTACCACCGCTGGCAAGCTTCGCGGTAGCTTTCCACGTTGCGCTTTAACTCGCGCACGCTGTCGCCGCCGAACTTGTCGAGCAACGCCTTCGCCAGCTCGACCGCGACGACCGCCTCCCCGATGACCGCCGCCGCCGGCGTGGCACAGACATCGGAACGTTCCACCGTGGCCTTTACTTCCTGCCCGGTCTGGATATCCACGGACCGCATCGGCTTCATGAGCGTCGACAATGGTTTCATGGCGACGCGGACGACAACCGGCTGACCGTTGGTCATGCCACCTTCAAAACCCCCAGCGTTGTTGCCCGCGCGGGTGAAGACCCCGTCCTGCGCCGGTAGGATTTCATCGTGGACCTGCGAACCAAAGCGGCGCGCTGCTTCAAATCCGAGCCCCACCTCGACACCTTTCATGGCCTGGATGCTCATCAAGGCCCGGGCCAGGTTCGCATCGAGCTTCCGGTCCCAATGAACGTGGCTGCCGAGCCCAATCGGGACACCGACCGCGATCACCTCAAACACACCGCCGATCGTATCGCCCTGACCTTTGGCTATATCAATGGCCTCGATCATCTTCTTCTCGGCTTCGGGATCGGCGCAGCGAACCTCACTGGCTTCGCTCCGCTCGCGGATTTGCGCGAATGTCAGTCCATCTGTCTTTGCCTGTACCGTGCCGAGACTGACGATGTGGCCGACGATGTCGACGCCGACTTCGGCGAGCAGTAGTTTGCAGACCCCGCCGATTGCCACACGCATCGTGGTCTCCCGCGCGCTGGAGCGTTCCAGGATATCGCGTGCGTCCTGGCGGTCATATTTTATAACGCCGGCAAGGTCGGCATGGCCGGGACGCGGTTTCGTGACGGCCGGCAGTTCGTTGATCTTGAAGTCACGGTTTTTCACCATCAACGTGACGGGAGAGCCAATGGTTTCGTCGTGGCGCACCCCCGATACGATCTCCGCCTCATCGGCTTCAATCTTCATACGACCGCCGCGTCCATAGCCCTGCTGACGGCGAGCGAGGTCGCGATTGATGGCGGCGCGATCCAATTTCAGGCCGGCCGGCAGGCCTTCGACCACGCCAATCAGGCATTGGCCGTGCGATTCGCCCGCGGTGAAGTAACGCAATTGCGGCATTGTTATCCTTGAATGAAACCCAGGTACCACTTCATAATCTCGCGTCCGCAGTACATCCACAGCAACGCGCCCAGCGCGATGTACGGCCCGTACGGGATGCGGCTCTGCCATCCCTTTTTGCTCCCGATCACCAGAATCAACCCGATGACTCCCCCGAGCATGGACGACACGAATACCGTGAAGAGCGTCGCCTGCCACCCGAAAAACGCTCCAATGGCCGCCAGAAATTTCACGTCTCCCATTCCCATGGCTTCTTTCTTGAAGATTATCTCTCCCACCGTCGCAACGACCAGCAGCGTCACGCCGCCAACCAACACTCCCAGAACCGACCGCACAACCGACATCTGGAGCGAATTCGCGCCCATCAGCGGCGGATACACGATGCTGAGCAGCAGACCCACGACGATCCCGCCGAGCGTAATCTCGTTAGGGATAATATAGTGCTCAAAGTCGATAAACGTTGCAACGATTAAACCGGCAATCACCATCCAATAAATCGGCGCTTTCAGGAAGTAAATGCCGTGTACGGGCGGATCGTCCCACTGTGTTAGCTTCAGCCACATTAGCAGGAACAACACCGCAGTTAATAGTTCCACGATGAAGTAGCGCGGGCTGATTTTCGCGCCACAGTTGCGACATTTGCAACGTAGCGCCAGGTAACTAAAGAGCGGGATGTTGTCGGCCCAACGGATGCGCTGGTCGCAGTGCGGGCAATGCGATGGCGGAAAGACAATCGATTGATCGAGAGGCATCCGGTGAATGCAGACGTTGAGAAAGCTCCCGACGACCGCGCCAAACGCAAAGACGAGGAAATCGATGTAGAGCTGCAGCCCGGTCACGCTTTTTCCCCGTAGACCGCCGCCCGCAACGCCCGGCGCATGACCGCCAGCGGCGCCTTCCGCTTGGTCCAAATCTCGAACGACCTGGCGCCCTGGTGCAATAGCATGCTCAGTCCGTTCGCGACTTTCGCGCCCGCGCTCTCCGCGACACGCAGCAACTCCGTCTCCGCAGGACGATAAATTGTGTCGTACAGATGCAAGCGTGGCGAAAAGAGCTCCGCGCCAAGCCCGAGCAATTCGCCTCCTTGCAGGCCAACCGATGTGGCGTTCACCACGAGATCGACCTCGTGGATCACCTTGCGGATCTCGTCTGCCGCAAGTTTGAGCGGCAGGAACTCGCTCTTCGTCCCGCGAATTTCGTTCGCAATGGGCTCGATCCGCGCCAGCGTGCGGTTGGCGACGATGACCCGGGCGGCTCCGTCCAGCGCGCATTTCACAGCGATCCCCCGCCCCGCTCCGCCTGCGCCGAGCACCAGCACTCGTTTGCCCTTGATGGACAGGTTGAAGTCCTCTTTGATCGCCTTGAGAAAACCGTAGCCGTCGGTATTGAACCCGCGCAGCCTTCCTTTTTCCATGGTGACGGTGTTGACCGCCCCCAATTTCCGGGCTTCCGCGTCGAGCTCATCGACACAGTCGAGGGCCAGAATTTTGTGCGGCAGAGTCAAATTGATTCCCACCACACCCATGTCGCTTGCGCCGCGCAACGCCGAGCGCAAATTCTGTGGATCGACATGCAACGCCAGGTACACCCAATTCATATCGAGCGCCGCGAAGGCGGCGTTGTGCATCGCGGGAGATGCGGTGTGCTTGATGGGCGCGCCGAAAACGCCGACAATCGTTGTTGAGCCGTCAATGTGCATGAAAATCAAACCGAGGCAGGTTGTGGTGAACGCGCCTCATTGCATCAGGGTAGCGATTATAAAGCAACAACGAGGCTGTTGAGAAGCTCAAGAATCGGCCTCGGCCAGACGCCCAGCAGGACGACGGCCAATGCGACGAGGCCCAATGCCACATTCAGGTATGTCGGGGTGATGATGCGAGCCTGGTCCTCGCTTTCAACCACGTAGATATGCTTGAGCAGCACGAGATAATAGTAAAGCGAAACGGCACTCATGAGGATGCCCAACACCACCAACCATAAGAGTCCGAAGTTCTGCGCGTCACGCTGGATCGCCGACGCGAAAAGGTAGAACTTGCCCAGGAATCCGCCCAGCGGTGGGATCCCTGCCAGCGAAAGCACAAAGATCAACATCAGCGATGACAGAAACGGCGCCCGCTTCGCCATGCCGTCGAAGTCCTGCAGCTCATCGCCACCGGCGCGACTGGACAGCGCGGCCACCACACCGAACGCGCCCAGATTCGTCAGCGAATACACGATAATGTAGAAGAGAACGGAGGTCGCGCCCATCCGCGAAGCCGCGACAAGTCCGATGAAAATGTAGCCTGCGTGCGCGATGCTGGAATACGCCAACAGCCGTTTCACGTTCCGCTGTACAATGGCCGCGCAGTTCCCGAGCACCATGCTCAAGGCACCCGTGATGGCCAGCAGCATCGTCCAGCCCGAAGAGAAATGACCCCAGAACGCCGAACCTTCCAGCCCCGCGAAGCCGATAAAGAGCACCTTCAACAGCACGAAGAAGCTGGCGACCTTCGATCCCGTCGCGATAAATGCGGTGACCGGCGTCGGCGCGCCTTCATAGGCATCGGGCGCCCACAAATGAAATGGCACGGCAGCGACTTTGAATCCAAAGCCGATAATAACAAAGAGCATCCCCGTTGCCAGCAGCGGACTCATCCCAACTCCGCTGTTCTTCACCGCCTCCCGGATCCCGTGCAAACTGGTCGCGCCGGTCACTCCATACACATAACTCAACCCGAACAAGAGAAACGCAGACGAAATCGCGCCGAACATAAAGTACTTGAGTGCTGCCTCCTGGGAGCGCAGTTCACTTTTGTGAAAAGCCGTCAGGATGTACAGGGAAATGCTGGTCAGTTCGAGTGCGACGAAGATCGTTAGCAACTCTTCCGCGCTGATAAGCAGCATCATCCCGATCGCGCCAAACAGCATCACCGCGAAATATTCACCAACATGTCGCCCCACGTCGTAATCCATTGAGATCAAGACGGTGATCAACGTCAGCGCCACGATCACGAGTTTAAACACCATGATCAAATCATCGACGGCCAGTGTGCCGCCCAACAGCACCGTTCGCGGATGGCCAAGCTGCTGCCACAGAGGAATGAACGACGCCAACAGACCGATGACGGCCACCGTGCCGATGGTCCGCCTGCGCATGACGGGCTCGGCGCGGCGCAACGACGCCAGATCCAGCGTTAACGCGGCGAGCGCAGCGACAGCCAGCATTGCCTCCGAATTCAGGGCCTTGAAAATCTCGAGATAGGAAATCGGCGTCATTGCCCACCTCGTAAAAACAGTTCCACGTTGGCCTTGATCATGTTGAGCATGATCGACGGATACAGCCCGACGATCACCAGCAACGCCATCAGGATGACCGCCGCGACGCCCTCCGGCAGCGTAATCGGCGGTAACGGCGGATGCGAACTGCTTTCGTCACTATGTCCGTGTCCATGTCCGCCAGCGGGTTCGTCCCGTTCCATGAATACTTTGTTATTCGCATTGAGAATGTAAGCGACGGTGATCGGGATACTCAGTCCGGCGGCAAGAGCCAGCAGCGGATGCATTTGAAAAGCACCCGCAAGGATCTGGTATTCCGCAACAAATCCACTAAAACCCGGCATACCCATCGAGGCCGCGCCGCCAATTACGAACGTAACGCACGCAAAAGGAATGACCTTGGCCAGTCCGCCTAATTCGTCCAACTGTCGCGTGTGCGTCCGGTCGTAAACCATGCGGCCGACGACCGCAAACAACAGGCTGGCGACAATACCGTGAGAGAACATCTGTAGGACAGCGCCCGACATGCCCATGACATTGAGCGTTGCCAGCCCGAGCAACACGAAGCCCATGTGACTGACGCTCGAGTAACCAATGATAAACTTGAAATCCTTCTGCACCAGCGCCACTCCAGCGCCGTACACGATGCCGATTACCGCCAGTATCGCAATCCACCATTTCCAGTGCTCGAGACCCTGAGGAAATAAAAGCATGGCGGCGCGAAAACAGCCATATGACCCGAGTTTCATCACAACACCCGCAAGCAACATCGAGGCCGCTGTTGGGGCGGCCACGTGGCCCGTGGGCGCCCACGTGTGGAATGGCCACATGCCCGCCAGAACCGCGAAACCAACGAAGATCAATGGGAACACCCAAATCTGCACTGCGGGCGCCAAGGGGTGTTTGACAAGTTCAAGGATATCAAACGTCTGCCCGCCGGCGCTGAAGAAGACGGCCAAAATGCCGATAAACACAAGCGCACTACCCACAAACGAGTACAGCACCAGCTTCATTGCGCCGTACTCCTTGCGGGTTGAGCCCCAGATCGCAATGACGAAGTACTTCGGGATGATCGCCAATTCGTAAAACACGAATAACAGAAACAAATCCATCGACATAAACACGCCGTATACACCGGCGATCAACGTCAGGAAGAACGCAAAGAATTCTTTGACCCGATTCTCGATGTTCCAACTGAACAGGATGCCCGTCACGCACACGAAGCCGTTCAAAATGATGAGCGGGAAGCTGATGCCATCAACCGCCAGGTGGTAGTTCACGTTAAGCGCGGGAATCCAGGGGACATTTACAAGGTCCCGTAAGCCAACGGTCAGCCTGCCGTCGTGGGCCGCGAGCTCCGCGTTAACCCACGCATTGTAGTCGAAATAATTCTTCAGGCCAACAAGCAGGGCAGCTACCCCGGTCAACAGCGCGACCCAGCGGATGAGGTTCTTCGAGTCGCGTGGCAACAACAGGATCAGGCCCGCGCCGAGGAACGTCAGATAAATTGTCCAATCAACTTGCATGATTTCGTCAGTGTCCCAGGTTCTGGAACAAACCCACCAGTTGCACTACAGCTTTGTTGGAAGCGTCGAGTAATGGCCCTGGATAGAGGCCAATCCAAAACATGAAGAACATCAGGATGGCGATGATGGAAATCTCGCGCGTGTTCATGTCGGTGAGCCCCTTCCACTTCTCGTTGAGCGGGCCGAAGCAAACCTTTTGCATCATCCCGAGCAGAAACACGCCGGTGATGACCAGTCCGATGGTTGCCAGCGAGGATACCAGCGGGACAATGGGGAAAGCGCCTTTGAATACGAGGAATTCGCCCACGAACCCGTTGAGACCGGGCAATCCCAGTGACGAGAACATGGAGATGCCCAGTACCCCCGCGTAAATCGGCATGATTTTTCGAAGCCCGCCGTACTCTTCCAGTTTGCGCGTGTGTGTGCGGTCGTAGATGACGCCGACGAGAAAGAACAATGCCGCCGAGCTGATTCCGTGGTTGAACATTTGCAAGATAGCGCCGTTCAGTGCCGCGGCCTTCTCGTTGACTATGTCCGTCACGTTGGCCGCCGTGGCCACAGTCACGAAAATGCCGAGCATCGCGTAGCCCATGTGGTTTACGGAGGAATACGCAACGAGGCGCTTGAAGTCAGTCTGCGCCAAGGCCGCGTACGCGCCAAAGACGATGCTGGCCAACGCCAAGAATAGCAGGACGTTAACATGTGCTTGCACTTGATAAGGAAAAATCGGCAACACGATCCGCAAAAACCCATACACGCCCATCTTCAGCAAGATTGCGGCGAGGACCATGGAACCGCCCGTGGGCGCCTGGGTATGCGCATCCGGCAGCCACGTGTGAAACGGCCAGATGGGCACTTTGATGGCGAAGCCGAGGAATGTGCCCCAGAACAATAGCGAGGCAAAGCGCGCCGAATCGATGTGCATTCCAATATGCGTGTTGATGCCCTCGACGAACTTTCCGAGGGCCGCAGCCAACTCGCCCGACGCCGCCATCTGTCGTAGCTCAATGAAATCGAGGGAACCATGACCCGCGTTGGTGGTCGCGAGATAAATGAAAGCAAAGGCCAGCAGCATTCCCACGCTACCAGCCAACGTGTACAGGAAGAACTTGAAGGACGCGTAGGTTCGGTCTTCCGCGCCCCAAATCCGGATCAGGAAGAACATCGGGATGAGTCCCAACTCCCAGAAGATGAACCAATGGAAGAAGTTGAGTGCGGTGAAGACGCCGAACATGCCGGTTTCGAGCAGTAGAAACAGCAGAAAAAACAATTTCACATTGCGTTCCTGCTTCCAAGACGCCAGTAACGCCAGCGGCATGATGATTGCCGTCAGCAAAACCATGGTTATGCTCAGGCCGTCAACAGCGAGGTGGTAATCCACGTTCATGGCGGTGATCCACGTTGATCGCTCTTCAAACATCAACCCGGCATTCGGATCGAAATGATGCCAGACAACGTGCGTCAGGCACAGCGAGACGAGACTGGCGACCAGTGAAACGACCTTGATCGCGCCCTTGCTGTCTTTCGGCAGCAACAACACCAGCGCCGCACCGACCAGCGGGGCAAAGGTGATGAGCGACAAAATAGGAAATGACGTGTTGGGGCTCATGAGTAGAAGTAGATCAGCAACAGGATCGCCGCCCCGAGACTCAACACACGGAAATAATTCTGCACGCGACCGCTTTGCAGTTTCGCCAGGATCTTTCCTCCCGAGCGGACACTCTCACAACCGGAATCAAAGCCGTTGTTGATGAAGAGTTCATCTCCGCCCCAGAGGAAAACCTGCGAGATGCCCCACGCGATCCAGGAGATCGCATGCAACGTTCCATCGACCACAAATTTGTCGAAGAAACGGAAGAACGTGGCGCACGCTGCGGTGAACCTGAAAATGGTCGCTTCGTACAATTCGTCGATGTACCACTTGCGGTTGAGAAAGGTGAACAATCCGGCCGGCATCGCCGCGAGCGGGTCTGGCTCGGAAGCGTGCTCCATCGTCTTGCGCCCGTACACCACCCACCCGAAGAAAATGCCCAACAATCCGACGGCGATCGACAAGCCCATAACTATGGGTTTACCGCCGAGAGCTTCGCTCTCCTCGACTCCAAGATAACTCCCAAATTTGTGGCTGAAAAAGCCCAGCCCGATGGCGAATACGCTCAACACGGCAATGGGCAGCCACATATTCCAGGGCACTTCGTGCGGTTCGCCGTGATGGCCATGTCCGTGATCCTCGTGTGCGTCGTGGTGGCCATGGCCATGGTCACCTTCTCCGCCGCGCCATTTGCCTGCAAAAACCATGAACATTTGCCGCGTCATATAGAAGGCGGTCAGGAATGCCGCAAACGTCGCCAGGCCCCACGCGTACTTGTTGCGTTGGAAGGTCGCTAGCAACACCTCATCTTTCGAGAAGAACCCCGCAAAGGGTGGGACACCCGCCAACGCCAGCATGCCGACGAGATAACACCAGAAGGTAATGGGCATATACTTCTTGAGCCCGCCCATCTTGCGCATGTCCTGTTCGTGGTGCGTCCCGATAATTACGCAGCCCGAACCCAGGAAGAGCAGCGCCTTGAAAAACGCATGCGTCAGCAGGTGGAATTGTCCGGCGGGGAGACTGCCCGCTCCCAACGCCATCACCATGAACCCGAGCTGCGAACAGGTCGAATACGCCAGGACCCGTTTGATATCGAACTGCGCGACGGCTATCGTCGCCGAAAACACCGCCGTGAAACAACCGATCCACATCACGAAGTCCATTACCCAGGCGCCCGGTTCTGCCGTGAAAAGCGGGTACATGCGACCCACCATGAACACGCCTGCCGCCACCATCGTCGCGGCATGGATCAGCGCGCTTACCGGTGTCGGGCCTTCCATCGCGTCGGGCAACCACACGTGCAACGGAAATTGCGCGCTCTTGCCCATCGCGCCAATGAAAAGCAGGAAGGCAATCGTGCTTGCTGCAGACAAACCCCACCAGCCTGCCAGGTGAGCCAGGCTACCGGCCTGCTGCAGCGCCCCGGTGCCGTCTGCCGCGTATAGATTCAATGTTCCCGTCTTCCAGTACAGCATCAGGATACCGAGGAAGAACCCCACGTCGCCAATGCGCGTGGTGATGAACGCCTTCTTCATCGCGGCGGCCGCCGATGGCTTGAAATACCAAAAACCAATGAGCAGATAGCTGCACAGGCCGACCAGTTCCCAGCACATGAACAAGAGGAGCAGGTTGTTCGAGATGACCAAGCCAAGCATCGAGGCGGCAAACAATGACAGGAAACAGAAGAACCGGGTAAAGTTCTCGTCGTCGTGCATATAACCGGTTGCGTTGACGAAAATCCAGAACCCGACGAATGACACCATAGCTGCCATGCCTGCCGTCAACGGATCGAGGATGAGCCCTAGATCAAGACTCGTATTGCCAAACTTAAACCAGGTGAAATTCCAAATCGCCCGCTGGACTTCCGTGTGCTCACCACTACCGAGTGTGGCGAAAAAGGCGCGCAACGCAAAAACGCAGGACAAACCCATCGCGCCGATCGTCAGGGTCGCCGAGAGCTTCCGATGGGGGCGCTTCAGTAAAGATTGGATAGCGGCGGCCACCAGTGGAAAAAATGGAATCAACCACTGTTGCCTAACCAATTCGTCGATGTACCGGGCTTCGTTCATCTACCCCTTCAAGCTCCTCATCTCATCAACATCGATCGACTGGTAGTGACGATACACGGCAATCACCAGCGCCAGGCCGATGGCCGACTCCGCCGCGGCGATGGAAATCGCGAAGATGGCAAACATCTGCGCGGTCAGCGACGCGAAATACTTGTAGTGCCAGAAAGCGACAAAGTTCAGGATGCCCGCATTGAACATGATTTCGATGCCCATCAGCACGATGATCGCGTTCTTGCGCGACAGCGCGCCGCACAAACCGATGGCGAAGAGAAACGCCGAGAGCATCAGGTAATGGGCCAGGGAGACAGTCATCGCTTACGAATGACCTCCTCCAGGGCGATAACCACCGCGCCGATCAATGCCGCCGTCAACAGCACCGCCATCGCCTCCAATGGCACAAGCCAGTCCGCGACGAACGCCCTGCCGATTTCCGCGATGGAGGTACTGGCCGTACCCACCGGCAATATCGAGGTAAGCGGATCTTTGCCGATGATCGCCCACAGCAAGCCGGCGATAATGACCGCGGTGCCCATGCCCGCCCACCATTTACCGCCGAGCACCTCGCGCGGACCTTCCGTGCCGGTGACGTGGCGTGTCAACATGATGGCGAACAGAATCAGCACGGCAACCGCGCCAATATAAATGAGCACCTGCACCGCAAAGAGAAAGTCCGCGCGCAAGAGGAGGTAGTGTCCCGCAATGCCGAGGAAGAACAGGATCAGCGACAAGACGCAATGCACGAGATTGCGCATCGTAATCGCCAGGATGGCGCCGATGACTGTGATTGCGGAAAGGATCCAGAAGGCGATTTCCATGATAATCAGGAGGCGTACCGGTATTCCCGTTTCTCGATTGTCTCGGAAGCCGCGAGTTTGGAGAGGGTGACAAACCAGAGAACAAGCCAGAGGGTGGTCACGATCCACGCGATGTACCGCACGGTTATATAATGCCACATCGCGACGGCAATAATATTGACGATCGACATCGGCAGCAGGACCTTCCACGCAAAGCTCATCAACTGGTCGACGCGCACGCGCGGCCAGGTGCCGCGAATCCAAATCGTCAACACAATCATGCCTCCCAGCTTGGTAAAGAACCAAAACATGGAAATCAAGCCACCCAGGACACCGGGGCCACTGCCGGGACCGTTGTAGCCGCCGAGGAACATCGTCACCGTGATGCCCGCCATCGCAATGGACGCGAGGTATTCGCCGAGTTGAAAGAGCGCGAACTTGAAGCCGCTATACTCGGTATGATAACCCGCGATGATCTCCGATTCCGCCTCGGGAATGTCAAACGGCGTGCGGGCTGACTCCGCCATCGCTCCAATCGTGAAAAGAGCGAACCCAACAAATCCCCACGGACGGAACACGAACCAGTGCGAGACGTTGAGGATTCCCCCGCTCTGTGCTTTGGCAATGGCCAGCGTGGAAAGCGAGCCTGCCGCCATCACCACCGCCACGGCTGCCAGCACCATGGGAACTTCGTAGGAAACAACCTGCGCCACCGCACGCATCGCACCCAGCAGCGAGAACTTGTTGCGTGACGCCCAACCACCCATGAAAAGCGCCAGTACACTGGCCGTACTGATGGCGAACGCGAACAGTATGCCGATGTTGAGATCGACCGGAACGAGTCCCGCGCCAACCGGTACCACCGCGAAAAGCAGTACAGACGGGATTACCGCAATGACCGGGGCGAGAAAGTGGACGAACTTATCGGAACTCCGCGGGACAATATCTTCCTTGGTCAGCAGCTTTACGCCATCCGCGATTGGTTGGAGGATGCCCCAGCGACCAACGCGGTTCGGGCCGATGCGGTTTTGGATCCGACCGAGTGCCTTGCGTTCAACCAGCGTGGTGTAGGCGAAGATGCCGGGGAACACGGCAACGACAAAGAGGATGGGAACCGCGATCGCGACCGCCCAGATGAACCATTCCGGCGGATTGGAAAGAAAACCGGCGATGGGCTTCCCGATCCAGGGCAACCACCCCAGCAGGTACGACAAAAGCTTCAATAATTGTGGTGCGACTTTGTAAACCTGATCCATGCTTCGTCAGTCAGCCCGAATCGGGCGCGCTTCTTATAGGAAAACCCCCGTCCCCTGTCAAACCCGCTTCCTCACCGGAACGACAGCCGAACTGTGACGCTACCCTTACAACTTCCCTGCCTCCTGCATCAGCTTCTTGAGCATATTGGCAGTTTCCGCTTCTCCTGGCAGGCACAGTGACAAATCGGTCTCCGCCCCCGTGGCAATCGCATCCGCATAGCCGCGACAATCGTAACCGCAGGCATGGCAATCAGTCTGCGCCATGGCAGCCATCAACTTGTCGGCGATGGGTGTGTCCTTTGCCAAATCAAGCCGCTGCTGCATTCCAAGTCCCGGATCGTGCCATGGCCAGCCACCCGCCGGTGCTTCGGCAGCGGGTGCCGCCTCGGTTGCCGGCGCCGCTTCAGCGGCCTGCGCTACCGGCCCTTCGGTGGCTGGGGCTGCGGCTGCAGGCGCAACGCCTGCGCCACCAGATCCTGCAACAGCCGCAAGGTATCCGCTGAGCCACTGGCGCTGCTCGGGCGTGAACGGCGCATCGTCTGGAATCGCAACTCGCGCCGTCGGGGCTGCTGTTGCCGCGGGCTTCGGCGCTACGGGAGCGGCCGGCTTGGGCGCTGGTGCCGCGGGTTTTGCTCCCGCCGGTGCTGCCTTCTTCGCCTTCTTTTCCGCTTCAGCTTTCAGTTTGGCGTCGACGGCGGAAGCCTCGGTCGGTTTGATCTTATTATAGAACTCGTTGGACTTCAGCAGTTCGGGCAAATGTTCGACAAGCTCATCGAAACGTCCGTACTGCGACTTCTCGTAATTGTTGTCCATCTTGATCGCGTCGAACGGGCAGACCTCCACGCAAATCTGGCACTGCATGCAGACGCTGATATCGATGTCGAACACCTTCGGGCGTTGCTGCGGTTTGCCCTTCTCGTCGCGATCCATGACGATGTAAATGCACTGTGGCGGGCATTCCACCTCGCAAATCTTGCACGCCACGCAACGCATCGAGGCGATCGGATCGCTGTCCTTATCGAACACGAGGAAAGGAAACGTGCGGGAATTCTCGGGAACCTGGACGCGCTCCTCGGGATACTGGACCGTGACAAGGCGTTCCTTGTCAAAATAACTGCCCACAAAGTTGCGGGCCGTCACGACCATGCCCTCGAACAAACCTTTCCCAATGAAGCCCATTAGCGGTCCACCTCCCCGAGCACGATATCGACGCTACCGAGGATGACCACAACGTCAGCCACCTTGTGCCCGACGCACATGTCTTCCAGAATTGTCAGGTTGACGAAACTGGGCGGACGCACATGGTAGCGGTACGGCTGTTTGCCGCCTTCGTCCGAGACGAGATAGAAACCCAGCTCGCCCTTCGGTCCCTCGATGCGGCCGTAGCCGTCGCCGGGCGGAATTTTGAAATTGCGAAGCTTCACCTCGGGCGCGATATGCGGGCCCTGTGGAATATCGCGCAAGGCCTGCTGCAGGATCTTGATGCTCTCGCGCATCTCGAGCACGCGAATGTAGTAGCGGTCATATACATCGCCGATCTCACCCAGCGGGACGCGAAAATCAACGCGTCCGTATACGCCGTATTTATCGACCTTGCGAAGATCATAGTCCACACCGCTGGCGCGGGCCATTGGGCCGCTGATGCCGGCGTTAATGGCCAACTCCTTCGGCAAAACGCCCACGCGCTGTGTGCGGGCGAGCAGGACCTCGTTGTTGGTGAGCAATTTCTCAAACTCATCGAGGAACCGCGGGAACCGGGACGCAATATCTTTCGCGGTCGCCAGGTTTTCATCGGTCATGTTCACGCGCACGCCGCCAAACCGCATGTAATTGCACATCATGCGCGAGCCGCTCACGGCTTCAAACAAATCGAGGATACGCTCGCGTTCGCGGAAGGCGTACAGCAACGGGGTGCCCCACGCACCGAGGTCCTGCAACATGAACCCGATGACGCACGAGTGGTTTAGCAAGCGCGTCAGTTCCGCCATGACCACGCGGATATACTCGGCGCGGTCGGGAACCTTGATACCAGCGAGCTTCTCGACGGCCAGCGCGTACGCCCAGTTGTTGGTCATGGAATTGAAATAATCGAGCCGGTCGGTGTACGGCATCGATCCCAACCAGGCCATGCGCTCGGCCAGTTGCTCGTGATTGCGATGGAGGTAACCCATGACGGGCTTGAGCGCGACGACGGATTCGCCGTCCAGCACGCAGTCCATACGGAACACGCCGTGGGTGCTCGGATGCTGCGGCCCAATGGAAACCTCCAGCGTCTGGGTCTCGATCACGCCGTCGGAACCCGGCGTCAACGTGTACGGCTTTTCGTCTGTGAGTGGCTGGATCATTTCTTTTTTGCCCTCTCCAGCTCTTCCACTGCGGTCGGGGGCATGATACCGCCCTCTTGCACGGCGCGTTGCAGCGTGTCGTCGTGCGGTGTCGGCTCCCACTCGTAATCCGGCGGCGGGACGTAATCCTTGCGCATCGGGAAATCAGTGAACTCGTCCCACATCAGGATGCGCCGCAAATCAGGATGTCCGTCGAACTTCACGCCATACAGGTCGTACGCCTCGCGCTCCTGGAATTCACACGCGCGCCACAATGCGGTCAGTGACGGCACACGACATTGATCGAGTTCACGCGGTGCGCGCACCTTCAAGACGATGGGTCCCTGCTTCTGCGCCACGGAGTACAGATGATAAACGACCTCGACATACCCGGGCTTGTCGGCTTTGGCCGGATAATCAACCGCCGTCACGCACGAACAAAAATCCATCTGGAAGCGCGGGTCTTCCTTAAAGAACTTCCCCACTCCATAGATGTGCTCACGGTCCACGAGCAACGCTGGCTGCTGCGCCGCCGGTGTCGAGTTGATGATCTCGATCTTCGCGCCTGGTACGGCCTGCGCGGCGATCTCCTTGATTTTCTCAATCGCTTCCATCAGCCCTTCTTGACATCCTCCAGCGTCACGTCACGATAATCGCGCGGCGGTTGCCACACCTCGCGATTGGCTGGCGGTTGCAAATCATGTTCGCCGAATGCTGGAATCGGGAATTCGGAGGTCGCATGCTTGTCGTACCACCGCGGTCGTTGGCCCTTTTCGAGGTGCTGGCCCGCAATCTTACGCTGCAACGTCATGATCGCGTGGATCAACGCCTCGGGACGCGGCGGACAACCGGGAATGTGCACGTCCACGGGAATATACCGGTCGATCCCCTTCAAGACGTTGTAGCCGTCCTTAAATGGTCCACCCGAAATCGCGCAGGCGCCCATGGCGATGCAATACTTCGGTTCCGGCATCTGGTTATAGAGGCGGACAACCTGTGGGGCCATCTTCTTCGTGACCGTGCCCGCGACGATCATCAAGTCGGCCTGCCGTGGCGTGGCGCGGAAAACTTCGGCGCCGAACCTGGCCAAGTCGTAGCGGGAGGCGGCGCTCGCGATCATTTCGATGGCACAACACGCCAGGCCAAATTGCAGCGGCCAGATCGAGGATTTGCGGCCCCAATTATAAAGCTGCTCGAACGGGAGAACAAAAATCCCCTGTTTCTGAAGCTCGCTCTTTAGTCCTTCGTCGATTGCCATGGCGAAATCCCTATGACTTCCAATCCAGCGCGCCTTTGGCCCACGCGTAAATAAGCCCTTCGACCAGCAATAACACGAACACCATCATCGCGATAAACGCCCCGAAACTGAGTCCGACAAATGCCACGGCCCATGGGTACAGGAACACCGTCTCGACCGCAAAGATAACGTAGATCAGCGCATAAATGTAGTAGCCGACGCGGAACTGCACCCACGCATCGCCCTTGGAGACCAAACCGCACTCGTAGATGTCATTCTTCGTCGGCGTCGGACGGCGCGGCGCGACAAGGCGCGCGATAACCAGCGGGGCCAATGGGAAGGCCACGGCGACCGCGAGAAACACGGCGATAAACAGGTACTGGCTTGTGTATGAATCCATTATGCGACTGAAATCCTGCCAACCCTCCGACGCTTGTTCCAAATTTCACAATCTACGTAGCAGGATTGCCGAACCTTGTCAAGGCGGTGTCCAGCACCCACTTGCGGCGCCGATGGCGGCGCGGCGGGTTGGCCCAAACTGTGCTAGATTATGGCATCCGGGATGAAGAGAACGGCTACGATTTTGGCGCTGACGGTGTTGGCTACGGGGGCGGGTTGCGCATCTTACGAGACTACCGGATCTCCCAGGGCGGCGCTACCGCTGCCGCCGGAACTTCAGCAATACTACCGTTATCAGTCCACCGAACCGATCGTGTTCGTGCATGCCACGGAGGAGCATTCAGATTACTCCGTAAAAGATGTCACGCTCTTCGTGCCCGGGACCTCCGAGCCTATTCAGATCGTCTGGTTCGTGCCAAATCTGCCGGAACCGCGTCCCCTCATCTTGATCTCGCCTATCCGGGGCAGCGACACCATCGTCGTCGACGACTGCGCGCGAGTCTTCGCGAGTTGTGGTTATCACGCGGCCATCGTCAAGCGCGCCCGTTCCAAATTTGACCCGGACGGGCCGCTCTCGCAGGTGGAAGATACGCTTCGTGCCGCTGTAATCCGCCACCGCCGGGCACTGGACTGGTTGCTCGTACAGCCGGGTGTTGACCCGGACCGGGTTGCTTCCTTCGGGATCAGCTACGGCGCAATTATCGACGCAGCTCTTGCCGCTGTAGAGCCGCGCATCAAAATTCATGTTATCGACCTTGCGGGCGGCCCGCTGGCGGGGGTGATGCGTTCCTCCGACGAACTCAGCTTGCGCCATAGCTGGGATTGCATCCGCAGGGGCCATGATCTGACCGGTAAACAGGTCTATCAAGACCTGCAGGATGTCATCCGCACCGACCCGGTCAAATTGGCCCCGTATGTGTCGCGCGATGACGTGCTGATGCTAATTGCGCGTTTTGATCGTTCGGTCCCGACCCGTTACCAAATCAGGCTCTGGCATGCCCTGGGTAAACCGCGCGCTGATTTCGTGCTACTCGGGCATTACACGTCGATCCTGGCGCTTCCCGCGCATCGCCTCAGTATCATGAACTTCTTCGAAGAAAAGTTTGCCGAGCCGACACAACCATCTGCCCCAGGTGGTATTCAAGCGAAAGAGTAGCTCCGCCCAGCCACTGTTTGAATTCGACGAAAGATCTCCTCGTCTACCTGAGTTTGCGGAACGTTTCCACCGAGCGCTGGAATTGCCGTGCGTCCGCCAGCGGAATGGTCGCGGCACAATTCAACAGGTTGTCTTTGGTCAGGACGAAACACTTTTCCCGGCTGACCATAATGCCGACCAGTTTCCCGTCGCTCGTCACCACGTAGTCCCCGGTATCAGCGCGGTAAGCGGGATTCTCAAACCAGGAAGCGACGCCACGCAGCGGACGTTTGATCACCAAATAGCGGGGATCGGCCAGGTCGGGGGAAGTATCGGCCTCGAAACTCAAGCCCGTAGCGGTGCTCTTGAAGACTTGCAGCTTGCGCTGATCGGTCTGCAGGACGGCTTCGGGACCGGCCAATTCCATGGTGCTCAAGCCGGGCACCGTGCCGCTTAATTCCACCGCCACGACGTGCGGGTCAGCACGCAGCGCACAGGCGGGTGCCGACAGCGTGCCGGTCCACGGTGTTTCACCGGCCTTATCGACGGTATACTTGAGTTGAGTGATCTCGCCGATGTCGCTCAAGGCCCACCACCCAAAGCCTAGTGTTTGGTAATTGGCGACGACAAACGAGCGCCCGCCCACATTAACCACCGGCGGATAGGCCGCTGATTTGAAGCGGGAAGTCGGGGACTCCGGCGTATCACGCTTCCCAATCGCAACCAACAGTTCGAGCCGCGCACCCTTGACGGCCTTGAAGGGACCCGGGCCGCGGGCCTTGATGGACTCAATCTGATCACCCAGTTTGGCGGTTTGCTGGCGCAGCGCTTCCTGACCGCTCTCAATCGTATTCAGGCTCTGCCCGATCTTATCATTCTGCCCGGCCTTAATCAGGGTGTCCATACGCGACTGGAGTTCTTGCTGCCCTTTGGCGACATCGCTGACGGCCTGCATTAGACGGGCTTTCTCGTCGGCATTGAGGCCTGACTGCAGGCCTTTCACGTCTTCGGCCAACGCGGCGACATTCTGTTGCATCGCCTGTTGTTCATCGTGAACGCCAGCGACGTTTTTCTGGATGGTCGCCGGCAAGGTACGGGCAAATTCATCGAGTCGTCCCAGTGTCGAACCCATTTCCTGCTGTTCTTTGGCGACATCGCCAAGCTGCGCCTCGACCCGGTTTTGGGAAGCCCGAACTTCTTCGCTCAACGTGCTAATGGTCGCCTGTTGGCTGGCAACCGTCTGGCCCAACTGTTGGGCGTGCTGTTCGAGTTGTGTTTTTTCCTGTTGAAGCTGGCTCTGCTGGGTCTGCAGCCCGGTGAGTTCCGTCTGGACCTTGGTGAGACTCTCTTTGGCGGCATCGCCTTCCTGCTGGAGTTTGGCCTGCTCGGCAGTGGCGCGGGCGAGTTGACTCGCCACGGTTGTCAGCGCCTGCTCGGTCTGAGCGCGGGCCTGTTCGACGCGGGCCGTCTCTTCGGACAAGGCTTTCAGGTTGGCCTCCCGGGCAGCCAGGGTGGCACTCGTCTCGGTCAGGCGACCGCGAAGCTGTTCGTTTTCAGTGCTGGTCGTGTTGAGTTGGGCTCGCAGGGCTTGCTGCTCGTAATCGCGGTTCCATTCTTCCTGCTGCGCCTGCAGTGCTGCCCCGGAAAACTCTTCATGGACGGCGGGCGGGGCCGAGGTGGCGAACTGCGTCTGCTTACCGCCCGTGCCGATCACGAAGAGCAACAACGAGCACACCAGAAAATCGAGCATGACGATCAGGATAGACGTCTTCATGTTATCCCGTCCCCTACTCCATCTGAATGAGGCGCTCCTTCAACGGGTATTGATACCAGATCCGCAGCGACACGGCCGACAGGATGCCAACAACCGTGGAGGTATAGGCGAAATGCCGGCTCATGCCCGCGTCCAGCGTGATGAGGATGAAGGCGACGACCGTCAGCGCCAGCCCGGTAAACAAGGGCAGATCGAGGAACACATCGAGGTTCTCCAGGCGTTTCAGGCGTAATTTGGTCGGCGATTGCTCATCGTCTTCGACCTGCCGGATCTTCCCCCTGACAAAGAACCAAACGATCACGTGAATCGCCAGGGAGATCAACACAACCGTTCCAGACAGGAAAGCGCTGTCGGTTCTTTGGCCGACAGCGGGCGCGCTCGCGTCACCGGCCACCGCCATACCCGCCGATGGCTCCACGGCGGGACGCACCGCGAGCGACAATAGATACGCCAGCAGGGCCAACACCACTCCCACGGCCAGTGCCGAGAGCAAGAAGTGAATCGGGCTTGGGGCGTGGAGTGTGCTGCCGGGTCTGGCAATCAACTTTTCCAGGTACTGGCCGGGCACAACCACGAGAACCAGTAGGCCGCAAAGAATCGCGATCACCAGGTATTTGACCAACGGTACACTCGATCCGTACTGGGAACGGAGCGACTGGTATTTTTCCTGCATCGTATCCAACGTTGACGGGTGGGCCTTCGCTACCGCGCCCAAACTGCGCGGCGTCAACTCGGGATGCTGGGCCACGAACTCCAGTCCCGCCGCTCCCTTGCCAATGGCGGCGTACAACGTGTCCACCCCCCGCGGTCCCTGGCGCATGATCAGGTCGATACAGGCGGACGCCGCTGGCCGACCATCGCGGGCCGCAACCGCCAGAACCTGGGCCAAACGCTTCGATGCGGCGGGAGTGCCGGAGGCCATCTTGGTCAGCACCTTCAACTGATCGGGGCTGTCGGCCTGTCGGAGAATCGTCTCAAATTCGCCCCACGTGCGGCAGTGTCTGGCCAATTCAAACATCGGCATAAAATTATCTTTGAACTTTTCGACTGCGAGCGCCGATTTCGGGTCGGCCTGCATAAGCCCGAGCATCTGGCTGAGTTGGTTGAGCAACGACTCGTTGATCGCGCCGGTGCGGCGGGCGGCTTTGGCGAGCGTGATCGTGCCCTCGGCCGGCGGAAACACGGTGGCCATCCCGCGAATGGCATTCAGCGCGCTCGTGAAGTCATCCTGAGACCCTTCGAAGCTGCCTTCCCGGGCCATTTGGGCGATGTCTCCATAGAGCACCGCGTCGGCCACGGTGCTGCCCGCAAGGCTCTCAAAGGAATTTCCGCCGCCGACCACGGCAGCCCAACCGGTTGCTTTGAGGTGGCTGACGGGCGTGTTCTCGGCCGCGAGTTGTGCGAAAACATTCGTGCGAGCGACAGCGGCCTGAGGTCTATCTGGCAGATCGTTCTCGATGGCGTAATCAAGCAAGAGCAACGCCGCGCTCGTGTGCCCGGCGGCCGACTCGGTTTGCGCGGTGTTCACGACGCCGACGTCCGGCAGCCTTTGAAATCTTGCCGAGGGAGTATCCATCGGTGGATCGGCAAGCTGAACGACCGCGATGAGCGTGCCGAAAAGCACCACACCAAAGCAGAATTTTAACGCCTTCATACTGTACCTCGATTCACACTGCCTCCTTTTCCGAATCGCCCGCTGAAGCAACGATTATGGTCAACACCACCAATATTCATTTCCCCGCCCGAAGAAGCAACCGTTATTTCCGGGAATCTTCTGGCTGTGTTGGGACGTTGCCTGTCCGTGAAGCATTGCAAGTACACCGCTGTAGAGACAATGGCACGGTCAATAGTATGTAATGAACCGCTCTTCAGGGGATTCCTGCATGGTGGGTTGGGTTTCCCCTTCTTTGATCCCCAGTCCGCTGGCGATCCGTTTGATCCAATTTCCCGCAGAATCAAATTGCGTGTAGCGATAGGTCGTTTTCTGCGTACCGCTGGTCTGAGTAAGGACATTGCCCGCATCATCATAGGTGAATTTCAATACTTCACTCACTTCCTTGCCGACTTCCGTGGACTCAGTGATCCGCCGGCCCTTGGGGTCGTACGTGTACTTTTGCCTGGAAGCGAGCGAGCCGTCTTTGTTGAGGACTGATTTCTCGATCCGATTGCCCTTGCCGTCGTACTTGTACATGAATTTCGCAGAGAGCCGGTAGTCGTCTTCCTTTCTGCCGGGAAATGATGGCTCCTCACCCCAATACTCCAACACTGTTCGCGCATCGAGGTGGACATACGAGCGTTGGAGACGGGAATCGGCGGCCACCTCCATGGTGGCTATCCGGTTGCCCTGCTCGTCGTAGGTCTCCGATTTGCCATGGCTGGACTTGTCCTCCATGGATGGCATGAGTTTGCCATGGCTCACTTGATGGACCTTGCCCTTCAGCCCGTCGAAGTCGCGATCGGGCTTCGGTGAGCTGGCCCGGGCGGACAGCGCGGCGACGACGCTACATAACACAAGCACGGTTGACTTATTCATTTCGCAGGAATCCAGCTTACAAGTTAACGGCTTCGGCTGCAACTGCACGGTATTCGTGGAGGATGGTCTCGAACGCGATCGCCTGGGCTTCGACGCGTTTGCTGAGGGCAAAGAGATTCGGGGTCTCGACGGTGATATCGAACGGCTCGCTTGCGCCTTTCGACAGCGGGCCGAGGGAGCCAGGAAACTTCTGGTTGATGATTCCGTTTTGTGCGGCATGACCGTCGATTATTGCATCGGTATTGATCGGGATGACGCTGCTGGCCTGGAAGAGCGCGGGTTTGGCCAGGCGTTCACTCAAGATCGCGCCGGTGGCGTAGGCATAGAGGCCAAACGACTCGTAGTCGCTATGCCCACTGATGAACCCGACGAACTCGTGCGCGCGCAACTCGCGCTCCATAACGACGACCTCCTCTTCCGTGCTGTTGCGGAAAAACTCGCGGTTCAGGTCTTTGCCCCCGCCGTTCTCGCGTGTCATGTGTTCGTACCCCACGGGGTTCACGCAAGGATAAATCGTCAGTGAATAATTGGAGACGAGTTGCGGACTTTGCGCGAAGCGGCGCGCCAACTCCAACGAGGCAAGGATACCGTCCGGTTCGTCGCCATGCACGCCGGCCACGAGACAGATCGGCACCTGCACCGCGTACGGTGAAAGCGCCGGACGGCTGGCGGTTTTCAAGAGTTCGTATTCTCGACCTTCGAAGTTCAATCGGCCGATTCCCTGAACGTCAAACACGTCCTTCCGCAGGTCGCGGATGGTGGCAGCAAGGGAGCTGTAATCCTTCTTCCGCAACGGGCCAAGACTACGGAATTCGGATTGAAGCGCTGGCGGAAAGTCCTCCAAGGAGTGATTGAAACGACCGTCCGCAAACATCTTGAGCACGCGCCAGGTTTCGTCACGCTCCCCTTCCCCAAGCATCAATTCGACCTCGCGCACGACGATGGCGAACTGTTCTGGCGTCAATCTCGTCACGCCTGCATCGTTGCCAGATAGTTTGCCGAGGGCAAGCCCATTTGCTAGCTTTGGCTCCATTATGAAGAAGGTACGCTTGGGCATTATCGGCTGCGGCAGCATGAGCCGCTACCATGGAAAGGTTTACACGACCCAGGTGGGCGAGGCGGAGATTGTGGCGTTGTGCGACACACATCAGGGGAACCTCGACCGCTACCAGCGAGAGATTTTTGAGCCAATCAAGAAGAAGCCGCCGGTGTTTGTCAATTATGAGGACATGCTGGACAAGGTGAAGTTGGACGCCGTGTTTATCGTGACGCCACACGCGCACCACTTTCAACAGGTGATGGATTCACTCGAAGCGGGATGCCAGGTATTCGTCGAGAAGCCAATGGTAATGACCTCCGACCAGGCGCGAAAAATTATCAAGCACGCTGCGAAGAAGAAGCGAATGGTGAGCGTGGCGTTTCCCGGAACGTTTACACCCGAATATCAATACATCCACGGGTTGCAAGAGCGCGGGGTGCTCGGCGAGTTGATCGCCGCGGACGGGTTTGTCGCGCAGGCATGGAAACAGGGAACGAAGGGAACGTGGCGACAGGAACCGGAACTGGCCGGTGGTGGGATGACGTTTGACACGGGCGCGCACGTGTTCAATGCACTACTGTATTTGGCGAACTCGCGGCCGGTCGAAGTGTTTGCCTGGACCGACAATCGCAGCGCGCCGGTGGATATCACGTGTAGCGCGGCGATCCGGTATGAGAACGGGGCGGTCGGGTCGGCATTGATCAATGGCGACGCCATGTCGGGTTGGGATGAAGGGGTGCGCGTGTCGTTCACGAAAGGCGAGGTGCAGACGGGCATTCACGGTGGTCGGTTGCAGCATTGGGGACCGGACCGAAAGCTTATCAAGTATCCGCTGGTTCCCGAGGTGCCGACGTTGCAGCAATGGTTTATCGACTGCGTGCTCGGGAAGGCGAAAGATCCTGCGCCAGCGATCTGGGGATTACGTCAGGCGTTGTTCTATGAGGCGCTGTACGAATCTGCAAAGACGGGGCGACCGGCCAAGGTTCAGGCGGAATGACGTGACCCATGAAAACCTGTCCTTCATGCGCTCGCACGTTGACTAAGATGGAGATCGTTTTGGGCATATGTAAAGTTTGCCATTCCAAGCTTCCAGCGCCGACGGCGGAGGAACTAGAAGTAGAATGGTTTGAAGGTGGCGAACTAATGCTCGGCTCCGTGGAGGATGTCCCAGAAGAAGTCTGGTCAGCCATTCTCAAGATTCTTCGACATAAACTGACTGACGAGCAGGAAGCACTCTTGGCAGCGGGAGCACTGGAGGATTTGCTGGTCCATCATGGGCCTTTATTCATCGAGAGGGTCGAGCGTGAAGCGACACAGAATCCAAGTTTTAACCACTTGCTTGGTGGAGTATGGCACAGCTCAATCCAAGACGATGTTTGGAAGCGCATACAGAAAGCGCGTCAAGAGGTCTGGTAAGAGTCTCAAATTAAGATACTGCCCGGGCCGTACGCAAATTGACGTGTCCGAATCCATTTGTTAATGTCCTCTCGTGGCCGATACCCTTGTTATTAACGAGATTTTTCACAGCATTCAGGGCGAGTCCTCTTTTGCGGGGTTGCCCTGTGTGTTTGTGCGGCTGACCGCGTGCAACCTACGCTGCACGTGGTGTGACACGACGTACTCGTTCCACGAGGGCGCGTCGATGAAACTCGGCGACGTGATTGTGAAGGTGCTGGAGTACAACTGCCCGCTGGTTGAGATCACCGGCGGCGAACCCCTGTTGCAGCCGAATGTCTTCCCGTTAATGACACGGCTTTGCGATTTGGGCAAGCGGGTGTTGCTGGAGACGAGCGGTTCGGTGGACGTGTCGCGGGTGGACCCGCGCGTGGTGAAGATCATGGACTTGAAATGTCCCGGCAGCGGCGAGGTTGGCAAGAACCTGTACGATAACATTCGGCATCTCGACAAGAAGGATGAAGTGAAATTCGTCATCGCCGACCGCGCGGATTACGATTGGGCGAAGCAGATGATGGGCGAGCATCAGTTGACCAATGGCTGTACTGTTTTATTCTCACCTGTTTGGGGCAAGCTGCCGCTCAAAACGCTTGCTGAATGGATTCTAGCGGATAGACTGCCCGTCCGCATGCAGACCCAGTGGCACAAGCATATTTGGGGACCGGAAACCCGGGGAGTATAAGAATCATGTCACTACGCATCATCATCAAGTCCGCGCAAATCCGCGGTTGGATCGGGGAACGCAACGGCCAGCCCGCGCGCCGTCGTGACACCGACGCCGACCTCGCCGTGCTCTTCGATGGCGACAAAGCCGATTACGAAACTTTGAGCATCGATGAACTGGTCGAATCCATGAAAGCCAATCATCTTGTCCTGCTCGTGGACCAGGAAGCCGGGAAAACGTTTCATAAGTTCGTCCAGCACGGCTAGAATGAAGCCGTTGTTGTGAAAGAGCTGCTGCCACTGCTGAAGACCCGCATCCCCGGCCCGAAGTCCTGCGCCCTCGCCCGCCAACTACGTCGTTACGAATCCCGCAACATCACGTACGTTTCAGATCATTGGCCGGTTTTTTGGCAGCGTGCGGCGGGAACCAACGTGTGGGATGTTGATGGCAACCGCTACATCGACCTGACGGCGGCGTTTGGCGTGGCGAACGTCGGACATACCAACCCCCGCGTTGTGGCGGCGATCCAGGCGCAAGCCGGAAAATTATTGCACGCGATGGGCGATGTGCATCCGAACGAATTGAAGTTGAAGCTGGCGCGGGAATTGGTGGCGCTGACGTTTGGACGGTGGAGCAAATCGGAGGGGCGCGTTGTCTTCGCGAACTCCGGTGCAGAGGCGGTTGAGGTTGCGCTCAAGACGGCGGCGATCCACACCAAACGGCCGGGTGTCATTGCGTTTGAAGGCGCGTATCACGGACTCACCTACGGTGCGCTCGATACGACGTGGCGCGCGGACTTCCGCAAACCTTTTTCCGGGCAACTTGGCCATTTTACCGCGCATGTTCCGTTTGGACGTTTGCCGGAGGTCGCGAACATTCAGGATTTTGGCGCGGTTATTGTGGAGCCGATTCAAGGGCGCGGAGGGGTCATTGTTCCGCCGGATGATTTTCTTCCGAAGTTGCGCCGGTTCTGCGACGACCATGGCTTGCTGCTGGTTCTCGACGAAGTCTACACGGGGTTTTGTCGGACGGGACGCTGGTTCGCGTGTGAACATTCGGGAGTGGTGCCGGACCTTGTTTGCGCCGGTAAGGCCATGGCGGGCGGCTTTCCGATTTCGGCGTGCATTGGGCGCGCGGAAGTCATGGATAGCTGGCCCCAGTCAGAAGGCGAGGCGATTCATACGAGCACATTCATGGGCAATCCGCTCGGTTGCGCCGCCGCGCTCGCCTCCATCGGCGAGGTGAAACGGCTCAAGCTGGACGCCCGCAGTCGTGAATTAGGCAAATGGTTTGCAGCGCGACTCGCCCGCATCGGCAAGGTGCGCGGCCGAGGATTGATGCTCGGACTGGAAGTGAAGAATGCGGTTCCGATTGTCGAAAAGCTTCTCCAGCGAGGCATTCTCGCCCTGCCCGAAGGCAGCCGCAATGAAGTCGTCGGGCTCACTCCCCCGTTGGTGATTACGAAACGGCAGCTGGATCATTGTTTGGCCGTGCTAGATGATTTGGTTTCCCATGGATAAAGCTGCCTCGGATCTCCAGCGACGGGTGTTCGCGCTCATCTCGCGCGGGGTGGCGCAGGCGACGACGGACGAGGAGTTTGAGGGGTTGGCGCGTGAGGTGTTTGCGTTTCAGTATGAGCGTTGCGCGGTGTATCGGGCTTATTGCGACCGGCGGAAGCAGACACCGCAGTCGGTGATGCATTGGAAAGAGATTCCGGCGACGCCGACGAGTGCGTTCAAGGATTTTGCGCTGACGTGTTTTCCGGTCGAGCAGGCGGTAGCGGAATTTCACACGAGCGGGACAACGCGTGAGCTATCGGGGAAACATTTTTTGGCCACGCTGGAACTTTACCATGCGGCGATTGGTCCGAACTTCGCGGCGCACTTGCTGCCGGATGGCGCGCGCTTGCCGATGATGATATTGACGCCGTCGCCGGAGGAGGCGCAGCACTCCTCGTTGTCACATATGATGGGTGTGGTGATGAAGGAGTTCGGCGCAGATGACAGCGCTTATTATGTTGAGGGCGGCCAAGTGCTCGTGGAGAAATTGGTGCGTGATTTATGCGAGATACAGTGGGCACATCAGCCGGTGTTTCTCTTAGGGACGGCGTTTGCCCTTGTCCACTTGTTTGATCATCTCGAGCAGCAGAATTTGAAATTTGAAATGTCAGAAGGCAGTCGCGTCATGGAAACGGGTGGGTTCAAGGGACGGTCCCGTGAACTGTCGAAGGCGGATCTCTATGCGCTATTTGAGAGTGTTCTGGGAATTCCAACGACGCACGTTGTCAATGAATACGGCATGACGGAGTTGAGCACGCAGTTTTATGATGCGACGCTGCGGGTTGGCAGGCGGACAGATGGGAAGGCGGTTCCGCCTTGGGCACGGGTGCTCATTATCGACCCGAACACTGGCAAGGAGGCTGCTGATAATGAGCGTGGCCTGGTCCGCATCTTTGACCTGGCAAACCTGTGGAGTATGATGTGTGTGCAGACGGAAGATTTAGGAATTGCCCGGGTGAGTGACTCGAGTTTGGTGGAATTTGAAGTCTTGGGGAGATCGGCGGGCGCGGAAGTGCGTGGCTGTTCACTCAATGCGGAGAATATTGTGATGGAATGAGCGCAACGATTGAGACGATTCGGGAGGCGATTGGCCGGACCCGGGAAGCGCGTGAGCGGGTGCAACAGCATCGCAGCACGGACGCGGTCATCGCCGTTTTGGCGCAGACGGCGAAGAATTGGCTGGATCCGAACAGTCCGTGGCGGAAGCGCGCAGTCGAGTCCGCCCCAAAGCACATGGGCTTTTCCGAAGCGATGGTGCAGGAAGCCATCGATCTCACCTTCGGGGCGATCAACTACGAGTCGCTCGGCGAACTGCTGGACCGCGAGTTGGGGAACCGGCGGGTCCTCGACGAGTTTTGCCTGCGTGGGCGGGTGCAGTCGCGGGCCGTCGCACCGCGGCTGCTGGTCCATTTTCTGGCGGGCAACGTCCCGATGCCCGGAATCGTGAGCATCTGCTGCGGGTTGCTGCTGCGGACAGCGAACCTGGTGAAAGTTTCGTCGCGCGACCCGGTGTTCCCCTCCCTGTTTATCGGGTCGGTGCGCGAGGTGGACACGGAGCTGGCCGACTGCGTGGCGTCGATCGAGTGGTCACGCGATGAGCTGGCGCTGACACAGACCGCGCTGGAAGACGCCGACGCGGTGATCGCGTACGGCGACGATCAGACGATTTCCGCACTGCGACAACTCGCGTCCCCGCAAGCGCGGTTTCTCGGATACGGCCACAAATTCAGTTTTGCCGTGGTAGCGAAGGAAGCGATGACCGAGGAGAACCTGCCGCACCTGGCGCAGGCGGCGGCGTTTGACGCGTCGGTATATGACCAGTTGGGTTGCCTCTCGCCGCATGTTTATTATGTGGAGGAACGCGGACAGCTTGGCCCGCGGAAATTTGCCGCGGCGCTGGCCGACGCGATGGCGGCGTATCAAGCGCGCGTCCCACGCGGTCAACTCCCGCTGGAAGAAGCGGCGCAGAACGCGAAATTCCGGGCTTGCTACGAATTTCGCGCCGCATCAGACAAGCGCATGGAAGTGTGGGCGAGTCCGACGGGCAATGACTGGACAGTCATCTACGACGACAGTCCCTCCTTCATCCCCTCCTGTCTCAACCGGACTGTTTTTGTGAAACCCACCGACGGCTACAAGCGCGTTCTCGACGCCATCCAGAAGATCGCCTCCAGCGTCTCAAGTGTGGGAGTCGCGCCGATGAACGAGCGCGCATTGGGGTTTGCCAGCGATCTTGCCAGGATGGGCGTGCATCGCGTGTGCCCCATCGGCCAGATGCAGCGTCCACCCTTGTCATGGCACCATGATGGTAGGCCGAATTTGGCGGACCTGGTCAGTTGGACGGATCTCGGTTAGCACACGGCAGCTCACCACGAAGGCGCGAAGGACACGAAGATTATGGATAGCACTATCTATAACTGTGGGATCATGCGGAAGCGGGCTACGGAAGAGGCCGGGCAGTTTGTAGATTGTAAGGCGTTGAGCCCTTCCCCCGAATCGTATCCATCACCCGCCAGAAGCTGGCCGGACTTAAGTCGGGCAAGGTGTAGGTAGCGCCGGCGTGTTCCAGTTTCTCTTTTCGGCGGCCAACGCCGATAAATGGGATGCCGAGTTTTTGGCAGGTTCGGAGGTCCCACAGTCCATCCCCGACGTACACCGTTTCCTGAAGTCGCCTCCCGGCTTTCGCGGCTGCCCCGGCGATAATATCTCCTCGGGTATAGAAATCGGACGACGTAACCATCGGAATGCTATCCAAGCGAATGCCTGACGCACCGAGTTTGAAGGTACTGGTTTCAAACCAATCGCCGGTGCCAATGGCGAACGCGACGCCCTGCTTCTTCAACTCTTCCAAAAGAGCCAACGCCCCTTCGAGGGCCGGAAATGACGATGAATCGTTTTCGTGAGCAGCCCGCAAACGCCGCAGGTATCCATCGCGCACGGCGTGAACCATGTGCGCCTTCTTTTCCGGGGACGAATCCTTCAGGGCCTGATGAACAACGGCCTGCGCCGTCACCTCTTCCAGGCTCTCCCAAAAAGCGCTGTCCAGGGCGAATCCCGCAGTCTCTTCAAAGGCCCCTTCGAAGCTGGCCCAGTCGGTGGGTTCACCACCAACGAGAGTGCCATCGACGTCGAACACGATCAGAATGTCTCCCATAGCGGGCTACTGTATCAGGGCGAGAGAACACGTCCACATTAATGCTCGCCAAATTTGTGAATTATGAGAGGCGACCCCAGTAATTGCAGCTTTACAGAGTTCACGCCAATGACTAGACAAGTGGTTTGCGCGAACTTCCAGGAGGGAGACGAGAATGTCCACGAAGAAATGGTTGATACTGATTGCGCTGGGAATGGCGGGCTCCGTCACGATGGTGGCGATCGTATGCATCGTCTGGTTCTTTGGCTTGGGCAATGTGGGCGTAGATGGTTGGCTGCCGGTTTATAGCATTGAGCAAACGGCCTCGGCCCATCCGGGTTTTCTTCGCACCACTGTCACGTCGGGGACGTCGGTCTTTGTGAGTGATTATGACGAATATGCATTGCAGTTGCAGGACATCGAGCCGAAGAATGCGATTGGCCGCGGGCCGGTCGGCGGCAAGATGGTTTACACAATCGACGGGCAGAAACCGACGGACTATCTCGCCGTGGATGAAGGCTCCGAGATGCCGGCGTATGCGGTGTACCGCAACAGCAAACTCCCGCCGTTCGACTGGCGGCATGCGAAGTTCCAGACGATGGAGTATACCGCGCCGATGGGTCCCGCGGCGCACAAACGCACGACCGATCCGGCATTGATTGAAGAGGTGGTGAGTGCCATGCGGGATGGGACCCCTATCCCCTCCTCTTTGCTCGCCGCGGGTAGCGTCAGCAATCTCAATGGCGTCTGGCTAAACAGCGACCAACTGCCCGGGATAATTTATTATCCGAAAGTTTACGCAGATCCGTCGGGCCGGGTCTATCTGTCGGAAAGCGTCGTGATGGTGAGCGCCAACGCGAAGCAATGGGCGGAGGCGCGTTGGGTGTCGGCGGGTCCGCTCTTCACGAAATGGCTGCAAACGCCTTGAAGAGTCGGAACCAGATTTTGAAAGTGGACCTCGTCTATTGAGGTTGGGTAAGGCAAATGTGTCCAGAGTACTGAGTTGAGCCCAATGACAGGTCTGACCCCGGTTATCAGAAGTCAATAAAGTCTTTGAATGTCCTTTCCAACGGCTCATACCGTGTGCGGACGACAGCCCACTGGTGCGTTTCAGAGGCTTCGGAGACTTCTTCCATGGTCCACTGCATGTTGGACAGGAAAAAGGCAACCGCCTTGCGAACGCCGGGAATCTGGTAGTCGTCGAGAAAGATCACGCTACTGGGCGCCAACAGATTGTTGAGGTAGAGAAGGTCAATGAAAACGCCTTCAAAACGGTGGGTGCCATCAACTATGGCGAAATCGAATTTCCTGCCCTGCTGTTGAAGTTCAGGCAGAATAAATTCCGAGGGGCGCTTGCAAAACTCGATTTGATTATTGACGCCAATCTCGCCAATGAACTGAAGGCCGAGATCGGAAAAGCGCCTGTCCTGATAGGGGTCGATTGTGAACAGGAAAAAATCCTCTCCATGGGTTTCCAGCAGCGCCTTAACGGCATTGATCGTCGCAAACCCATATCCGAGCCCTATGTCGATAACCGAAGCGGGCTTTTCCTTCCTGATCCAATCCTGAAGGGCCATGCCTTCCCTGGGATCCATGGCGACAGGGAACAAGTCGTGCCTTTTTCCATCCAACGCAGCTACCGCAAAGCCGTCTTTCGCCAGTTTGGCGATGATCTCGCCCGCTATGGATGCCTTGTGAGCATATTGATCTGGGTCATTCATGTTGCGCTATCTTTTTAGCTGCTCAAGGCACAACTCAACGATTTTCTGTACGGGTGCTTGCGGGGGGAGTTCGATACTGGTGAGCCCGAACTTTTTGACCGCCTCCTTCAGTCGCGCGTTGTACCAGAAACTACGGGCCAGATAATGATCGATCATCGCCTCTTCGTCTGACGCACCGCGATAGAACTCTACCGCCTTGATCAAGCGTTCGCGTAAGGTCTGCTCCTGGGCCGCGAGCCACAGCGAGCCCACGCTGGGCAGCCGTAATTCGGCGACCTCCTCCGGCCAGAGACTCCACCCTTCCATAACGGTTGGTTCGCCCCAGGTGGCATGCTTGCGAATCACGCTCTGGACCGCAGGCCACATGGCGCGGTGTTCCTGGTTGATGTCGGCGATGAGTGCTTCGCCCGAGCGGGTGACATAGTATTCTCTGTAGTCGTACCCATCCATCGGGTGCAGATGTGGATGCGAGTCTTTGGTAGTGGTGGCGCGAATGGCCTCACCGAGATCATCCGTTGAGATGCAGCCATAGCCGAGTTTGGCAGCGAGCATGCGGGCAACCGTCGTTTTGCCCGACATCGGAGCGCCACCGATCAGAATGACGCGCGAGTAACTCATGTAGTCCTCGGGATGCTTCTGTCCTTCACTTCTTTTTCTTGAGCCAATAGGTCAGGGCGGGCTCGAAGCAGGTGCCGGACAAATCTTCGACTCTTCCGCGAAAATACGTTTCGGCGTCCTTGACGCCTTTGTTGTAGGCAAACGGGGCGATCTCCTTCAGAAAGTAGCTTAACAAGAATTTCGCCCGCATCTCGCTGATTTCCAGTTCCAGTTCTTCCTTGAAATATCTCCGGAGTGAAGGGATGACGTCGGCAACCTCTTCTTTGGTCAATTCAATGGCCATGAGTAGAAGAATAACACCTTAACGCTCAACTTCCAACACTCAACGCTCAACGTTCAACCCCGAAAAGGATTCGGGGCAAGCACTCAAGGCAGAAACGGTCCGCGCTTAGCAAGCGCGGCTACAACCGGAACGGCCCGCGGCCAGCGCCCGCGGCTACAAAGGCCGCAATTTTCTTGAAGCGTGGTGGAAAACGAGGCAGATTCTGTCGGCGTTTGGAGGAGACGGACCAATGAAACGGATAACGGTTCGATTTATTCTCGCGGTGATGTTCATTGCCTTTGTGCAAGGCTGCTCGTCGGTCAAGCCGGATCCAGAGACCGGGCCTAACTCGCCAGAAGGACAGGAGCGCGAGCGGATGAACCGGATGCTTGAGCCGTCGCCGAATCAGTGATCCGCCTTCGCTCTTCGAGCTTCCGCCTTTGCCGAGGCTACGGCGGACAAACACGCCCTTGTGGGCCGTGGTAGAACACTGTACCGAAGCAGACGGCGGACTGCGGTCAGCGCCCGCGGCTACAGGGAGACAAACACGGCTTGAGATATTAATACGCGATATTTCTTCTAGACATCGTATTTCGATAATGGTATCGTGCGGGCATGTTTTCTACCCGGAAGAGGCGCAAGATGGAAATGCGGACGGCTAGGCCAGCCGTCCCTGCCTCGGAAGAGGAAAGCGCGCGGGACGCGCGCTGCTACACCAGCCTCCATTTACCCAACCCTCCGCCTTCGCGAGGCCGCTATGGCGCGACTCGCTGCTGTGCGCAGCTCGAAAGAAATGTGCCATTCTACCAAACGAACCCACCGATTTTGCGATGCCAAACAGGGGTTATCTTTCAGGGGAACAAGGAGTTACGATGGCAATTTGTGAGAGAAAACGGTGGGTTCGTTTTGGAAAACGAACCCACCGGGAGGGGGTAAATTGATGGTTCAAGGGACTTTTGAGAGGGAAATTGGGGTCGGTTTGAACGTGAAGCGGACGGCTGGGCCAGCCGTCCCTACCTCGGAAATCGGCGGTCCCTTCGGCCGGGCTCAGGGCAGGCGCCGACCGCCGCTACAGCTATTTCGTCAATTTCAAGAAGTTAGAAAGGATGGTTTTCCCCTCTTCGGTCAAAATCGATTCGGGGTGGAATTGGACGCCCCAGATGGGGTGAGTTTTGTGACGGATGCCCATGATTTCGCCTTCGGGTTTGGTTTCGGCGGTGATCTCGAGCGTGTCGGGGATCGTGTCGCGTTTGATGAGGAGCGAGTGATAGCGGGTGGCGGTGAAGGGGTTGGGCATGCCGACGAAGAGGTCGCGGCCGTTGTGGTAAATCTCGGAGGTTTTGCCGTGCATGAGGCGCTCGGCGCGGACGACTTCGCCGCCGAAGACGTGGCCCATGCATTGGTGGCCGAGGCAGACGCCGAATGTGGGGATGGTCGGGCCGAAGGT
>Ga0247667_1000135_pt1 | contig 36228 bp, 34 predicted proteins | sample CNK08_metaG_FD_183027 | JGI IMG/M metagenome (GOLD analysis project Ga0247667, IMG submission 183027) | Soil microbial communities from Purdue University Martell Research Forest, Indiana, United States - CNK08 | ecosystem: Environmental > Terrestrial > Soil > Temperate forest > Bulk soil... | reverse complement strand
CCTACGCGCTGACCATCATGGCTCACTCGAGCATCGGCACAACGCCAATCCTCCTCGGCCTCAACCAGGATTTACCGCGCGCGAAGGAAGATCTGCAGCAGTTCCTCTCCGACCAGTCCCAAGTCGAAAATCTCAAATCCGAAATCGCCCGCATCCTCCGCATGCTCGAATCTCCCGAAGCGCTCAAAGTGAAAAAGGTCTTCACCGCTCTGGGCGAACAAGTGAAGACGAATATCGGCAAGAAGCCGATGCTGCGGGCCATCGCCAGCGAATTCCTTGCCCATTTCATGGATGCGGGTCGCGCCGGCTTGCGCACCGACCTCGTCGCATTCAAGAGCGAGTTACAACTGTCCCTCGCCACGCTGGACACACTCCGCCCCCGCGCTGAAGCCGTCATCGCTGAACTCGATCGCCGCGCCGAAGCTCACAAATTATTTCTACGACTCATCTCGGTGGGCCAGATCAGCGCGTTTGCGTTGACCGAACCAAACGCCGGCAGCGATTCCGGCGGCGTCCAGACTCGCGCGGAATTGAAAAAGGTCGAAGTGTTGACTGACGTCGACGGCGCGAAATACTTCCTGATCGGTAAGGAACGTAAGAACATCATCGATACCGCGACGATCGACCTCACAAAGATCGATTACAGCGAGTACGATTACAAGACCGATGACCCGGCAAAGTTCCGTTACTACCAGCACAATGGAAAGCGCATTCCCATCCACGACATTGCCCAGATTCGTCGCGAAGGTGACAAGGAATTCTACGAGTATTACGAGGTGAACGGCGCCAAGATGTGGATCACGAACGGTCATGTAGCCGGCGTCTTCTGCCTCTATGCCCGCACGAAGGTAGGCCCGACCGGTTTCATGGTGGATCGCTACGCCGAAGGCCTTATCGTCGGCAAGGATGAGGAAAAGATGGGCCAGCGCGGTTCGCCAACAAATGAACTCGGCCTCACCAGCGTTCGCGTCCCCCGCGAAAACGTCATCGGCATCGAGGGCCGCGGACAGGTCAACGCACTCGAGACATTGAACGTTGGTCGCCTCGGCCTTTGCGTCAGCGCCGTGTCGATGATGGCGAAAATCGTCGAGCAGGCGCGCGCCTTCATCAAAGAACACGAATTGGACAAAGAAGAATGGGTGCTGCAAATCCTCGGCGGCATGGCCACCGAGTTGTACGCTACCGAATCACTAGCCTACGAACTCATCGGCCGCGCCGATCACCACGGTACGAAATCCGTCCGTACTGAGTCCGCCATTGGCAAGTACTACGCCAGCGAAGCCCTCCATCGCACCATCCGCGCCGCCGAAAAAATCATGGGCATCGAAGGCTGCACCCAAATGCACGAGGTGGAAAAACACCGCCGCGACGCCCGTGTCCTCAACATCTACGAAGGCACCAACGAAGTGCAGCGCTTCCTTATCCTGCGCGACCTCGTAGACCACGTGTTGCCGCAATGTGAAAAATGGGAAGGCGAGCCGCCGGTCGGGTCCCTCGGGGCCGAGAAGTTCGCGTTGGCGCGTGCGCTCAAGCGCGCGGTTGACACCTTTGGCGCACAGGTGTGGCAGAACGCGAGCTTTCAACCCACGATGTTCAGGTTGGCGGATATCGCCGGGTACATCAAGACGATGGACTCAACCCTGTGGCGCACCGAATGGCTCAAGCAGAACTGCACCGAATCGGACGCGGCTCATCGCACTTTTGCAGAGCGCTCCTCTCAAGCCTATCTGGATTACGCCAAGAAAGAAATAGAGCGTCTCCACGGCGAATTTGATCGTGATTTTGCTCTGCTAAAGCAAGGTCTCTATCCACCGGAAGTTCGTGTGGCCTTCCTCGCGTTGGAAGCTGCCGAGGAGAAAACAGAGACATCACAAGCTGCGCCCATACACCGTGTCACCAGCCCGCTACATATATTGGTCGTCTTGAATATCATTCCCGTTCTTTCTCCATTGCCGCGCATCGTAAATGGCGAACTACTCGAGACACATTTCGATATCGATGCCACAAGCCGCACAGCGCTGGAGCGCGCCGTCGAACTGAAATCTGCTTCCGAAGAAGTTACTCTCACGGCCATCACGGTTGCGCCGGGCTATGCGACGGAGGTATTGCACCGAGCCCTGGCGCTCGGTGCCGATAACGCGGCGTTAATCAAGACAGACGACCTTCCCGACAACCCACACGACGTCGCGCGGTTGGTGGCGGATCTGGCGGGCCAGAAACAACTGCCCTGCGACCTCGTTCTTTGTGGTGACGCCATCCTGGCCGCCGTACTGGCCGGCAACTTGGGCGCGTCCCATTTCTCCGGCGTGAAGGAATTCACTGTCAATGGCGGGCAAACGATCATCCATCTCCTGAAGCCAAACACATCCATTCCCACCGATCGCCCGGTCGTCCTGGCAATGGCGGAAGGTGACGTCGATTTGGATTTCTGTGTCGACAGCTATTTTGAGGCGCTGAACAAACCGCTGGAAGTTATCGACGCCCTGCAACTCGTCACCGCGCCACGCAGCGGCTGTCGTTATCAGTTGCCGGAGAAACCGGCCGTGGAAGAGAAGTTTGAATCGACCCCCGAAGCCATCGCCGCGCTGGTACGCAAGATTGCCGGCATCGAGATCATCGCCCAAGGCGGCGGTGGTTCTTACAACGGCAAAGTGGAATCGGCCACGAAAGAGAAATTACCGGGACGCGAGACTGCCGTATTCCTGGCGACGGCCGACAAACACGAAGGCCTCGAGACTGCCGCTGCGTGCGCGGCAGCCCTGACCCTGCCTTTACACGTTCTCGTGTTGGGACAATTTGACGAACGCACCGTGCGCTCCATCGCAGCCCGCGTAAACGCCCGCTCGATTTATTTCGTAAGCAGCCCGCACTTGGCCGAGGCAATGCCGGCCGCGTTACTTGCCGCGCTCCAGACGATATGGAAGGACTTGTTGCCCGCCATGCTGGCCTCGGGCACATGGGCCAACGAACTGCTCGCGCAATTTGCCCGGACATTCCCACGCGTGCAGGCCTGCTACAACGTCGTCGACGTCGCGCCGCAAAACGGGACGGTTGAACTCGTGATGCCCGCATTCGGCGGCAAGGTACAGCGCGTCGCAACCGTTACCGAGATAGCCGAGCACCCACTGGTAATGACCGTGGCCGCCGGCGCAAGCGGAGATCCAAAAGCCGAAAGCCATAAGCGGGTCTCGCTGGTGCCACTGGAATTCGAGTATGACGCCAAATCGGACGATCTTGCGACGGCCTTGCGCGAGGCACACGAGGAAGCCGGCGTGAAGTCCATCGCCGATGCCGAGTTCATCATCGACGTCGGCTATGCGTTGCGCAACAAGGAGAACTTCGACCTGGTCATCGCCCCACTGAAGAAGCGCCTTGAGGAAATCGGCGTAAAGAATGTGCTCCTCGGCGGAACTCGGAAGGTCGTGGAAGAGTTGAAACTACTCGCGCCCGACCAGCAGATCGGCCAGACCGGCACCGCCGTCAACCCGAAGCTGATCATCTCGATCGGCGTCAGTGGCGCGCCGCAGCACGTGGATTATATCGGCGAGCGCGCCACCATCATCGCCTTCAACAAAGACGCCGACGCGCCGTTGATGACCTTGAACAAACGCCGCGCCCGGCCCAAAGTTGTGCCGATAGTGGGCGATCTATTCGAACTCGTTCCAAAGTTCACAGCCGCATTGAAACCTCAGCCGTGACTACGTGGCCGTGCACTCACAGAATATCAGTGTTACTATCCCCGTAAGCAAGGCCTTCGAACGGGTGAAGGTGATGCTGTTTCAACCTTTCGACCCAAGTAAATGGTTTACCATTGCCTTTTGCGCGTGGCTGGCTGGTTTGGGTAGCCGGGGATTCTCCTTTAACTACGGCGGCTCACAGCACAAAGGAGGAAGCGGCGGGGGAAACGCGCGGGAAGTATTCGAGCAAGCCCAACGATTTGTGATGAACAATCTCTTCTGGATCCTGCCATTGGTCGCAGCGCTGGTATTTCTTAGCCTCGCGGCCGGGGTGGTGCTGTTGTGGCTCCGGAGCCGCGGGCAATTCATGTTTCTTCATTGCGTCGCGCTCAACAAGGCGGAGATCGAAGTGCCCTGGAGCAAGTTCGTCATCGAAGGAAACAGCCTGTTCGTATTCCGCCTTGTCCTTGGGTTGGTATGGATGATCCCCATGGTCCCGTTCGTTATCGTCACGGCCCTGCTGATCATGAGGATGGTCAATCGCGGAGCGCCGGATATCCATGTCATCATACTACTGATCGGGGTCGGTCTGATAATTATTGCATTGGGGACTGTATTCTTCGTAATTGGGAAACTTACGGCCGACTTCGTAGTGCCGATCATGTTCTTGCGACGCTGCAAATGTCTTGATGGCTGGAGGGAATTGGGCCACCTCCTCTCGGCCCATGTCGCCAAGTTCGTCGTGTACCTGCTATTTCAGATCGTGTTGGGATTGGCGGTTGGCGTGATGGTCTTGGCCGCTATCATCGCCACCTGCTGCATCGCCGGCTGCCTGATGCTCATGCCCTATTTGGGCACCGTAATACTGCTGCCCATTCTGATATTCAAGAGGTCATACTCCCTCCACTATCTCGCTCAGTATGGACCGGAGTACGACGTATTTCCGCCACCAATCATAACAACAATTCCGGGCGCGCTGCCGCCGGCGACCGCCGCCTAACCAGTGTGGTCCTGACTCTTGGAGTGAACTATTTCTCCGCGCTGGACTCGAGCAATTGCCAGAACTTGGGATTATCCTGGAGAAGCTGGTCTTCCGAAATCGGCAACTTGCTGCGGAAAAAGAAATCTTTGAGTGAATTCTTACTGAGGATGCAACGAACATCGATGATCTCGGCATTCCGTTCAAAGTAGATGCGGTAATCCTTCACACGGTAACGGTAAATCTTCTTCCCGCCGCGCGTGAGCTGGCCGAATTTCTCATCTTCCTTCTCGAAATCGTGGGGGAAAAGCTGGAAGCCATCGATGATCTCCAACTGCAGCTTGCGCGGGAGCGCGGCCAGTTCCTTGGCGCTGACGGGGTTGAAAATGATCTGCAGCATGGGCTGAGAATAGCCGAAGCCTAGGGCCGCGCAAGACAAGATTTGGCGCGGTCGGGGTGGTTGGTGATAATGCCGTCCACACCCCAACTTGCGAGCCTCTTCATCTCGACCTCGCGGTTGACCGTCCACACGAAAACCTTCCAGCCGCGCCGGTGAATCCGTCGCACGACGCGCGGCGACATGACGAGTCGGCGACTGATGCCGAGCCCTTCAATGTTCACCGCGGCTTTCAACCTCCTCATCGCCCACAACGGATTGCGCGCAATGAGGCCAAAGCGCGGAACACCGGGAGCGACCGCGGCAAATTGCTTCATCCGTGCCACCGAAAGCGCAAAGACGATAACGTCCTGTTCCATACGCAGCTTCGCAATCACTTCGGCGACTTTGCGCGGGTCTGCCCGCTTGACTTCAATGAGCACCCGCGCCCTTCCCCGACATGCGCTGAGAACTTCTCGAAGGGTCGGGACTTGCGGGTTGAGCCCCTGGATCTCAGCCAGCGTTTTGTGGCGCACGCGACCGCGCACGCCGCAGATTCGATTGAGCCGGTAGTCATGGAACACGATCAATTCACCGTCACGCGTCTCTTGTACGTCGATTTCCAAGAAATCGACGCCCAGTGCGAGCGCTGCCCGCACGGAAGCCAGTGTGTTCTCCGGATACCGACCGCTGAAGCCGCGATGGGCGATAATCAGAGGGCGCCTGGTCATGGGAGATTTCGATTCCATTCTTCGGCGTAGCGCTCGAATTGCGCGCGTTCTTCGTCCGGACTCCAACCTAGCAACGGCGCCATCACGCGCGCCACTCGCAGGGCAACCTCCGGCCCACCCGCACGGCTCAACGCAAGCGGGGTGCGTCGCCGCATGACGTCGCCAAGCGTAACGGCCATCTCCTCTTCGCAAGCATACGCGATGTCACTAACGCAGACGGTCGGCGAATCAGAGATCCTCTCGCCGGTGGGCGCGGGACGGTGGTTCGGCAATGGAACCTCCGCGGTACGGCACGGCGGGGCCGTCACCTTCAGGATTTTGAGGGCCGCATCGACGGCCTGCTGGGCGATGGCGCGGTAGGTCGTGTACTTCCCGCCGACGATGCTCAGCAGGTTGCGCCCATGACGGGCTACCCGATGCTCGCGCGAGCGTGCCGATGGTGAAGCGATATCCGAGGCCAGTAGCGAGCGTACGCCGGTGAATGTTGTAGCGACTTCCGCCTCGGACAAGGATGCGTCTGGAAACAGTGCCCGAACTTCGGCCAGCAAATACTCAACATCGGCCCTCTCGGCGCGAGCGCCGTCCGGATCACCGCGAAACTCCGTGTCCGTAGTCCCCACCAGCGAGTAGTCGCCCCAGGGAATCACAAAGAGTACGCGCCCATCGCTGCGGGCTTGAAATGCAACCGCGTGACCCTGTGTTAATCGCGGCAGCACCAAGTGGACTCCCTTCGTCGGGCTGAGACGCGTGGAGTCGCCGTCAAAAGGTGTGAGCGCACGCACCTGGTCCACCCACGGTCCCGCCGCGTTGATAAACACCCGGGCGGTCACCTCGGAGGTACACAAACCAACTTCGTCACGCACCCGGGCCGCAACGATGCGGTCTTCGCGGGTTACAAAGTCCGTGAGCGTGCAGTAGTTGAGACAGACCGCGCCGAGTTCCGCGGCGTGAAGAATGTGGTCGACACAGAAGCGCGCGTCGTCTTCCTGGCAATCGTAAAACATAACTGCGCCTCGTAGGCCCTGCCGGGAAAGCGCCGGCTCTTTTTCCAAGGCGCGCTCTGCCGAGAGCATGCGGTGCGGTGCGATGTTGCGGTACAGGGCGAGCCAATCGTACAACGTCATGCCGAGGCGCAGTTTGGCCAACGAAAGGGAGCCACCCTCGTAAATCGGGAAGAGGAACGGGAGCGGTCGCACGTGGTGAGGGGCAATCCGTTGCAGGATCCGTCGCTCGCGGCAGGCCTCGAAGACCAACTTCAAATTGCGTTGCTGCAGGTAGCGAAATCCACCATGAATCAGCTTGGAGGAACGGCTGGAAGTGCCGCTGGCAAAGTCCGATTTCTCGACCAAACCCACGTGGAGTCCGCGCAGTGCCGCATCCCGGGCGACACCCGCCCCAAAAATGCCGCCTCCGATGACCAAGATGTCAAAGTACTGGTCCGACAGCGCCGAAATGTCGCGATTCATTCCAAGTGCTTGAAATATAGCATGTAAGAGTGGTTCTGTCTTCCCAAAAGCGCCTTGCTTTTCCCCGAAAATCGCGTATCCTACTGCTTGCCGTGCTGGGTGAGTTCATCAAGGAAGTTCTCGTCATCGAAGCAGTGCGCCGAATAGATAAACAATGATCGTTTCCCGCTCCAGTCGTCTGCCACGGAAGAAGATTCTCCTCGCCATGGGAGATGCGATTTGCACTGCCTTGGCAATGGTCGCGGCGGTCATGTTGCGGCTGGGCTGGACCAGCGGCCTCGACTACCTGCATGCGCGCCAGTCGGCGATTCTGATTTCCTGGGCGGTGTTCATCCTGGCGTTCTACATCGGCGGTCTTTACGAGTCCGAGAGACTCCAAAGCCTGGGTAAGACCGTGGCCGCGGCGGTGATTTCCGTTTCCCTGGGCGCGCTGCTGATTACGGGTGTTTTCTTTGCGGTGTTATCGATCGAGATCGGGCGCGGCATCTTCCTTGGCTTTGCCGCATTCATCTTCGTGGCCGTCGTGTGCATGCGGCTCATATATGTCGCCGCGAGTCGCCACGGGTTCATGTCGCAACGATGCCTGATCATCGGCACGACAAGTGAAGCGCGCAAGGCCATCGAGTTGATCCGCCAGAATGCGCATGCAAATCTTCGTATCCTTGGCCTCATCCACTGCGGCAATGAGCGCGACCGCGTCGGCAGATTCTTTGACGATTATCCCGTGCTCGGAACGCTCGACACGCTGGAGAGGTTCGTTGAGCTGTACGACATTGAACGCTTGGTCCTTGCCGCGGGCCAGGAGGCGGAACCGGTCCTCCTCCGGCAATTGCGCTCATTTCGCTATCGTGGGATTGAATTGGTCGATTTTGTCGCGCTCAGTGAGGAACTCGCGCAGGAGATTCCCCTCGACCATATCGATGACGAATGGTTGTTCATGGCATCGATGAACAATTCGCGCTTCCATATCCGCCGACTCAAGCGATTGACGGACATTTTCGTTTCGTCCGTCGGCTTGCTGGTCTCGGCGTTGCCAGCCGCCGTGGCGGCAATCCTGGTGAAGTTGGACTCGCCGGGTCCGATCTTTTACCGGCAGGAACGCCTCGGGCGCGAAAGCATTCCGTTTACCCTGTACAAGTTTCGGACGATGCGCGTGGATGCGGAGAGCGTTACTGGCCCGGTATGGGCGATTGAAGATGACCCACGCATCACGCGCGTGGGCAAGTGGCTGCGGAAATTCCGCATCGACGAGATTCCGCAGCTCTTCAACGTTCTCTCCGGCAACATGAGCCTGGTCGGCCCACGACCCGAGCGTGCTGTGTTCATCCACAAACTTTCGGAAAAAATCCCGTTTTATGCCGAACGCCTGCTCGTGCCGCCGGGCGTCACAGGCTGGGCGCAGGTCATGTACCCCTACGCCGCCAGTATCGAGGAGTCACGACGGAAACTTCAATTCGACCTCTATTACATCAAACACATGTCGTTCTTCCTCGACATGTATGTCCTCTTGAAAACCTCCAAGACAATCCTTTTCGGGCATGAGCGCGCGCACCAGCCGAAACCTGCCCTCACGACCAAGCCGCGCCGCACCGACGTCAAGACTGAGACCCTGTTTTTCGACCCCGCGACTGGTACCCCGCCATCCGAAGGCAGCGAGCCCGAACATCGTCGGCGAACCCAGCACCCTATCTGACGTCCCGTTGAGAATACGTTTCCGGCGTTGTCGGGCATAATCGTCTGGATTTTCTGCGCACGCTCGTTAAAATCTGTTGCGGCGAAGGAGGTGTCTTTCGGGCAACGCGACCAGCCGCACCGCTCCGCACACCGTTTACCGACATGAAAGAGTATTTGGATTTGGTGAGGCTCGTTCTCGATCACGGCAAACTCAAAAAGAGCCGCACGGGGATCGACACGATTTCGTGGTTCGGCGCCCACTACACGGTCGATCTCTCCCAGGGATTTCCCCTGCTGACCACCAAGGAAGTCAACTGGACGGCCGTGCTACGCGAGCTTCTCTGGTATCTCTCCGGCGAAGACCACATCCGCAACCTCCGCCAGCACACGAAGATTTGGGATGCCTGGGCCGATGCCGATGGTAATCTTGAAACCGCTTACGGCCGTTACTGGCGGCGGTTCCCCCACCCTTACCGGGACGCCAGTGGTACGTGGCAGGTGCGCGAAGTGGATCAAATTCAATTCGTCATCGACACCCTGCGCAAAGAACCATACAGCCGCCGCATGGTCGTCACCGCCTGGGAACCGGGTAACGCGGAGACCAGCAAGCTTCCACCCTGCCATTACAGCTTTGTGTTCAACGTGCAGGGGAATCGACTCAACTGTCACCTCACGCAACGTTCGGGTGACATCGCGCTCGGCATCCCCTTCAACCTGGCTTGTTATGCCGCGCTCACGCAAATGATTGCCCAGGAAGTCGGGCTGGATGTCGGATTCTTCAGCCATACCATCGTCGATGCCCATATCTACACCGCCGCACCGGACAGTGGCCTGACCGAATACGACCACGTACCCGGGCTTCGCGAGCAGCTCAAGCGCGAGCCGTATGCCCTACCCCGTCTGGTGATCGCCAAAAAACCGTTCGATCAAGTGAAGTTCGAAGATTTTCAGTTGGTCGATTATCACCCCCAGCCGAAAATAAAATTCAAAGTGGCTGTATGAAAGTCTCCCTGATTGTCGCCATGAGCGAAGATGGTACGATAGGCGACAAAGGCAAAATCCCCTGGCATATCCGTGAGGATCTGCAGCGCTTCAAACGACTCACCATGGGCCACCCCATCATCATGGGGCGAAAGACGTATGAGTCCATCGGCAAGCCACTGCCCGGTCGCGCCAACATCGTCCTTACCCAAAACCCAAACTTTACCGCGCCGCCTGAAGTGCTCACATTTGCCGGTCTCGACGCCGCTCTCGACCATTGCCGCGGCCAAAACCAGGATTCTGTGTTCATCATTGGTGGAAGCAAGATCTATCAACTGGCACTGCGGCTGGCCGACAACCTGTTCGTCACCGAAGTACACCAACGCATCGATGGGGACACGAAGTTCCCGGATTACGATCGCCGCGAATGGATGGAGACCGCTCGGGAGGATGGGCCGGCATGTTCGTTCGTCGAATATGCGCGACAATCACCTGAAAAATAATGTCGCGAGTGCGTAAAGGCCGAACGCAAAGAGGACGCTACCAGACAGCCGGTTCGCGGTCTGCATCCAAGTGGAGCTGACTCGCGACCGAAACAATGCCACGCCGCTACTGAGCAACAGCCACCAGAGAGCCGATCCAAGGAACACGCCCGCGACCAGTAAGCTCCCAGCCAAATAACCCGGGGTCCCCGCCAACCCAAAACCGGCAAACACCGCGACGAAAGACAGAATGGTTGTCGGATTCGTGAGGGTTAGGAGCAGCGTCGAGAAGTACGCCGAGAGCAACCCGTCGCCGCGAACTCCCGCCGCTTGCTCGGCCGGTCTGCTGATGAAAGTTCGAATGCCGAGGTAACACAGAAACAAACCACCAAGAAAGGCAAGCCACCCTCTCTGGCCAACGAGAAAGCCCGACACCACCGTGAGGCCAAAAGCCGCCACGCAACCGTAAGCAGCGTCGGCAGTCGCCGCGCCCAACCCCGTGGCCAACCCAATCTGCCGCCCCCCCGCCAGAGAGCGACGGATGCAGAGCACACCAATCGGCCCCACGGGTGCCGCGATGGCGAACCCGATGGCCATACCTTTCAGCATGAAGTTGAGCATTATGTTAACTCCCGATCCATGCGATACCGTCAACCATAATCACAGAGATAAATGTCAGACGATCAATTACCTCATCCTTTCAGATCGACGCACAACCAGCCGCCTTGTAACGAAACTCAAATCCTCTGTTGAAAAAACAGCCAGTGGTGCGTATAAGTTCCACAGGCACATGAAACCAACTGATCTCCGTGGCATCTTGCACTACGTCCCGCAATTCCGGGACCGGGTGTTTCTCATCGCCGTCGATGGTTCGGTGGTGGCCGATGAGAATTTCGGCAACCTGCTGCTCGACATCGCGGTGCTGCGCAGCCTGAACATCCACATCGTACTGGTTCATGGCGCGGGCCACCAGATCAAGTTGTTGTCAGAACGCCTTCACGAGCCCATCTCCAACCACGATGGCACGGGCGTAACCGATGCCGCGACGCTCAGTATCGCCATCACGGCGGCCACGAACGTCACCCACGAGATTCTCGAGGGACTGAAACTGAACGATATTCGCGCCGCACAGACCAACGCGATCGAATCCATCCCGCTGGGGATCATCAAGGGCATCGACCATCAGCACACCGGCAAGGTGCACCAGATCGATGTCGAGTTGCTGCGCACCCTCCTCGACAAGGGCATCGTGCCCGTCATTCCACCGCTCGGATTCGACGGCAACGGGCACACCTACCGGTTAAATTCCGACGCCGTCGCCGTTGAGGTGGCGCGCGAGCTGGGCGCGGTGAAATTGATGTTCATTGGCAGCACGAACGGCTTGGAGATCGACGGCAAGTTGGTTTCGCAAATGTCCGTCAAGGAACTCGAAGCGTCCCTGAAAAATTCCGCTGACAAATTTGTGCCCGAGATGATTTCGAAGGCGCAACATGCGCTGCGCGCCAGCCAGGGCGGCGTTCCGCGCGTCCACATTATCAACGGCCAGGTCGATGAAGGGCTGTTGGCCGAGGTCTTCTCCAACGAAGGCATCGGTACGTTGATTTACGCGGACGAATACCAGGCGGTTCGCAAAGCGATGCGCAAGGACATTCGTCACATCATGGCGTTGATCAAACCGTCCATCCAGGGCGAGCAACTCGTCAAACGCACCCGCAGCAGCATCGACAAGCACATCAGCGAATACTACGTCTTCGAGATCGACAATAATATCGTCGGCCTCATTGCGCTTCACACCCAACCCGATCCAAAACAGGCCGAGTTGGCGAGCCTGGCCGTCAACCCCGCGCACGAGCATCGCGGCATTGGCACAAAGCTGGCGTTGTTCGCCGAGAATCTGGCGCGCGAACAGGGTGTTGAGCGGATCTTTTGTCTATCAACCCAGGCTTTTACTTTCTTCCAGCACAAACTCGGCTACACCGAGGGCACGCCCGAGGATTTGCCGCCCGCCCGCCGGACGCAATATGACCAGAGCGGCCGCAATTCGAAGGTGTTGATCAAGAGTTTGGCACCGGCGTCCGCTTCACCCGGCCTGCCGCCGCGCGAGCCGGCGCTCACGCCCACCGCGGGTTGAGCGTCACTCGCCGAACGAGACACGCGTCCGACTACCCTTGTCCACGCTCGACCCGATAACGACCGGCTTGGAGGCATCGACCTCGTCCACGTGCGACGCGTTGGAGATTTTTTCGACCAGATTGTTCCACTCGCTGAGAGTTTGCTGCTGCGAAGTCTCCAGGCGCGCGAGCATGACGAGGTCCCGGTTAACTTCATTCAGGCGGGCGGCAATACGGCCCGTGACCTCGCCGCGTTGCGCCTGGATTTCCTTGAGCTGGCCGGCCAGGACGGCAAGCCGCTTTTGAGCGGGAACATCCGTTGCGCCCAATCGGGCCTCCTCCGCGGATTTGGCTTCTTCTTTGGACGGCGCAGCCCGTACAGCCGACGCGGGCGGCTCGGTGCGTGCGGCCGATCGCGGAGGTACGATGACATTCGTGCGGCACTGCGGGCAATCAACGATCATTCCCTCCGCACTCACGTCCACCACGAGACTCTTCCCGCAAGAGGGACAATCAAAAAGTATGTCCTGGTTTGTCACCACAATCTCGTCCGACTTGGCCTTCGTTGGTTGCTTGCTCATGCGGCACCTGTCTCACCCCAAGGATGCCGCCAGCACTCGAGCTTTGCAAGTCCGAACATTCCTGCTAGCATCCGCCGCCGTGCCAACCAAGCGTCCACAGGTGAGGGTCGGTTGCTGTGGCTTTGCGACGGCGCACGAGAAGTATTTCCAGACTTTCTCATGCGTGGAAATCGACTCCAGCTTTTATCAACTGCCCAGGGTCGAAACTGCCGCCCGCTGGCGCGCTGCGGCGCCGCCCGACTTTGAGTTCGCCATCAAGGCCTGGCAGGTCATCACTCACCGCGCGACCAGCCCAACCTACCAGCGCACGCGTATCGGTGCCGGCGATCGCGAACACTGCGGTCACTTCGGTTTCAACCCCACAATTCGCTGGGCGTGGGATGAAACTTTCAAGGTGGCCAGGGCGCTCGGTGCGCGCCTGGTGCTCTTCCAGTGCTCCCAAAGTTTCCGTCCGACGAAGGAAAATATCGCCAACCTGCGCCGTTTCTTCGAGCACGCCAAGCGCGGCAAATTCCACATGGGCTGGGAACCGCGCGGCGAGTGGGATGTGGAACTCATCGCTTCCTTGTGCAAGGAACTTGATCTGATCCCCGTGCTCGATCCCTTCAAGACCGAACCGATTCCCGTCGGCAAGGTTCGCTACTTTCGCCTTCACGGAGTGACGGGTCCGCGCCACCGCTATACCAGCGAAGAGTTCGCCCGGTTGCGGACGATCTGCGCGGGTCGACAACCCACCTACTGCCTGTTCAACAATCTGGCCATGACCGACGACGGCCAGCGTTTCCAGAAGCTGCTGGGCTCCTGATTTACTCACAGCTCCGTGGAAATTCTGTCCCATCCTAAAAGTTTTCTTCGCTTTTTTCAGAGAAATCAAACGCGGTGAACACCTGCAACCGCGCCGCCGGATCGCGCCATGCGTCCGCCGGCAGGCCCGCCTTCTGGCAAACCATCTCCAGGGTCTTCGTTGCGTCCCAATCCTGTTCTTGGGCAACTTTCGGGAGCAACAACGCTTGTCGCCAGCCTTTCTGCACGATGATTCCATGCCGCCGGACATCGAACCCCGCGGGCTCTGGCAATTCTTCCGGCGGGTTCAAGATCGAAATCTCGATCGCAATTTCATCAAGCTCTTGCGGTGCGACGGGTGGGAATCGGGAGTCTTCCAACGCGGACGCAACCGCCGCGTCCACGGCGTTCGTCCAGAGCGGTCGCTCGAAATCCATCTTCCCGATACAGCCGCGCAACTCACCGTGCTTTTTTAGCGTCACGAACACGCCGCGCGGCACCCGCAGTCCTTCGGTCACTTCCGTCTCGGGAATTTTCCCTTGCCGCTCACCGCGTACCGCAGCCCCAATCGTCAAGCGCACCCACCGCAACAGTTTCTCCTGTTCGTCACGACTGATCGGTGGCTCGTCCATGGTGCACCTCAACGCCTCCCGCCCGTCACTCATACACTACGACCGGGCCCCCATCCGGTCAAACACAGCGCCTTGGGCATCACATCAGCCCCTCAAATAGTTTCTGCCCCTCCGCAGTCGCCGGGTCCGGCAGAAAATCCAGCGCGGCATCTTTCATCGCGGCCGCGTTCATCGGGACTTGTTTGCACATGGCGCGCGCATAAACCTTGCCGTGCTCGTCGCGCAACTCCGCCTCCGATTCCCAGAGGCGGCCGCGATTCGCTTTTAGCCGGGCGACACAGACAAGTTTCTGCCCCACGGTGACTTTCTCGATAAAGCGGACATTGAGTTCCGCGGCGAGGCAGAATTGTTTCTGGGTCGAAGCGGCTGCCCAAAACATCGCTTCGTCCAGCACGGTCGAAAGGATCCCACCGTGGACGATCCCGCGGAACCCCGCGTGCTGAACTTGCGCCGTGAAGTCGGCGTGTACTTCGTCCCCTTCGCGGCGGAAGCGGAGGTGGAGACCATGCGGATTGTGTGCGCCGCAAACGAAACAGTCGCGCGTGTAAGGAAGTGGCTGCTTGCTCATTTCATGAAAACCCTCAAGAGACGGCCGATCAGATAAATGAAAAACCACGCGGGCAACGCGAAGATCAGGATCGATTCCAGCGACGGCCAGTTCCACGTCACCAACCCGACCTGCATCGGGTACAAGGTGATCAAAAAATAGCCCGAGAACCGCGTGTGCCCCAGGACCTGGCACAGCGTGCGGTCCTTCTTGCGCAGCCCCAGCACGATAGTGAAGATGCCAAGCCCGAACGCGCACGCCGCGACGATCCACGCGATTGCCGTGCGGTCCTTGATGTTCCCCAAGTAAGAGAAAAAACCGAGATTGGACAGGTGCATCGCCCAGTTCACGCCCGCCCAGAGCATGACGAACCCATTGCCCACCGCATGCCCAAATGACACCTTGCTCCGGTACAGTTCGCCCAACAGCAACGAAACGTACAACGGCACAAGCCCCAGCCACACCGCCCCGAAATCCCGAAACGGCGCAACCAGCAACGCCACCACCCTGACCAGATGTCCCTCCAACGGCACGAAGCACCTCCTTGCCCCGCTTTCTAGCACAGGTGGGAAATAAGGAGCAAGCTGCGCCTCCGCTTGAACGTGGTTGGACGTCACCGTCGCGCCCCCCCAGAAAGGCTTCGTTCCCCCGAAACGAACCCACTTTTCGATGAAAACACCCTCAAAACACCCCCAAAATGGGTTTGTTTTCCCAAAACGAACCCATTTGCAAACACCTCTGCAAACATCACAAGTATCTGCAAATAAATCTGATACGTGGAAAACTTTTCAAAAATGAAATGGGTTCGTTTCGCAGAAACGTATGTAGGCCCTCGCGTGTCGCGCCGACTCGTCCGGCATGGCGCCAAGCGCGACGATCGAAGCCTTGGTGAAGGCGGATTCAACTCATAATTCACGCGCCGACTATAGCCACCGCCTTGCACCGTGTCCAGTAAAAACTATCGATTTACGATATATATTCTCGCGGTTGTTTGACCGCGGGACTTCCACTTTGACGCGTTCCCCCGCTGCGGGTATACTCAGCGCATGGTTCTGGAAGTCATCAAATACGGTCATCCTGTGCTGCGCGAGAAAGGCAGGCGCATCGAACGCGTCACGCCAGAAATCCGTGAACTCGCCGCCAACATGCTTGAAACCATGCGCGCTGAAGACGGGGTTGGCCTGGCCGCGCAGCAGGTCGGCCACGCGCTGATGCTTACCGTCATCGATGTCTCCAGTTCCGAGCGGCCCTCGCAATTGATTCTCGGCGGCGAATCCCTCGACATTGCCACGTCCATGCCGCTCGTCCTTCTCAATCCCAAACTAAGCAAGCCCGAAGGCGAGCAGATCGCTTCAGAAGGTTGCCTAAGCATCCCGGAGATAAACGCCGAGATCCGTCGCGCTGAGAAAATAACGGTCCGCGCCACGGGCCTCGACGGCAAGGAACTGGTTTTCGAATGCACGGGGCTGCTCGCGCGCGCCGCGCAACACGAGGTCGATCACCTCAATGGCATCCTCTTCGTCGACCGCATGGACACCGCGACGCGCGTCAGCCTGGCGGGCAAATTAAAGAAAATGCAGAAGGAAACGCTGGCCGAGCTTGCCAAAACCGCGAAACCGCGGCGCACGCTGGCCCCGACCAAATCGGGGCTGGTGCGCTTGTGAGCCGTCCGAGGCCGTCATTCTGAGCGAGATCCAGCCGCACCTATGAACTTCCTCCGTTCTGTCATCGCCTTGTGCAGCGGTTTCGCGACCTATCGCGTGTATCGCGACCTGCCCCTCTCGACCTCGGTAAAGCATTTGCTCAAGCTGATGGTCCCGCTGGCGGTCGTGCTGGTCATCTGTGGCATCCCAACCGCCTTGCAGGGAATCGACGAATTCGCGCGCCGCTTTGACGACCGCCGTCCCGAATTCTCCATTCACGACGGGAAGATCGCGACCCAGGCGCCACAGCCGTATTCGTGGGGCGACAACGACGTGCGCTTCGTCCTCGATACCTCGAACGCAGTAGCCACCCCGGACTCCAACGCCGTGTTCGGTGTGCTCTTCACCGCCGACAGCTTTCTCTACTGGGTGACTTTGACCAACGCCCCAACTCCCGTTATTAGCACCCGATTGCAAAGCCTCCGCGGATTTCCCGACGGCGCGGTCAACGGCGAGTACTTCCGCCATCTCACCCGGGCATTGCTCTGGCTGGCCGTGCCGCTGGGATGGCTGCTGGTCGTGCTGCTGGGGATGTTGAGTTGTCTGCTGCAGGCGTACCTGTTCTCAATGGTGGCCTCATTCATGGAACGCTCGATGCCGTCGCCGCTGGCATTGTCGCAATTGCTGAACATCGCCATCCATGCCTGCACGCCCGCCGCCATCGTCGTCACCGCGTACACCGCCATGCGGCTCCACAACCTCAACCTCTGGCTGGTCTACCTGATTGTCTACGGAATCTTCCTGATCGGCGCGACCAACGCCTGCCGTGATCCTGTGGAAAGAAGCAAACAGCCCGACATCGATCCGTTCTAGAGGGTTGTATCTGGGTCCGCTGTAGCCGCGCTTGCCAAGCGCGGAATCCGTCCGTCATATCTGGGTCTGTCGTAGCTGCGCTTCTGCGAAGCGCAGATTGAAGGCGCCGCTACACCGAAAAACTTTCCCCGCATAAACACGTCGCCGTCGCATTCACCCCACTCTGTCATCCAGAGTTTACCCCGAACCCTTTCGGGGCGAAGTGGAGCCGAGTCAGACGAAGACGCCGCTGTCGTTTGCGGCAACGATCTACCCCCGACTAAACGCTGAAGCTTTCTCCACAGGAGCAAGTGGCTGTTGCATTCGGGTTATGAATCTTAAACCCGCCGCCAATCATCTTGTCCTGAAAATCAATCTCCGACGCGCTCACGTACAACGCGCTCTTCACATCCACCAGCACCCTCACGCCCGCCGACTCAATAAGAATGTCCTTCGGCGTCGGTGGATTCTTGTCGAAATCCATCTTGTACTCCAACCCCGCGCACCCGCCCCCCACGATCTTCACGCGCAACGCCCCATTCGCCACCCCATCGCGCTGCATCAATTGCGCGACCTTCCGCCCCGCCGATTCCGTCAGCCGAATCAGCTTCTCCGAACCGATGCGCGGCGCAGCTTGTGTTGGAACTTCCGTACTCATTAGGGCTATTCTACTCCACTTCGCACCCCAAGTGAAGCCCGCTTCTCAGAGTCACCTTTTCTAAATTTGTCATCCTGAGTCCCGTCGTGCGACGGGATCCCGCAGAATTGCGGGACTTGTCGAAGGATCTCTGTCGTTTCTGGTTGTGCAAGGGTCTGGAATTCTTCACCTGTATTACGACTGATCAAACCTTAAACCCTCAAGCCAATATTTTATCGAACTTCACGCCGAACGCCTCACTCAAATATGAAACGGTTTCTGGCTGTCGATCCAAGGATGCTCGAATATGCGTGGTGGTATAGATGCCCTTCTTCCATTTCATTTTTGCCTTCTCTGCCGGGACCTCCTTAATCCATTCCACCTTCGCCACGTATTCGGACTTTTCCGCCGATTCGCAATTCAGAGACATATTCGGGCACAAAGCAACGAGTGGCTTGCTGTTGATCACAACCTGATTGATTCTTAGTGCTGACTCCTTGATTCGGCCAATCCCAACAAATCCATGCCCTTTCAAATATGCTGCGAACACGTCACCGGTATGAAAGCCGAGAATGGCATTTCGCCATCGCGCACCCTGCCCCGCAGAAATGAATTTATACTTACGATAATCTTCCCATTTCCTGTATGGACGTTCGCCCACGTTGAAATAGTAGAGACGATTTTGGAAATCGAAACCTGGTAATTCTCGATGAAGTGTATCACGTGGCCTAAACTTCTCCTGGAAATGACCTGCGACCTGATTGGTTGTAAATTTCCCGAGCTTCCACAGAAGCGTCGCTTCAATCAAGTACGCCTGTTCTTCTTTCAAGCCACGGGCGATGACGCGAATGACTGGCTTTTCCCCCGCTTTGCGAATCGCAGCAATTCGCTTTGCTTTGGACGAATTGCCAGCAGCGTCTATATGCACGTCCTTTCGGCTACCGCACCCCTTGCCATAGTAGAACTCCTCGAGATTTCGAGGATCAATATAAACATAGACGTAGTAGTCTGCCCCTTGAATCATCTTACTCCCCGCCCTTCCCTCGAATTCCGGGCTCGGTCAACGCATGAAGGTTAAAAATCTCACTAAGCTGTTGCTCACTCAATCCCGACATTTCCCGCGCGACTTCGCGGACGGTCTTGCCTTCCTTGTACGCCTTCTTGGCAATCTCCGCGGCCTTGTCGTAGCCGATGACGGGAGCGAGTGGGGTGCACATCGCGAGGCTCTGCTCAACCAGCGATTCGCAGCGCTCCTTGTCCGCTTCGATTCCTTTCACACAGGCATCGGCGAAGTTGCGCGAGGCCGTGGCCAGCAGGTGCACACTCTCCAGCATATTCGTCCCAATCAGCGGCATGGCGACATTCAACTCGAAGAAGCTCTGTAGTCCGCCCAGTGTGACCGCCAGGTCGGCGCCGATCACCCAAAGGCAAACCTGTATCAGGCTCTCGGCAATGACGGGATTCACTTTGCCGGGCATGATCGAGCTGCCGGGTTGCACGGGCGGAATCTTCAACTCACCGATACCGCAGCGCGGACCGCTGCCCAGCAACCGAAAGTCGTTGGCGATTTTCGCCAGGCTCACCGCGATGGTCTTCAGTTGACCGCTCGCCTCCACGCACGCATCGCGCGCCGCCGCTGCCTCAAAATGATTCTCTTCTTCGACCAACGGAACTCCCAACTCTTTGGAGAGCTTTTCAATCGTTCGCTGAGCGAATTCTGGGTGAGCGTTCAATCCAGTACCGACAGCCGTACCGCCGAGCGGTAACGCATCGAGCGCCCACATGGTCATTTCGGCACGATCCTGCGCGTACTTGACCTGGGTCGCGTAACCGGAAAACTCCTGCCCGAGCCGAATCGGCGTTGCATCCTGCAAATGCGTACGCCCGATTTTCATCACACCGTCAAATTCCTGCGCCTTTTTCGCAAGCGTCTTCTGTAAATGCTCCAAGGACGGCATCAGTTCCTCGCGAATCGCCTCAATCACGCTAATGTGAATCGCCGTCGGGAACACATCGTTGCTGGACTGGCAGAGATTGACGTGGTCGTTGGGATGTACGGGCGACTTGTCGCCGCGCTTGCCGCCAAGAATCTCGTTGGCCCGGCTCGAAATCACCTCGTTGGCATTCATGTTCGTCGAAGTGCCGGAGCCGGTCTGGAAAATGTCCACGGGAAACTGCGCGTCGAGTTTCCCATCCACCACTTCCGTCGCTGCCTGCACGATGGCATCGGAAATCTTCTTGTCGATCAAGCCCAGGTCGAGATTGGTCTTCGCGGCCGCGCGTTTGATGCGGCCCATCGCGTGGATAAGTCGCGGCGGCAACGGCCAGCCGCTGATCGGAAAATTCGTCACCGCCCGTTGCGTCTGCACGCCGTAGTAAGCGTCCGCCGGCACCTCCAGCGGCCCCATGGAATCCTTTTCAATTCGTGTAGCCATAAAAACTCCTCAACTCTCAACGTTCAACATTCAACAATCAACGTTCAACGCAAAGTACTGCCGCGTTTGCCGTCAAGTTTCCGTTTCTGCGCCGTTCGGATGCTGGTGGAAAAAATCCGGATGAGTTGCTCCGTCTCATCGAGAAGTGCGTCAACTTGCGTCTCTGGCTTGAGCAATGGAACGCGTTTAACCAGCCGCAACCAACGACGGGACTCCTTCAATTCCTTCAAACAAAGACTCAGCTTATGGATAAAATCGTCAACAGACTCCGCAGCTTGCGCTTCGCCGTGATTCGACAGGGGTGATGTGGCTGACCTCAATAACTGCCCGGCGACATGGCTTCCCGCTTGCGTCCTAGGCACACGCTCCACCAAACGAATCACATCAGCGCCGTATTCTAATAGCCGATCTTCGAGGTCATAGCTCTTGCCGTTACTTGAGCGTTGGGCGTTGAGCGTTGAACGTTGAGCGTTCATTTGTTTCCGACCTTTTGATATAATCGGACGCAGTTGCCTTCGGGGTCTTCGAACTCGGCAAGGTAAAAACCGTATTCCAGCCGTGGACCATAGTGAAATACCGCGCCGAGATTAGTCAGCTTCTTGATGAAATGCTCGATATCACTGACATCGACGCTGAATTTGACGGTGTTCTTTAGACGATTGGCACCCTCGAAATGCGCCGCGTCGGCCTGATGCAGCGCGAGGTGGGAGCCGTCCCCCAGCCCGTACTCCACCCACCATTTCGCATCGACCAACGGCTCGGTGAGATCGAACGCCTTTTCGTAAAAGGGGCGCAACTTCGCCAGATCCTGCGCGTAGAGAAAAACGACGTTGATCCGATTGACCTTCGGGTGCATGGGCCGACCTTAATGCAAGACAAAGACCTTTGCAGCCATTATCGAGGCGTTGACGAGCGGGAGCTGGTAAATTCCCAACCCAATCATCGCTACCATGCAGACGTACAGCGCCCACTGCATCGGCCGGCTTACAGGAATCGGCGAGGCATCTTCCGCCTCCTGCATATAAATCGCACGCCCAATACCGAGGTAAAAATAGAGTGAGATCACCACCGCCACTGCGCCGATGCCCGCCAGCACATAGTAATGCCAATCGGTCTGCGCCCGTTGAATCACGGCGGCAAACAACTGGAACTTCCCAAAGAACCCACTCAGCGGAGGCACACCCGCCAGTGACATCATCGATAAGAACAGCGCCAACCCAAGGATCGGCGAGCGTTTACCCAGTCCCGAGAAACTGGCGATCTCATCGCTCCCCGTCACCGCGGTCGTGGCAATGATCGCGAGAAACGCGCACAGGTTCGTAAACGCGTATTGCCCAAGGTAAAACAGCACCGCGCTCGCGCCGAGCGCATTTCCGGCCGCGATGCCCATCAGCATGTAGCCGGCATGGCCGATGGACGAATAGCCCAGCAGTCGTTTGATGTTGTGCTGTGGAATCGCACCCAGATTGCCATACAGAAGCGTCGCGCCGGCCAATACAAGCAACAACGGTCCCCAAATGCCGCGCACCGGCAGAAGCCCGGCAAACAGCACGCGCAGCAGCAGCGCGAATCCCGCCGCTTTGCTGCCCACCGCAAGAAACGCCGTCACCGGCGTTGGCGCGCCCTGATAAACGTCCGGCGCCCAGATTTGGAACGGCACGCTGGCGATCTTGAAACCGAGTCCCGTCAGCACCAGCAGCATCCCAAACGTGAAGGCCAGCGGCGGTTGCGAGCCAAGTGTTGAGAGTTGCGCGCTGACCTTGTCGAAGTTCGTCGTTCCGGTTGTCCCGAAAATATACGCGATCCCGTAAACCGTGAAGCCGCTGGATAATGCGCCGAGAATCAGATATTTCGTGCCCGCTTCCAGCGACGGGATCTGCCGCCGCAGATAGCTGGCGAGCACATAGAATGTGATCGTGACCAGTTCGAGCGCCACGAACAGCAAAATAAAATCGTTCACCGACGCAATGAGCAACATTCCCACCGCGCAAAACATCAGCAGCGCGTAGAACTCCGCCACACCCGACTCGATGCGCGGCGAAAATTCCGCCGCCATCACCAGCACCATCGTCAACGCCAACAGGAACAGCCGCTTGAAGTACAGGGCAAACACGTCGAACCGATACATCCCGTTGAAGAGCGGCTGATTGACCGGCATGAGCACGAAACTGTACAACAACGCCACGGCCACAAATGCCGCCGCCATGTAACCGATCGTCCGCTTGTTCGGAATCGGGCTGAAAGCATCCACCAGGAGAATCAGGATTCCCCAAATCGCTAGGAGACATTCCAACTGGATGGCGTAGAGGCTGATCATTCCGGCCCCTTCGTCAAATTTGCTACCGGGGCGACGGCGGCACCGCGGTCGCTGTCCGCCGGCACAAACGTCGCCACGCTCTGCTTGATAATGTCCGTCAACAATCGGGGATAGAACCCAACCGTCAGCAAGACCGCGAGCAGCAACGCGTACGGGAACTTCTGCTTGAACGTGATCGCGTCCTTGAGCATCGACCACTTCTCATCGAACGGGCCGAAGAAACTCGTCCGCACCGCCCACAACAAATAGGTCGCCGTCACAACAATCCCCCACACCGCGCAGATGGTCGCCACACGAAACAACGTTGACCCCTGGTGCCATGCGCCGAGGAAGACCATCAATTCACTCACAAAATTAGCAAACCCCGGCAATCCGCTCGAAGCCATGACGGCCATGACCATGCACACGCCAATGAACGGGATCTTCCGCGCGAGGCCGCTCAGGTCCGGCACAAAACGATTATGCGTCTGATGGTAGAAAAAGCCGATCAACGAGAAGGTCAGCGCCGCCATGATCCCATGCGCGAACATCAGCAACACCGCGCCGCTAACGCCAACGACATTCAGCGCCGCGATGCCGAGGAAAATGTAGCCCATGTGGCTCACCGAGCTGTAGCCGATGACGAACTTCCAGTCCTTCTGTGTCAGGGCCACCCAGCCCGCGTAAAGAATGTTGAAGCAAGCGAGAACCGCCAGCAGGTTCGCCCAATGCCGCGCGCCTTCCGGCAGCAGCGGCAGCGCGAGCCGAATGATGCCGTACGCGCCCAGCTTTTTCAGCACGCCCGCGTGCATCATCGATGCTGCTGTCGGTGCCGCCGCATACCCAAGTGGCGACCACGTATGAAACGGCCACATCGAGGCGAGAAAACCGAATCCAAAAAGCAAGCACGGGAAGACCCACATCTGCGTGCTACTCGCCACCCAGTTGTGCTGCAGCTTCTCGATGTCCGTTGTTCCACTGATCGAATAAATCGCCAGCAACCCGATCAGCGCCAGCACCGCGCCCGCAGTCAGGTACAGCGTCAACTTCATCGTCGCGTACTCTTTCGTGCGTCCGTGTTTGCCCGGCGGCAGCGAACCCCACACACCGATCAGCAGATACATCGGGATCACCGCCATCTCGTAGAAAAAGTAAAAGAAGAACAAATCCAGCGTGCAAAACGTCCCGCTAATCCCCGACGTCAGCGCGAGAAACAGAATGTAATACTCCTTCTCCCGCTCATGAATTTCGCTGGATACAAACGCCCCGCAGAACGACACGAATCCGACCAGCAACAGCAACGTCATCGAAATGCCGTCTACACCGAACTTGAGCGAGCACCCATAACTCGGCAACCAGCTCATACCCCACACGAACTGATACCCACTATCATGCCGATTGAAATTCGCAAACAACACCAGCGTGATCAGCAGCGACACCCCCGTTGCAAACATCGCCAGCGCCCGAATTGCACTTGGCCGATTCGCGGGAAACAGAAAGAGGAGAAACGCCGTCGTAAGCGGCAGCAAAACTGCGATGCCTAGAAGAATGTCCATAATCAGACTGTGGACTCCTTACGCAGAAGACGAACAGCCTGAATCTGAACCCCCATCACTAATATGAGGATCGCGCCAAGGAGAGGAAATGCGATGCATTGCGTCGATTCGCCGAACCGGAACGCCCAGATTGTCTCGCTGATAGCTGTGAATATGGCTCCAAGGAACTCCAAGCAAAGCAGCCCAAACAAAGGCCACCAGAGCACCGCTGGCCGGATGAATCGCCAAGGAACAACTAGGGGCAAAGCCAACAGAACTGATCCGGCCATCATGCTAATGAACTGAAGCCCTTCCCGCCTGTCTTGAGTTCGGCTCGTTATCTCGTTGCAGAGCCAAGCCGACACGACAAAAAATGCGCCTAAAAGAAATCCGAAGCAGCGAGCCGTTCTCAATCCCCTTCGATTTGAAATATGAAGATGCCCTATCATACTTTATCTCACCACCACACAATAAATGATCACCGTCACGCCGAGGCCGACGAGGAAGGCGTAACCGGAGATGCTGCCGGTTTGGAGCAGGCGGACGGTCTTACCTAGCAATCCCGTGCCGAGCGACAGGCCGCCGATGCCGAGCCGCTGGAGTATCCAGCGGTCGAATAGATCGCAGATCGTCGCGATGGTGCCCTGGACGTACTTCACCAACCACGCGTACAATTCATCGAAGTAGTATTTGTTCTCCACGAGCGTCCAGATTTTCCCGAGCGCGGTCTTTACCGGCGCATCGCTTGGCTCCGGTTTCCAATAAATCGTCGCCGCCAGGAGAAAACCAAACAACGGTACAGCTATCAAGCCACCCGTCAGCAACGCGGAATGATGCCCGGTCTCCGGCAGAGCCCCCAAAAATTCGGGCACCCGGCCGTGCCAGCCAGCGACAATCGAAAGCAGCGCCAGGAATACCAGCGGCAGCGTCATTACCAAAGGTGACTCATGCGCGTGATCGTAAGCATGCCGGTCACGCGGCCGACCGAAGAACACGACGAACACCTCGCGTCCCATGTAGTAGGCCGTCAGGAATGCCGTCGTGATTGCCATGATGAATAACGGCAGGCTCTTCTCGAAGGCCAATAGCAAGATTTCATCCTTGCTATAAAACCCGCTCAACGGTGGCACACCCGCCAGCGCCAGCGTGCCGATCAGGAATGTCCAGAACGTGATCGGCGTCTTCTTCCATAACCCGCCCATTTTCCATATATCCTGTTCGTGATGGAGCGCGATGATGACGCTGCCCGCGCCGAGGAACAGCAGCGCCTTGAAGAACGCGTGCGTGGTCAGGTGGAACATCGCCTGTGTCGGCCCGCCGAGACCAACGGTCATCACCATGTAACCGAGTTGCGAAAGCGTCGAGTACGCGAGGATGCGTTTGATGTCGTTCTGCGCGATGGCGATCGTCGCCGCCATGATGGCGGTGATACCGCCGATCCACGCGATCAACGTCAACGCCGTCGCGCTCGGCAGAATCAGCCACGACACGCGGCAGAGCATGTACACGCCCGCCGCCACCATCGTCGCGGCATGAATCAATGCCGACACCGGCGTCGGGCCTTCCATCGCGTCCGGCAACCAGACATGCAACGGCACCTGAGCGCTCTTTCCGACCGCGCCTGTAAAGATCAGGATACCGATAAACGCCAACGTTCCCGGCGACAATCCCAGCGACGGCAACTTGGCCTGTATCTCCGCGAAATTGAATGTCCCGGCATACGACCATAACCAAAGAATGCCAAGCATCATGCCGACGTCGCCGATGCGCGTGGTCAGAAATGCCTTCTTCCCCGCTTCCGCCGCGCTGTCCTTCTCAAACCAAAAGCCGATCAGCAGATAACTGCTCGCGCCGACCAGTTCCCAGAAGATGAAAATCTGGATGAAATTATTCGAGAGCACAATCCCGAGCATCGAAAAGGTGAACAAGGACAGGCACGCGAAGAAACGCGAGAATCCCGGATCGCCTTTCATGTAACCCAGCGAATAGATGTGAATCGCCGAGCCAACGCCCGTGACGACCAAAAGCATCAACATGGCCAGCGGGTCGGTGATCATCCCGAACTCAATGCGGACGGTATTACCAACGGCGAGCCATTGAATCGTATGCGGATAATGTTCGATGTGCCTGACGGCGAACACGAGGAACAGTCCCATGGAGAGCGCAAAGCTGAGCAGTATCGCACCGATGGAGAGTGCGGCGCTCAGTCCCTTCGATTTGCCCGTAACGAGTGTGATCAAGGCCGCAGCCACGAGGGGCGCAAAGAGAATGATCCACACGGAGCAGATAGGCGCATGGCCATTCCGCATCCCCCAATCGACGCTATAATTGAGAAGCCAGTGGTTCATAGCCGCATGGTCGTCAACTCATCGACGCTGATGGTTTGCTTGCGGCGGTATAGCGCGACAATGATCGCCAGGCCTACGGCCACCTCGGCCGCGGCGATGGCAATGATGAAGAACACCAGGATTTGCCCCTCGACGATCTTGTTGAACTTGGAGAACGCGATCAGGGCCAGGTTGGCGGCGTTGAGGTTCATTTCCAGCGCCATGTAGATGACCAGCGCATTGCGACGAATGATCACGCCCGCGATGCCGAGCGCAAACAGCAGACCGCTGACGATCAAATAGTGATTGAGCGTGAGCGCGCTGGTCATTTGAGCTCCTTCTTCGAGAGCAGCACCACACCGACCATCGCCACGAGCAGCAAGAGAGCGGTCACTTCAAACGGCAGCATGTAGTGCGCGAAGAACGGTTTGACGACTTCTTCCAAACCGCCATGCAGCTCCGCGCCGCCACTTGCCAACGGTCTCACTGACTGTCTCAGGATGATCGCCAGTTCCCACACGAACGCCAGACCGACAGCAATTCCGCCGACCACGCCGAGAACTTTGAACTTCCGCCGCTCGCTGGCCTTGATGTCGAGCAGCATGATGACGAAGAGGAAAAGCACCATCACGGCGCCGGCATATACCAGAATCTGGATGGCTGCGATAAACAGGGCCTCCAACAAGAGAAAGAGCCCCGCCATGAATACAAACAGCAGCACTAAAAACATCGCGCTCGTGACAGGATTGCGGCTGGTAATCACCAACAGCCCGCACACCAGCATCGCGATGCTAAAAAACCAGAATAACAAGTCGTGTATGTTCATCTAGCCTATGAACGACAGGGACAATCGGTGCTACGAAATTTTCGCCTCCCGCTTCGGCGCTGCCGGCACATCCGGTGGCGGCGCGCCCTTGTACTTCCATTTCCAAACCGAATCTTCCTGGATACCGCCCAATTCCAGCAGCTTCTCCATGTTGAATTGCAACTCCTCGCGCTTGTAACCCGCGATCGCAAAATCACGCTTCAGAAAAATGGCTTCTTCGGGACAAACCTCTTCGCAGTAGCCGCAGTAAATGCACCGCAGCATGTCGATCACAAACTCTTTGGGCACTTTCTCAACGTTTTCATCTGCCGTGCCGTCCGGGCGCGTGCCAGGCGTGATGCGAATCGCCTTCGGCGGACAGACGAACTCGCACAACTGGCACGAAACACACTTGATCCGGCCCTCGGGATCCTTCACGAGTGTCGGCGCGCCGCGATAGGCGCCGTGCAGTGGCGGCTTCTCTTCGGGATATTGACGCGTAAAGGCCGGCCGAAAGATGTGGCGAAACGTCAGCCACAACCCGTGCAGAATCTGCGGGAGATAGGTTCGCTCCCAAATTGTCAGTTTTGGACGTTGAACCTGCATCGTTACTTGCTCATCACAGTTAACACGACGCCCGAAATCAAAATGTTCAAGAGCGTTAGCGGGATGAACAACTTCCATCCCAGGGCCATCAACTGGTCATAGCGAAATCGCGGAATGGTCCACCGCACCCAGATGTAAAAAAACAGGAATCCGCACACTTTTGCCAGAAAGATACCGATGTGCGCGAGGCCCACGACCAGCGTCTGGGCCGGCGCGTTGAATGGAGCGAAGGGCAGCGACCAGCCACCGAAAAACAACGTCACCATCAGCGCTGAGGCCACGAACATGGCCGCGTACTCGCCCAGAAAAAACATCGCGAATTTCATCGAGCTGTATTCGGTGTGATAACCACCGACGAGTTCCTGCTCCGCCTCCGGCAAATCGAACGGCAAGCGATTGGTCTCGGCAAACGCGCTCACGACAAAAATGAAAAAGGAGAGGGGCTGACAAAATCCCAACCACACGTGATGGGCCTGGTATTCGACCACGCGCGACAAATTAAGGGAACCAACCTGCATGAACACCGGCACCACGCTCAGCCCGAGGCACACTTCGTACGAAATCATCTGCGCGCTGGAGCGAATGCTGCCCAGAAACGGATACTTCGAGTTGCTCGCCCAGCCCGCCAGCACAATGCCGTAAACACCCAGCGAGGAAATGGCGAACACGAAGAGGATGCCGACATTCAAGTCCGCAATTACGCCCTTGACCGGTTCCGCCAATCCGGGAATCACCAACTGGCTCCCCCACGGCACCACCGCGATCGTGATCAACGCGGGTACCATCGAGATCATTGGCGCCAGCGTGAAATACACCTTGTTGACGTGATGCGACAACACGTCTTCCTTGAACGCGAATTTCAGTCCGTCGGCCAGTGGTTGCAGCAGGCCCATCGGCCCGACACGATTCGGCCCGATGCGGTCCTGCATCCACGCGCACACTTTGCGTTCCGCCAGCACCGTGTACGCCACGATGGTCAACATCACCCAGACCACAACAGCGATCTTAATGAGATGGATGAGGAGGAATGCAATCATGCTTTCACCCCCACGGCTGGCGCAGGCGCTTCCGTCGATGCGGCTGGCGGCGTGGCTGCCTCCAACTTCAGTTCCACGCCCTGGTCGCCAATTTTGGAAAGATTCAGGCCAGCCAACGGCGCGAAAGCGTGCGTCATATCAGCGAAAACGTCCTCAATGGCCAGATATTTGCCGTCGGCGCCCAGTTCGTTGAGCAGCGCGACGAATGTCTGCCACTCCGGTCGCGCAATTCCAGGCGACGGAATCGCCGCATTCAATCGCTGCAGGCGCGCCTTGCCATTAATAAAGGTGCCGCGTTTCTCCGCAAAAGTAGCGCCCGCCAAAACGTAGTGGGCCAGTTCCGTCACCTTGTTCGGCAGCGTATCGATCACGATCAGCAGTTCGAGCTTCCCGAGCAGGTCTTCCGCGATTCCATGCTTCGCTACATTCTCGCCATGAACAATGAGCGTCTTGATCTTGCCGGACTTGATGGCTTCGGCGATGACCGGGATCCGGCTGCCGATGGGATCAGCGGTTACTCCCGTAAGCTTCGCGCCGTTCGTGTTCGGATTGCGGTCCGCACTGATCAGGAACTTATCGCCTTCGCCGACGCGCGGCACACAATCGACCAACTCTGCGCCGAGAACTTCGCGCGTCAATTTATTGAAGAGGAAAAGCTCTTCCGTCGTGGCGCGCGCAGTCCCGATCGCGGCGATTGTCGCGCCCTTGCCTTTCAGCGCCTTCAGCTTCTCGCCGATCTGCCGCGTCGCCTCGGGCCACGTGAGATTGAACCGCTCGCCCATCGCGCCCGACCTCACCGTCGGCGTCACGAGGCGATTCGGGTCGTTGATGAACTGGTAATGCAACCGGCCAGGGTCGCACATCCAACACTGGTTGACTGCGTCATTGTCGCGGGGCGTCTGTCGATGCACCACGCCTTCGCGCGACCAGAGCACCGTGTTGCAGCCCGTCGCGCAGTTCGGGCAAACGCTTTTCGTTTCCTTGAGGAACCACACGCGCTGCTTGAAACGGAAATCATTCGAGGTCAGCGCACCGACCGGGCAGATGTCCACGATGTTGAGGTCGTAATTCGTGTTCGGTTCCATGCCGGGATAGCACGTCAATGTGGAATGACTACCGCGATCCACGAACCCGAGGCAATCCTGTCCCGCCACGTCCTTCATAAACCGCACGCAGCGCGAACAAAGGATGCAACGCTCATCGTCGAGCATGATCTTCGGGCCGATCTCCGTCTTCTTCGGTTTGTGAACCTTCTCCTCGATGAAACGGCTTTGGCCTTTGCCGTAATCCACGCTGAACTCCTGCAGTCGGCACTCGCCCGCCTGGTCGCAGATCGGACAATCGAGCGGGTGATTGATCAACAGGAATTCCATCACGCCTTCGCGCGCCTTGATGACTTTTGCAGAACGCGTGTGCACCACCATGCCTTCGGATACGGTCGTGTTGCAGCCGATGGAAAGTTTCGGACCGAACTGGATCACCGGCTTGCCGTCAGGTCCCAATTCCGGCTTCTTGTCGGGTCCCATCTTCGGCATGCCGACATCCACAAGGCACATGCGGCAGTTGCCCACGACGGCCAGCTTCGGGTGATAACAGTAGTGCGGCACCTCAATGCCGACGAGCTTCGCAGCTTCAATGAGGTTCATCCCCTTCGGCGCAGCGGCCTCCTTGCCGTCAATCGTCAGTTTGACAGGGTCTGCCATGGCTAATGCTTCTCACTCCCGTTGCCGTCTTTGCACGCGGCTTCGAATTCGCTGCGGTATTTCGTGACGAAGGCTTTTACGGGCCAGGCGGCGGCTTCGCCGAGCGGACAAATCGTTTTGCCGTCGATGTTGTCCGCGACGTCCCACAACAAATCCACGTCTTCAGGACGACCATGGCCTTCGCGTATGCGGTGGAGCATCTTCTCCATCCATAATGTGCCTTCGCGGCAGGGCGTGCATTGGCCGCACGACTCGTGCGCGTAAAATTGCGCGACATTCAGCGTGCTCTGCACGATGTCGACCGTATCATCGAGCACGATGATGCCACCGGAACCGGCCATCGTGCCGGCCTTACGGAGCGATTCAAAATCCAACGCCACATCGATCTGATCGGCCTTCAACACGGGCATCGAACTGCCGCCCGGAATGACGCCCTTCAATTTGCGTCCTTCCTTCAATCCACCGCAAAGATCATCAATGAGTTGCCGCATTGTCAGCTTGCCCATCTCAAACTCGTAGTAACCCGGCCGTTTCACCGGGCCACTGACGCACACGAGCCTCGTCCCGCGCGAGCCGGGCACGCCGAGTTCCTTGAACCACGCCGCGCCGTTGTTGATGATGTGCGGGATATTCGACAGCGTCTCGACATTGTTCACGAGCGTCGGGCAGCCGAATAGGCCGACCACTGCCGGAAACGGCGGCTTGATGCGCGGATAGGCCCGCTTCCCTTCCAGCGATTCGATCAAACCGGTTTCCTCGCCGCAGATGTACGCGCCCGCACCGCGGTGGATGTAGATTTCACAATCGAATCCCTTGCCGAGAATGTTCTTGCCGAGAAAATTCTTCGCGCGCGCTTCCTCAATCGCCTTGTCGAGGATTTTTGCGCCATACGGCATCTCGCCACGGATATAGATGTAGGCGACGTGCGCGCCCACGGCGTAGCACGAGACGATGATGCCTTCGATGAGTTGGTGCGGCTCGTAATGAAGTAACTGACGATCCTTGAACGTGCCGGGCTCGGATTCATCGGCGTTGCAAACGAGGTAATTCGGCTTGCCGGTGGCTTTCGCCAAGAAACTCCATTTCATCCCGCAGGGGAAACCCGCGCCGCCGCGCCCGCGAACCTCGCTATTCTTGACCTCGGCGACAATATCGTCGGGTTTCATGCCGAGCGCTTTCGGTAACGAGCGGTAACCCCCCTCGCGGACATAATCGTCCAGTGACCCCGTGTAACCGGGTTTCGTCAGGTTCGCGAGTAGGACGCGCTTTTCCAGCGGGTGCGGCGCAACGGGTTTCGGCAATGGTTGGGGCTCAAGTTTGCCGGTTGTTTTGATGCGGCCGATGATTGCCTCGGCCGCGTCTGGTGTGAGATTTTCGAACAATTCATCATTGACCATCATCACCGGGCCGGTTCCGCAGGCGGCCAGGCATTCGACCGTGGAAATCGTAAAGAGTCCATCGCCGGTGTTTTCGTCGAGACCGATGCCGAGCTTTTTCTTGAGCCGTTCGAGGATACCGCCGCAGCCGCACAATTCACAGGACAGCGTGCGGCAGACCTTGATGTGGAACTTCCCACGCGGTTTGGCGGTGAACATCGGGTAGAACGTGACCAACTCCCACACATTGATCGGCTGCAACCCGAGCTTTGTCGCTGTCCATTCCACTTGTTCCCGACCGAGATGGCCGAATTGCTCCTGCAAGAGATGCAGCAGCCACAACACCGCCGCCCGCTTATGTTGCGGCGGATAATGCGTGACGATCTCGTCGATGTGCTTCTCTAATTCTGCTGGAACGCTCAGTGCCATTAGAAATCCAAAAATCTCACCGGTCGCACTCCCCCATCACGAAATCGATGCTGGCGAGGATGGTGACCATGTCACTCATCATGTGGCCTCGCGCCATCACGGGCAGCGCTTGCAAATTCACGAAGGATGGCGCGCGAATCTTTAATCGGTGTGGTGTCCCGCCGCCTTTGCTGACGATGTAAAACCCCAGTTCGCCTTTCGGGTTCTCCGCCGAGAAATAAACTTCGCCCGGAGGCGCATTGATACCTTCCGTGACGTTGATGAAGTGGTGGATCAACTCCTCCATTTTCGTCAGCACGGCCTCCTTGTCGGGTAGCAGGATCTTTGCGTCCGGTGAATTCACGGGGCCGTCGGGCAGATTATCAACGGCCTGCTGTAAAATACGGACGCTCTGGCGCATCTCTTCCATACGGCAGAGATAACGGTCGTAACTGTCGCCCACGGTGCCGACTGGCACTTCAAAGTCGAAATCCTCATACGAACTGTACGGGTGCGACTTGCGGATGTCCCAATCGACGCCTGAGCCGCGCAAACACGGGCCCGTGACGCCGAGGTCGATCGCGTCCGCCTTCGTCAACACCCCGATACCGCGGGTGCGGTCGCAGAAAATGCGATTGCGCGTCAGCAATTTGTCGGTTTCATCGATAGTCGCCGGGAATTCCTTGAGAAACTCGCGAAGCATCGGGACAAACTCCGGCGTCAGGTCCCGCGCCAAACCGCCGATGCGGGTGTAGCTGGTCGTAAACCGTGCACCGCTGATGCATTCGGCCAGGTCGTAAATCTTTTCCCGCTCGCGAAATAGGTAGAGAAAAACCGTCATCGCGCCGATGTCCATGCTGAAAGCCCCGACACCAAGCAGGTGCGAACTGATGCGCGCCAACTCGGCGCAAATCACGCGGATGTATTTGCAACGCGGCGGCACGTCCATGCCGAGCAATTTTTCGACTGCGTACGCGTAGGTCACGTTGTTTGCCAGCGGCGCGAGATAGTCGAGGCGGTCAGTGTACGGGATGAACTGCGTGTACGTCATGTTCTCGGCGATTTTCTCGTCGCCACGGTGCAGGTAGCCGACATCGGGCCAGACGTTGACGACTTCCTCGCCGTCCAACTCCAGCACCACGCGCAAGACCCCGTGCGTGCTGGGGTGCTGCGGCCCCATGTTGATGATCATCTTCTCGCCGCCCAGCGCTTCGTCCATGGCCACTTGCGCGCGGGAGGCGGAATCGATCAACTCCATCTCGTGTCGTGTCGTCATGTCTCGCGGCGGTAATTCAAACCGATTCCTTCTTTGTCGGGTTCGCCAGGTTATCCTGCTGCTCGGCAATGGTGTCGGTCTGGCGCGGCTCGCGGCGAATCGAACTGCGCGTCCCGCTCGCGGCCACGAACGGGCCACCCAGCATGGGCGCGGAGCGAACCGTGTCGGCATTCACGGCCGTTTCAGGTAGTTCCGTCGGGATACCTGCCAGCGGGAAATCTTTTCGCAACGGGTAGTACGGGTAACCTTCCCACATAAGAATCCGCTTGAGGTTCGGATGATTGCGGAAACGGATGCCGAACATGTCGAATGCCTCACGCTCGTGCCAGTTCGCCGTGCCCCAGACGCTGGTGACGCTGTCCACGATCATGTCCTCTTCGGACACAGGCACCTTCAGCCGCAAACGGCAACGGTGCTCCAACGAGTACAGGAGGTAGTCGACCTCATAGCGGGGGTCTTCACCGTAATTGTCCACGCCCGACAGATCCGTCAGCATGTCAAAATCGCATTCCGTCTTGAGGAATTGGCAGATGGCCGCGATCTTCACGCGTGGCACAGTAATGGTAAACTCGCCGCGAAATTCGACGGGCGCGGAAATGGAGTCGCGGTATTGCGCTTTCAACCGATCGATGGCGGTTTGCGGTGTCATCGGATCATCAGCCCTTCAACTTCGGCGCGTACTCACCGCGCACGATGACCGGCCCGGTCACGGGCGACCACAACCCGGGTTTGCCCTCGGTCTGTTTCATGTTCCCGATCGCCCTTTCCTGCGCGATCTTGCGCTGGATGGCCATCAGGCCTTCCAACAACGCTTCGGGCCGCGGCGGGCAACCGGAGATATACACGTCCACCGGCAGAAAATGATCCACACCCTGCACGACTGCGTAGCTACGATACATGCCGCCGGTGCTGGCGCACGCGCCCATCGCGATGCACCATTTCGGATTGGGCATCTGGTCCCACACGCGTTTGACCACGCCGGCCATTTTGTAAACGCAGGTTCCGGCCACAATCATCAGGTCGGATTGCCGCGGCGAGAAACGCATCACTTCGGCGCCGAACCGCGCGATATCGAACCGGCTCGCGCCCACGGCCATCAATTCAATGGCGCAACAAGCCAGTCCCATCGGCATGGGCCAGCAGGAATTCTTGCGGACCCAGTCAATGGCGGCATCCGCGCGCGTGACAATGAGGTCGCGCCCCTCCACCTTGGGGTCAAAACCAGTTTCGACGCGTTGAATCATGAAGTCACCAGTTCGGCTTTTTTCTTCAACTCCGGCATTCTCGGCTCCGGGACGGAGGCCGCCGGTTCACTCGACAGGTCTTTTTTGGGCGCCCAATCGAGCGCGCCTTTCTTCCAGGCGTAAATGTGACCAACTTCAAGGATTCCCAGGAACAGCACCGCGCCCAGCAGCATGTTGATTCCAATCCCGCCTTCGGCGACGGGTCGGATCATGTCGCGAAAAACCGCTCCCCAGCCGAGCATGAAGACCACTTCGATGTCGAACAGGATGAACAACATCGCGATCACGTAGAATTTCACGCTGAAGCGGGTGCGCGCCTCGGTCATGGGCGGCAGGCCGCACTCGTAAGCACTGTCCTTGACCGCATCATGGACGCGCGGCTTGCCGATAATCAGGGGCGTCAGCATCATTCCGGCGGCGAGTCCAATCGCGACCAGTAACAAAAGCCCAACCGGGATGTATTCTTGTAATTGCTCGACCATTAAAAGAGCCACCTCCGCCCCTCACGCCCGGGGGCCGGACTTTGTGACATATTTCACAAGGAAACTACCAAAACCAATCCGGCTTGCAAGTGTTCTTTCGTCTTCAGCAATGCCCGCCGCTCAGCTATCGTTGTCGCGTGGATGGTCACCCCGATTTACTTCGTGAAATTCGGCGCGAAATGGAGGCGCACGACGGACGGATCACGTTTGCGCGGTTCATGGAACTGGCGTTGTACCATCTGCAATACGGCTATTACACCAGCGGGCGTGAACGCATTGGCAAGAAAGGCGATTACTTCACCAGCGTAAGTGTGGGGCCGTTGTTTGGGAAGATTCTGGCGAAGGAGTTTGTGAAGTTCCGTGAAGAATTGGGAAACCCGCCGGAATTTGAAGTCGTGGAGTTTGGCGGACATCGAGGCCAGTTGCGCACCGATGTCCTCGCCGCAGCGCCGGATTTGTCTTACCGCATCGTCGAGACCGGCGATCCCCTGCCCGACTCGATTGTCGGTTGCGTGTTCTCGAATGAATTCCTGGATGCGTTGCCGG
>Ga0247667_1000134_pt1 | contig 36903 bp, 23 predicted proteins | sample CNK08_metaG_FD_183027 | JGI IMG/M metagenome (GOLD analysis project Ga0247667, IMG submission 183027) | Soil microbial communities from Purdue University Martell Research Forest, Indiana, United States - CNK08 | ecosystem: Environmental > Terrestrial > Soil > Temperate forest > Bulk soil... | reverse complement strand
GCAATTGATTATGACGAACGGGCCGGGTATCAGCGTCGGCGGGAACGGCGTGGGGCAAATGGTTGTCTCGAACAGTTCGTCGTTGGTTTTTAACGTGGGTGTGGCGAATGGGCCGGCATCCCAGGGAACGTTGACCATCGTGGGCGGCACGACCACGTTTTCAAGCGGGCTCCTCGTCGGCGGTTCTTTGGGTGCGACCGGCACGGTGTTCGTGACGAGCGGGCAGTTGACGCTTAACTATCCGACGATGATCGTGGGCAGTTATGGTTTTGGTCAGATGACGGTTTCCAACAGCTCAGTAGTGGCGAGAGTGATTCACATTGGGAACAACTCCGGTTCTTACGGGACGCTTGTATTTGCCGGCAGCACAACGGCCACCGTGTCGAATATTGTTGCCGGCGCTTACTCAAACTCCACCGGCCTGATACAGATGAATGGTGGCATCGTGACCGTCACCAATCAGTCGGGCGCGTGCAGCCTGGTTATCGGCCAACTCGGTCAAGGCATCCTGACGCAGAACGGGGGAAGTTTGACGGTGGACCAATTGGTCGGCGTCAACGGGACGAACAGCCAGTTCAACTTCAACGCCGGCAATCTGGGCTCGAAGTCCACGACCATCAGTAATGCGCAGACGTTCGTCGTGGGAGACGGAGTTGACGCAGCCACCTTCCAACTGCTGGGCGGGGTTCACACTTTTTCCAGCGGATTGCGGGTACGATCCAGCGCAGTCGTGACCGGCTGCGGCACCATCAACGGTGCGGTGATGATCGACCCGGGCGGCACGATTACGTCCGCATGCGGTGCCGGGACGACGCTCACCTTCAACGGCATTGTCACCAATAACGGCGCCTTACTGGCGGTCAACGGAGGCACGTTGGAATTCTATAGCCCGGTGGTGAATAACGGTTTGATCAATGCTCTCGCTGGCCACGTCAAGTTTCATGCGGGATTAGTGAACAATGGTGTGGTGCTCACCAACAACACGATTCCACAGATCGTCTCGATCTCCGTGGCGGGTTCGAATGTGAATCTCCAATTCACCACGTTTAGCAATCTGACGCACCTCGTCGAATACAATTCCAACCTTGTCAATGGGAGTTGGATCGCGCTGACTGGATATACCGGTACCGGAGGAATTATGAGTCACACGGATCCGGGAGGCGCAACGCTGACCCAACGATTCTACCGGGTTCATATGGTGGTGCCATGATGAAAAATCGCGTCGCGTTTACACTGCCGCAGTTGCTGGTCGGCGTCGCCGTCGGCTCGTTATTGATCGTCGCCCTATTACCCACCCTGCAATCGGACCATGACACTCTTCAGCGTGCGCTGTGCGCAAATAATCTGCGCGAAATCGGCCAGGCCATCACCATGTACGCCAGCGACAACAACGATTTCTTCCCGCCGGGGTACGTAAGCGGTGGGGGGGCAACAGATTGGCACTTGCTCGTCGGGCCCTATGTGGGGATGAGTCACATCACCTATACGTCGGGCCCCGCGAAGAGTTCTGTGTTTATCTGTCCGGCGGCCGTGCTGATACCACCACCCGGTACAACGGTAAACCTGACGTACACCGCTCATCGAGCGATGTTCTGGTGCTCGCCATCGCCTTGCACGCCGTTACCTGTGACCTACAAAATGAGCCAATGCATTCGCCCCAGTGAAGTGGTCATGGTCTTTGACGGCTGCCAGCAGTCCGTTGACTTTGCGGGCGCGTTCGATGCCCAGGCCTGTTCGGATCAACTCGCTGACACCACCATCGCTTACCCTGGCATTAACCCGAACAACGCGGAGCCTGCGGGAGCGAATACTGATGGCCCCAGTGGCGTTGGCCTTATCCGTTGGCGCCATTCTAATAATACCGGCGCGAATTTCCTTATGGTCGATGGGCACGTGAATTCGCTGCTCATCGGGCAGCTCTTGCGCCGTAACCTCCGTTACGATAAGTGAGCGCGCTCCGACGAAACGACGCGATGCATTTACGCTGACAGAACCGACATCGCCTCAGGTTCTCGGTCAGCAAGACGGCATCTAGACCATCGGTTTGCCCGACCTACGGTACCGCCGCCTTCGTCGCCGTCGGCTGGGCCGCGGGGGGATTCACGAAAAGGCACAGGGTGGCCACGGCGCCGCCGTTGTGGGCGGTGTGCACGAACGCGTAGAGACGGTAGCCGCCGGGGATTGTCGGCATTTTCACTTCAGCGCCGCGGTCTGTCACGTTGACAATCGCTTCGGGGAAGCCTGACGCGCCCGCCGCGCCTTCTGCGGCGACCTGGTAGCGGAACATATCGCGCTGCAACTCCCAGGTCACTTTGATCGGTTCGCCGTTCATGCTGCTGGCATCGAGCAACACGCGCACCACCGCACCCGTCTCCACCCGGCCGTCGCCATCCACCAGCTTCAAACTGTTGATTTGCGGGCAGGGATTGCTAACCGGTTTGCCGGTCCACAGTTCGCTCATCGTATCGACCGCGGCGACCTTGGTGCCATCGGGCAGGAACATCCCGTACCACGTCGCCGACGCCTCGCGCTTGTTGCCCCAGAGGAAAGCGCACGAGCCGAGGCACCATCCCTTCTCGCCAACCACGGCCCCCAGGTATGACTTCCGGTACTGAACCGCCTTCTCCGTGCTGGTTAATTCCGGCACGCCGCCCCACGGCTTCTTCTTCGTCTCCCACTGCCCCGGCGGGCCGAATTCCGTGATGATGTACGGCTTCGTGCCCCCGGCTTTCTTGTAGCGCTCGCCAATCGTCGAGGCGCCCGCGTACGTATTGAGGCCAAGGATATCGACATCCGGGCAGTTCTTGTTGAATTGCGAAACTTTATCGGTGCCAAGCTCCGCGATGACCGTCATCGTGGGGTGGTTCGGGTCTTCCTTCTTGATCATGGCCGCGATGTCCTCGATCGCCTGCCACACGGCCGGGTCACCGGCGGGCTCGTCATTCTCCATTTCATTGCCGATGGCCCAGAGGAGCAATGCCGGATCATCGCGGTAGCGCCGGACAGTCTCACGCGCCCTGTCCAGTTGTCTCTTCACCTGCTCGGCGTTGTGGTAGTCGAAGCCCCCCCGCTTGTGGCCGATCCACATTCCCGAGATCACCGTTAACCCGAACTTCCGAGCGTCATCCAAATCGTCGACAAGGCGATCGGCGCTCCACGTGCGGAAACAGTTCCCGCCATATTGGGCCAGCAATTGCTTCGACGCGTCTCCACCAACGCCCTTGATGAAATAGGGTTTGCCGTCGCGCAACAACTGCCAACCATCGGCCGTTTTCACCACCTCAACGCGTACCGGACCATCCGCCAACGCCGTATTGTGAAACAGCGCTGAAATTGTTATCGCTACCAGCAGTCCCGTCAACGCGAAGCCAGTCCGCGCCGCCTGGTACACTGATCTTCCGCGTAAGAGTCGGATATCTCCATTCCTAAAGACGTCATCGGGCATGTTTGCCGATGGTAGCGCGATTCAAACATCTTGCAAGGCCCATCGGCAGATTCGAATCAGCTCGCCAGGAGATTGATCGCCGTTTCGAGTTTCCCGCGGATGCCGTCCAGACGCGCTTCGTCGGTAATTTTCTTGCCGAGCTGGTCCTGGACATAGAACACGTCGATGGCCGCGCCCTTTTCCGTGGAAATCTTGGCGAAACTGATATCGAGGTTCAGTTCGCTGAGCGTGTGCGTGATCGTGAAGAGCAGACCGAGCCGGTCTTCGGTCTGGACCTCGACAATCGTCCGGACCTTGCTGATCTCGTTGTCGATGTCGATAATGGTCGGGATGCGCACCTCGCGAATCCGGGGGGTCTCGCCGCGAATCGCGCGCAGCCGCTTGAGCACCTCGGGAAACTCGATGTTCTCGCGATTGCTCAGCATCCGCTCCAGCATTCCTTCCGCAGTCTGGATCGCGCGCTGGTCCGTGACCGCCGCGAGTTCCTTGTCGCAAACATCGAACACATCGAGCACCACGTGGTCGCCGCGGGTGTAGACGCTCGCGCGCAGGATGTTCAATTCCGCCGAAGCCAGGGCCCCGCAGATTTTCGAGAACAACCCAAGGCGGTCCCAGGTGCAGATCGACACCTGCGAGTAACTCTGCGCGGGGAACGACTGCCAGTCCACCACGGGGACTAGGGCGTCCGCGGCTTCCTCAACTTCCAACTGCCGCGTCAGGAAGCGATGAATCACCATCAGGTGGCGCTCGATGTCGTCCGCGCTGGTGTTGATGTAATAGCTCGCCGGCATCAATTCGAAATGCGAATAAATCTCCTCGAGCGGCAGTTGGCTTTTCAGTTTCGCGCTGACTTCCTTGTACAACTGCTCGATGCGTCGCGAAAGGATGTCGCGCGCGCGCTCCGCCCCGGTGAGGGTTTGTCTCGTGCGGTGGTACAACTCCCAAAGCAACGCCTCTTTCCAGTCCGTCCACGTCTTGAGGCTCGTGCCGGCCGCGTCGGCGAACGTGAGCAGGAGCAACTGGTTGAGGCTCACCTCGGTTTTCACGATGCGGGCCGCGGCGTCGATCGTGGCCTGGTCGTCAAGGTCGCGCCGCTGGGACAACATGGAGAGCTTGAGGTGGTCGCGCACCAGGAAGAGCAACTGCGCCGTCTCATCGTCGCCGAGCCGCAGCCGGTCCGCCACCTTGCGTGACATTTCGAGGCTGGCTTCCGCATGGTGGTCCACGTTCGCAGCCTTCCCAACGTCGTGAAGCAACAGCGCGAGGTAGAGCACGTGCGGGTGTTCCAGTTGCTGAAAAATCCTCTTGTAGTTGGTGTGCGGCGGTTCGGTCGCGTCGATGATGCGGTCAAGATGTTCGATCACCTGGAGCGTGTGTTCATCCGCTGTGTAGCGATGGAAGAACTCGTGCTGGACCAGGCACGTGAGCCGGCCAAACTCGGGAATATATCTTCCGAGGAACTCGACCTCGTGCATCCGCCGCAGGATGCGGGCGACTTGTCCCTTATGTTGCATGATGCCGAGGAACGTGTCGCGAGCTTCGGGCGAACGCTGGAACGAACGATCGACCCATTTAAGGTTCTGCCGTATCTGCGAGCGCAACTCCGGGCTCAATTCCACCTCGCGCTGTTGCACGTAGCGGAACACGCGCATCAGCCGCAATGGGTCCTGCTTGAAGATCGTCGGCTCGCTCGCGGAGATCAGGCCGTCGCGGATCAAAAATCCGTCAATCGCCTCCGCCTTGCGCGGGCGTCGCCCGAGCAGCGTGCCCAGCCGCGATGGCTTTGACGGCTTGAGGGCCATGCGATCGGCCAGCGCGTTGGTGAGCAGGAAGATATTGCGCGAGTGCATGTAATAGTCGCGCATGAACGCCTCGGTCCGCCGCAGCAGGTCGTGCTGGCGATAACCGAATTCCGAAGCAATCTGCGGCTGTAACCCCAGACCGATGACGTCGCAGGCGCGATTGGTCATGTAGTGCATCGAATTCCGCACGCGCAGGATGAAATCGTACGCGGCATCAAGCTGGCGCTGCTCGCTGGCCTCTAGAAAGCCGCGTTGGCGCAATTCCGAAAGTCTCCGGCAACCGTATTTGAAAAATGACATCCAGATCAGGTTTTGGAAATCGCGCAGGCCGCCGCAACCGCCTTTGACGTTCGGCTCCTGCAAATAGACCGAGTCGCCGAATTTCTCGTGGCGGACTTTCTGGTCCTCCATGCGCGCGGCGATGTATTCGTCCTCGTGCCCCTTGACGCACTCCTTGACGAGCGCATTGCGAAACGACTCATAGATCTTTTCATCGCCGGTCAGCAGTCGGGATTCGATCATCGAGGTCTTGGACTGCATGTCCATGTTGGCTTGCGCGGTGGCTTCCGCGATCGAACGGGTGGAATGGCCGACCTTCAGACCAACATCCCACAGCATGTAGAGAACCTGTTCGACCATTTCCTTCAGGTACGGATGGTGGGAAGTGCCACGACCGGGTGTGCCGTGCAAAAACATGATGTCGATATCGGAATACGGGCTGAGCTCGCCGCGCCCATAGCCGCCAATCGCCACGAGCGAGACGGTCACGACCTCGCCGTCGTGAGTTTGGCGGTAGTTTTCATCCGCCGCTTTCAACACGTGGCGCAGCACCACGTCCATCACCTGCGCCCGGCCCTGCGCGATCTCTCGTCCGTCCCCGCCCGCATGGTGCAACAGGCGCAGGCGGTGCTCCTCGACTTTCAGGAATTTCTTGTAGGTATTGAGGATCTCAGCGGGACGCGCACCGGACTTCAGGACAAGCCGCTTCTCGGCGTGCCGCAGCACTTTTTCGAGGTGACCCTGTTGCGTCATGGCGCAAACAATACGGGACAACGACAGAAACGGGCAAGTTGAAATGCCCCAGCCGCAAGTGTTTCGGCAGCAATTAACGATGCCGTCGACAACTTGTCACAGCCGACCGGTTGACTTCGCCTGATTTTGGGTTATTGTCCGTCTAAGTTTTTCCTCACAAGGAGGAGGATTGAATGACTTTACGACATCGAAAACAAGACCCTCTCGCTGATGTGTTTCGGTCTCAGCAAGAGGAGATTAAAAAATACAAGTGGATCGAAAGCGAGAAGCTGGGCAGGGACATTGGCTGGGAGCGCGCCTCCCACGAGTGGTTACAAAAGCACTTCCCCGGCTGGAAGCGCGCCCATTGGGACCGGTTCGTCAAAGAGGCGGTTCGCACCCAGGGAAGCCTGAACTAACTTCGCGTCCATCGATTAGCAGCCCGCCAGGCGCTCACCTTACCGGAGCGTTGCAGCATTGCGGACGAACGCGGAAATGGGTAACCTGTCCGCATGCTGAAGCTCGGGGTCAACATCGATCATGTCGCCACCCTGCGACAGGCGCGCTACCGCTCTGCCCAATACCCGCCGGGAAATCCCCGGTTGTCCGGCGCGATTCCCGAGCCGGACCCGGTCTGGGCGGCTGTCGAGGTGGAACTGGCCGGCGCCCACGGCATCACCGTGCACCTGCGTGAGGACCGGCGGCATATTCAGGATCGCGACGTCCGCCTGCTTCGCCAAACCATCCGCACGCGCTTGAATCTGGAAATGGCCGACGTGCCGGAGATCATCGCCTTTGCGGAGGAAGTGAAGCCCGATGAAGTTTGCCTCGTGCCGGAGAAACGGCAGGAAGTCACAACCGAGGGCGGCTTGAATGTGGCGGGCGCTGCCAAATCACTCGCGCGCACCATTGCGCGGTTGAAGAAGGCCGGCATTGTTGTCAGCTTGTTCGTGGATCCCGACGCGCGGCAGATACGCGCAGCGGCCGATGCGGGCGCGGATTTCGTCGAACTGCACACAGGCACATTCGCGGACGCGCGCCATGAACTAGAGGAAGCGGCGGAGATCAAGAAATTGACCACGGCGGCAAAGTTGGCGCACAAGCTGGGAGTGCGCGTGAACGCCGGGCACGGCCTGAATTACCAGAACACCCCGGCCATTCTCGCAGTGCCACACCTGGAAACATTGAACACGGGCCATTCCATCATGTCCCGCGCGCTTTTCGCGGGGTTACGGCAGGCTGTCCGCGAAATGCTCGCCTTGATGGTGCCACCCACGCGATGAAGAATGAAGGTATGCGCATTCTGGGCACCGGTGTGGACATCGTCGAGACCGCGCGCATCCAGGATTCCCTCGACAAGTTCGGCGAACGGTTCCTGAAACGTTGTTTCTGGCCCGACGAAGTCGCCTACTGCAACAGCATGAAGTTTCCCGCGCTGCATTTCGCCGCGCGCTTTGCGGCAAAGGAAGCCATCTCAAAGGCCTTCGGCACCGGCATCGGGCATCACCTTGGCTGGAAGGACATGGAGATCCGCAAGCGCGAGAGCGGCGAGCCGTACGCGGTGCTCCATGGCAAGGGTGAGGAACTGGCTCGGGCGCGCGGCGTCACGGAAATGTTCGTCAGCCTCTCACACTCGAAGGACTATGCCGCGGCGCAGGCGGTGATCGTCGGTCAGGCGCCGTCAACGGGCGCGGACCAGTAGGACCAAACCTACGCCCGCGAAAACCGTATTCGTCAGCCAGGCGGCCACTACCGGTGGAATCCGGCCACCTTCCCCAAACGCGCCGGTAATATTATTGAGGAAATAGAACGCCACGACGAGCGTGAGCGCCGTCCCCACCCCGAGCAACGGACCGCTCCGGCTCACGCGCATTCCGAGCGGGATTCCCATCAACACGACGATCAGGCAGGTGAGCGGGAACGCGTAACGATTCTGGAGGTTGACTTCGTACCGGGCCAGGCCCGCCAGGTGGTTGGCACGCCGCTGCGTGCGGATGTAGCGCCGCAATTCACCCGTGGTCAATTGTTCGGGCTTCTTTCCCTCGACCGCCAGTCGCTTGGGGGTCTCCTTGATGGCGGGAAAATTCGTCTCCGCCACGCGAACCACCTGCGGTGGCGTCTGATGATAGTCATAGATGTCCGCGGCGAAAAAATGCCACTGGCCGTTGATCCAACGGGCGCTCTCGGCGTACACGTCCCGCAGGGGCGTATTGTCGGCGTTGTGGTCATGCACCTCCGTGTTGTCCATCCGCGAGGCTTGCGTATCGAACCGGCGCGCATACCAGTCGCGGTGCTCGACGGAATTTGCGAAGAAATAATTCTCCAGCACGCCGCGTTCGCCGCGGCCTTTCACCGAGTTTCGCAAAGCGTCCGCATTTTCCCGGGCCCGCGGCACGAATAATTCATTGACGGCGAACACCGCGAGGGTGGCGGCGGCACCGACGCCGAGCAACGGCACGGCAAGGCGCAGGAGGCTGACGCCGCTGGCACGCATGGCGATCAGTTCATTGTGCTTGCTGAGGTTTGCCAGGCAGAACAGCAGCCCCAACAGCAGCGCCATCGGCATGATCAGGACGAACATTTCCGGGAAAAGAATCAGGTAATAGTGGAAGACGGTGCCGAGCCGGGCGTGGTACTGGATGAACTCGTCGAGCGTGCTGAAAAGATCGATCACGATCATCAGCATCGCAAACGCATCGAAGCAGTACAGTAGCGGCCAGGCAAATTCGCGCAGCAGATATTTGTCGAGAATCCGCACGGGGTGAAGAGTAGGGAAAGGAGCGCGCAGCCGCGAGAAAAAAGCGCCAGTGAATCGATAATGGGATTTCGCCGAACGGACTAGATATTTGCCACAAGATCGCGCACGCGGACTTTGAGAACTTTGGCGAGCCTGATCAATGCAAGCAGGGAAACAAACGTCTCGCCCCGCTCGATTTCTCCAAGGTGGTTCGGATGAAGGTCGGCCAGTTCGGAGAGTCGTTCCTGGGTAAGGCCGGCCTTCTTTCGGTACCCGCGAATTGCCTCGCCGATGATCTTGTACTGTTTGGGAATAGCCTGCACCAACCGGTTACGAAACCAAGAAATTGCGATGCACACCACAGGCATAAACCCTGTATTTCATTTCGTTTGTTCTTGCGTTCTTCCGCTGCTGGCCGCACTGTCCACGCCGTAGGATTTCTTGGTGAGGCCAAAGCATGAATGCGAGATTCATGAGGACGAGATGGGGCACAATTGTTTGCGCTATTGCGGCAGCAGTGCCTTTAGAGATTTCGGCTGTCGCGACGGCGCAGGATACGACGATCACCAATCTGGCGCAGTTGGCCGACATGGCCTTCAGCGCGAATCATAGCTTGTATCTGCCGTGGATGCCGTGGCAGTGGCGGGCGTATTCCACAGACAACGGCGAGCCGTGGTGGATCGATTGCTCACAAGTTGCTTGCGCGGACTTGCTGTCAACGTCTACCAATTCCTGCGCAACGCTGCAGGTGCATGGGGTAACGGTTACATCCGTGGTTTTAACCAAGAATGTTCTCACCGGAGAAACACTGCTGGGGTCGGGGTGTTCGACGAATGTGATCGCGAGCATTGACGCCCCAAGCGGCTACCAGTCTGGCATGCAATTAGGCGAAAACGCCTGGGTCTGGCGACAGTGGCAGCAATTCACCAACAATCCGGACGCGTGGGGAATCGAAGGCGATCTTCCGCCGCTCACCATCACGCTTAAGGCGCGATTGGCGGATGCTAATGACTACTCCGCCTATCAAAGCAACCTCGAAGCGGCGGCCGGAACGACCGCAAGCGGGGACGATGGGGATGGCGAATTCACGGCGCTGGCGGGTAGCGGGATGATGGGGATGGACAACATTTCCTGCACGATCACGGACGAAATGAGCGCTTTCGGGATCACGGACATTGAGATGGAAACCAACGGCTGTGCCCTGACATGGCCCAGTTGTTCTGACCATTTGTATGTCGTGCAAGCGGAGAGCAGCCTCACGCCGACCTCCTCCTGGACAGACGTAGCCTGGATGTGGGGCGACAACGGCGCGACGACCTGGACGGACACCAACGCCGTCGGCCAAGTGCAAGAGTTCTACCGAGTCGTTCGTGCCAGCCCGGACCAGTTGAACAATGGGGTTCCTTACGGGTGGGCTGTGGATTACGGGCTGGATCCCCTCGATCCCAACCTGGCCCATGAAGACCTCGACAACGATTTCTGGTCGAATCTCGGCGAGTATCTGAACGGAACCGATCCGATTCTTCCTGCGGACGCACTGCTGCTCAGCTTCACGATCAATGGCGGTAACACGGTCGTTAGCAACACCCAGGTGGAAATCGAGCTGGCTACCGGAATCATCGCCGATTACACGATAATCTCGGAGGATTCTGACTTTACCAGTAGCGTGACCAACCTGTTTTCCCCGGTGTTCGATTACACCTTGCAAAACACGCAGAACGGCATGCATACGTTGTACCTGCAATTGTTCAAGACAAATGGCACAACAAGTCCGGTCTTTTCGGCGACGGCCGAACTGGATACGATGCCGCCATCGATTTCGATAACATCTCCGACCAATGGCACGATCGTCTCGCGGCACCGCGTCAACATCGAAGGGTTCGCGGCCGACACGAGCCCGACCAACGCGCCGCAGTTGGACGCCGGTCGCTGGTTGCAGGTCACGGTCAACGGCGAGTTTGTCAACAATCATGACACCAATGGCAACTGGTGGGCTGGCCCAGAAGACCTTGCACCGGGCACGAACATTTTCGTGGCCACAGCAACCGACCGCGCCGGCTGGACCGCGACCAACGCTGTCTCGTTCATCTACGATCCGACTTTGGCAACGAACGTGCCTAACTTTACCTTGGACGTCACCAATGCAGTCACTGTGGGATCCAACGCGACGACGATAGCCGTGTCGGGGACGATTGACGATGGCAACGCAACGGTGCAAATTGATCTGTTGGATGCCGTGGATCCCACGATCACCAATGCGAGCATCAGCGCCGCCGTCAACGGCACGAACTGGTGGGCCGACGTGCCAGTCGTGGACGGCAGCAACGTCGTGGTCGTCTCTGCGGCGAACTCGGCCTCCGCTCCGTCGACGAACAGTTTCCTGGTCATTCAGAATGCGCATGTGTTCCTTCAGATCACCAGCCCGGCGGCGGACACGGACGCCAACGCCACTAACGTGCTGGTGGTTGGGCAGGCGAGCACGAACTTCGATCACACGATCACGATCAACGGCGTCCCCGCACTGACTTCCACCGGCCCGGGCGGCATCACCTTTAGCAATACCGTGCCCCTCAATAGCATTAATGCCAACGTTGTGGAGGTTGACGCTACCGGCACGGATGGCAGCTCGGCTATCATGCGCCAGATTGTGTACGGATACGAACTGTTGTCGTTTCACATTCAAGAAGACGGCACGGGCACCTTCCCGGGCGGGTGGTATGTATCAACGACAACATGCGTCTGGGACCCAACGCATGGTAACAGGTATCATCTTCACGATGTTGTGGACAACGCAAATGGAGGCTTTACCGATGATGGGGACCCGGCCTTTAGCTTGACGTGCGGTTCTTCACACGCGGGGGACATCTGCCTCGATTTTTCATTTTATCCCCGCTGGGCATTTGAAGGCGATTATTATTCTTGGTCCGGTCCTTGGTGGGGGCCCGGCGTCAACTGGGAATCGTGGGATAGCCAATTCACCGTCATCAAGCACGCACCTGATGACGAAGAACAACTGGTGGTGTTTCATTTCACCGGGTTTCAGTACTCTTCGGGATCGTACGACGGGATCGTGTTCGACCCATCGACCATCACGTTTCGCGGCTCGCCGGGCTTCTGGTACATCGGCAGTAGCGGACAAACCAACGGCATTGCTTTTCTCATCAAGATTCACACGAACACGCCGTTTACAATTAAGGCCAGTGATTTTGTATTCCCAGCGATTCCGGAAATGGCAGCAGAAGATGTCAGCCACGAAGTCTTCTTCTCCGGCTTCGGGAATGCTAAGCCTGACGTTACTATCAAAAAGCAAGGAACAAGCGGTGCTCCGACGGACGGGTTGATTGTCAAAACAGGGGACACCTTGGAGATTCAGCTCAAGGATGGGAGCTCATTGAGCAATGATCTCTCATGGTATTATCAGCAACTGAAGTCAGATGGCACCTGGACAAGCTGGACTGACTTCGGCTCGCAAGGGCATGAGTACAAGTTCGAGTACACAACAGCGTCCGGTGGGATCTTCAGTGTTAAGGCTGCGTACTCTTCTAATGGAAAGCAGACAGATTTTATTTACACTAGACAGCGCGACGAACGCAAGAAGCCGGGCGGACAATACGGTAATGGCAAGAAAGGCGCTCCCGATGCCGTAGGTGTCGCTGACACCCAGATGCAAATCGATATACGCAACAAGGCGAAAGCATTTCTTAGCAGCTTCCAGTATTCCTATCCAGAGATAGTGCCGGCCGCCTACGGATTCCCTGAATTTGGCACGAATACCCTGAAGTGTAACATTTTCGTGGCGCACATGGCTGTTGCTGCTGGAGCCGTCGTGCCGAAGATTAACGGCTTCTCGTTCGAGTATCCACCTCTTGCGAATCAATGGGCCGGAACTCAGGACACCGATCAGAGTGAACTGGGCGTTCAAACTACAATTGATAACTGGACACTATTACCTTCTAATGCCAACCCGCAACCGGGGTATATAATCGCCCATCCAGAATCCGGCGACAGCGGTCATTGCGGAATAACCGATTATGATGGTCAGGGTATAGGGGCTGGCACATACATGCTAACAGTTCATAAATTGTATAACTTTTATGAAGACGGAACATCGCGAATGAGAAGATATGAACCCTAGACATCTCACTGCGAAACTCCGCCTAGCAGGACAGATCGTCTGCTGGCTGGTGCTGGTCTTGCTCACATTGGCCGTACTCGATAAGTCAGAACTCGGAATCCGCCGCGACCGAGCCTTATGTGACGCAGCTTCCGATGGAAACATCTCCCGTATGAAGGTTTTGTTGCTTTTAGGTGCTAGCGTTAACCACTGGCCCGGGGGTAAACTCCCGCCCCTACAATGCGCTTGTCTCGGAGGCCAATTGGAAGCGGTTCGGTTTCTTCTGGCACGCGGCGCGAACGTAAATCAAAAAAATAAGTTTGGGGAGACGGCCCTAGATGCCGCCTATTCTAGGCATCACGATGAAATCATTAAACTTCTGACAGCAGCAGGAGGCATCAGGACGCGCATAGGCGACTCATAATTGGGTCAACTCAATACACTGGACAGTTCACGCAACAGAAACCACGATGTAGACGTCATGGGTCTGGCTGGTCTAGGATAGAAAACGACTCGCCGAGGAATCAATCGAGTTTGCGGATGGTGTTTAATCCTTCAATTGGTACACGGCGCGCGAGACGCGCTGGGCCTCAGGCATGAGGTTCAGGATACGCAGGATGTAGCCCGTGCCCTTGCGACTGTGCGGCTGCATGCGTTCGTTGTACAGGCGCGTCAACTCGTGAAAGTGGACAGGTTCCTGCCGGTCCCGGAGGATATCGGCGATGACCAGCGGCGCCCCCACCAGCGGGAGAAAATAGCGGCGATCCACCGTGCCGCTGATCTCCGGATGGTGATCCAGGAGCACGGTCACCAGCCGCGGGCGCTGGCCATTGAGAAAACTGAGTTCGTCCGAAACACTCGCGAGGATTTTCTCGAACGGAATGGGCTCACGGGCCGCGTCCAGAATCTGCAAAATCTGCTTCTCGACGTGGTTGAGCACGTGTCCCGGCAAAATGGAAAAATAGTCATACCGGAACGTGATCCGCTCCAGCGTCTCACTCATCAACAACAGAACGCCCCAGGGTTGGTATCCGCCCAGCATCGGATCATCCGCCCATTTCCCCAACTCGGCCGCCGTCACGACACAACTGCCGGAAAGGATGCTGTCAGCCCAGTAAATCTCCTGGCTCTCGGCTACGGCGCGGGCCAGATTCGAACGCAGTGCCGCGATGGCTGATTCCTCAATTTGCCGCACGCGCTCGCGCGTCACGCGGATGCGCATCCGCGCGATCTCCTGCAGCGTGCGCCGCTTCATGTGTGGTCGGAACAGCGGGTCGGCCAAACCGTAGCGCTGTTCGATCACGAAGATCTCCTGGGTGTTGAGGAACTCCCGCAGCCAGACGCGGGCGTTGGCCAACTCGGCGTGGCCTCCCTCGAGGCGCCGGGTCCAATTGAAAAACCAGCGGACGTTTTCGAGCGATGTGGTGCCGAAGTTCGTCAGGTTGAGAAGCTGCTGGTCACTCCATCCACGAAGCTGGCCGACGGTCTTTACGCCCGTCTGTTCAAGGCAGTGTACGACGCGCGCGCTCAGTCCGGATTTTGGAATGGGCCAGCCGTCGATCTCCTGACGCGTAAATTGATGTGGCTGAATTCTCTCCATAACAGATCACAATTCGATTACAGGTATTCGTCCGTTAGCGAATACGTCAATACATAGTACCCTCTGCGCCCCGCCGCATCTACAGGTGGTATGAAACCCAACACCCATGAAAAATACAAGCAGAATCTTTTGGCAAGAGCCCATGGTGGCGGGGGCAGCTATCAGCGGCCTCAAGGCCAGCCTTTTTTGCTTTTGCGCCAGCCGTGACCACCGTTAATATACGCGCATGGAACCCGTTTTGCCAAAGCTGGTTGAGAATGCCTGCCGCACGCTGCAAGAACTGGCCGCACAAGAGGACGCGTTTCAGAAGATTGCCGTCGCGGCCGTCGCCACGCTCAAATCCGGCGGAAAAATCCTTACCTGCGGCAATGGAGGCAGCGCTGCTGATGCCATGCATCTCGCCGAGGAATTGGTCGGTCATTTTAGGAATCATCGGCCCGCGCTTCCCGCCATCAGCCTGGTCGCCGACGGCACGCTGCTCACCTGCATCGGCAATGACTACGGTTTCGACCAGGTTTTTTCCCGGCAGGTGGAGGGACTGGCCAACAAAAATGACCTGCTGGTTTGTTTCTCGTCAAGCGGGAATTCGCCAAACATTCTCCGCGCACTCGCGACCGCCAGGGGCAAGGGCGTAAAATCCGTGGCTCTCCTGGGCAAAGGTGGTGGCCAGGCCCGGGGCAAAGCCGATTTCGAGATCATCGTCGCCAACTCCGACAGTGGACGAATCCAGGAAGCCCACACCTTGGTCCTGCACGCGCTCTTGGAAGTGATCGAGCGCGAAATAACCCCTTGATTCAATTCGGTTTGGGAACAGGCGGTGGTGGTCGCGGCGCCGACCCAGGCGCCCCCGGGGCACTGATCCCCTGCTGGCGCATCTGCGCCAGGATCGACTGGGTTAGATCCGTGGTTACTGCGTTGGTGGGCGGCCGGTAGACAAATGTCGAATCGGGTATATCCGGATTGAATTTCAGATTCTTGAACTCCATCGCCATGATGACGTTCGTCAGTGACTTGTCGTATTGCTCGAAGCGACGGACAAAACCATCATCCTTGCCGATGCTGACACGCATCTTGCCCACCCGGCCGGCTTCCATAGCAAATTGCTGGTTGGTGACCGCGCCCGGTTTCAACAGGCCCTCCATCACGTACACAGGCTGGCCATCAACTTCCCCGCCGTCAACCTTCTTATAGTCGTAAATTTCCCGGGTCACTTCCCAGTGCTTGCTCGGATCCATCTGATCAAGCGGATTGTACTTCCCGCCCGTAGCGCTCGTGGCGTTACTATAGACTCTACCCACGTCTACCCTCATAACCTGGGGCTGGGAACCCATCTCACTGATCTGCCACATGATACCGTCTTCGCCCAGGATCATGGTCATCTTCCCCTTTTGGCCCGCCATCGGCATATCCATTTGCATCCACATTCTTCCCGGCAGCTTCAGCAGGAGCCGGCCATCGACCGCCATGGAAGAGCCAAGCATCCTCATCCGCTGCGTGTAATCCGCCGACCACGTCTTGTAGGTGGCCGTCTTCGCAGACGAAAATCCCATGATCTCCTCCGCGGTCTTCAATTCTCCCGCGGTGGCGCCCACGACGGTGGAGCCGATCGCGAAAAGACTCGCGATGGCAATTGCGGTTCCCTGGCGAAAACATTTCATGATAGGTCCCTTCCTGAAGTCGTCCCGCCAGCCTACCATCGGCTGTCGCATTGGGCAAGCAGGTCGCTCCCTGTTTTCCGTTTGACGGGTCTGGGGGGATGACTTACGATACTTGTGGCGTTGCGAGTGGCGGGAGTTCCCGCCCTCTCTGGAAGTTTTGCCCCGTTGTTTTATCATAAGGAAAATTATACATGGCTATTAAAGTAGGCATCAATGGATTCGGGCGCATCGGGCGCCTGGTGTTTCGCGCAATTTGCGACCAGGGTTTGTTGGGCAAGGAGATCGAGGTCGTGGCGGTCAACGATATCGTTCCCGCCGACAACCTGGCGTATCTCGTGAAGTACGACTCGACGCAGGGCCGCTTCAAGGGCACGGTCTCCAGCGAGAAATCCAGCCCGTCGGTCGCCGAGGATGACGTACTCGTTGTCAACGGCCTCAAGATCAAATGCCTCGCCGTGAGGGAAGGCCCCGCAGCGTTGCCGTGGAAGGCCCTCGGTGTCGATCTCGTGGTGGAATCCACTGGCCTGTTTACGGACGCGGAAAAAGCCAAGGGCCATTTGACCGCCGGCGCGAAGAAGGTGCTCATCACCGCCCCAGCCAAGGGCGAGGACATCACGATCGTCCTCGGCGTGAACCACACGAAGTATGACCCCTCCAAGCACCACATCGTTTCCAACGCGAGCTGCACGACCAACTGCCTCGCTCCGGTTGTCCACGTGTTGCTGAAGGAGGGTCTCGGCGTCGAGGAAGGGCTGATGACCACCATCCACAGTTACACCGCGGCCCAGAAGACCGTGGACGGTCCCTCAAAGAAAGATTGGAAAGGTGGCCGCACCGCAGCCCAGAATATCATTCCCTCTACGACGGGCGCCGCGAAGGCCGTGGGCCTAGTGATTCCCGAGGTGAAGGGGAAACTTACCGGCATGTCGTTCCGCGTGCCGACTCCCACCGTCAGCGTGGTGGATCTCACCGTCAAGACGGTGAAAGAGACCAGCTACAAGGAAATCTGCGAGTTGATGAAGAAGGCCAGCGAGACGTATTTGAAGGGTATTCTCGGTTATACCGCCGACGAAGTCGTCTCGACGGATTTCATCCACGACGATCACTCGAGTATTTTCGACGCGGGCAGCGGCATCGAATTGAACAGTCGGTTCTTCAAGCTCGTGAGCTGGTACGACAACGAGTGGGGTTACTCCAATCGCTGCGTGGACCTCATCCGCTACATGGCCAAATAGCGTTCCAAGTGCTTCCGAAACCGGGTGTTCCGCGAGGAATGCCCGGTTTTTTATTGCGAAAAGGGTCACTATGGTGTATCATATCCCTTCCGTTGAAATTCAATACGCCAACGTATCGCGCTGGGCAGCAAGGGAATCCGGGGTTGGCGCAACTCAGGTTCGCGGTCTTCTTCGCGTTTTTATTCGCCCTCTCACTCCCAACTCGGGCGCAGCAGGTTTCCCCGGACCATGAAACCGTCGGGGTGCCGCAGACGGGCGAGAAAGGCTCGCGCGAGACCATGGCCGACATCACGACGCGGCAACAGCGCGAAGACCAATTGTCCAGGGGCAAGCCGAAGAAGTTCCGGTTGAAGACGGAAAAGGAAATGCCCGAGCGCGATCGGCTCCGGCAGGACCCGAATTCCCCCGCCGTCGCGCGCTGGGTCCCATCCCGAAATATAGCCGACAACGTCTCGACCCTGGTCGCCCCACTCGCCCCGCAAAGCCTTGGCGTCAACTTCACGGGTGCCACGCTGGCCGATACAGCAGCGTTCCCGCCCGACTCGATGGGCACGGTTGGCCCGTCGCAGTTTGTGGTATTCGTCAATGGCCGGATTCGGTCCTTCAACAAAGCTACTGGTGTCGCCGATGGCGTGCTAAATGTGGACCCGGATGTTTTCTTTTCCTCCGTAGTGACCCCCGTGCCGCCGGCGGGTTTGAATTTCACGAGTGATCCACAGGTTCGCTACGACCGGTTGTCGGGGCGTTGGTTCCTCTCCATCATCGATGTCCCGAGCAGTACAACCAACAGCATTGGTGACACTCCAAATCGGTGGCTTCTGGCCGTTTCCGATGCGGCCAGTTCGAACGCACTTTCTGGTGGCACGGTCTGGACCTTCTATCTCGTCCAACAGAACACGGTCGGCGGCGGCAACAGCGGTGAATTCCTCGACTATCCATCTTTGGGTGTCGATGCCAACGCGTTGTATGTCGGCGGAAACATGTTCGGTGCATCCTCGCAGGCGTTTACAGGTTGTTCGGCCTTTGTCATCCGCAAAAGCTCGGTGTTGAACGGCGGGCCGCTGGTTGTCACCGCCTTTCGCGGGATTGTCCCAAACGGCAGTTCGGATGGACCGTACTCACCGCGCGGCGTGGATAACTATGACCCGACAGCAAACGAGGGGTATTTTATCGGCGTCAGCGCCACGCTCTTCGGCAGGCTGGACCTGCGACGCGTGAGCACACCGGGTGGCACACCAACAATTTCGGCAAACATTCTCCTGACCGTCAGCTCGACCTCTACCCCCATCCCTGTCCAGCACCTCGGGAACACGGGTGGCAACAACGGCCGGCTCGACTCGCTCGACGATCGCTTGTTCGCCGCGCATATTCGCAACGGCAGACTGTGGACGGCGCACAACATCGCGGTCAGTTCGACGGGGGCGGCGTCCACCACCAGCCCGCAGCGGCGCGACGCTGTCCGCTGGTACGAGTTGAATGGGATCCGCAGCATCGACAACGGCGGGACACCTGTCGTCGTCCAGTCCGGCACGATCTTCGATACCGCAAGCAGCCTCTCGGCCGCGCGTCAGTTCTGGATTCCCTCGGTGACGGTATCGGGACAAGGCCACGCGGCGCTGGGCTTCAGCACCGCCGGAACTCCATTCCATGCCGATGCTGCCACGGCAGGCCGCCTCGTTGGAGATCCATTGGGAACGGTCCAGGCGGTCACCAACTACACCGCCAGCGCCACAGCCTACAATCCAACGAACGATCTGGGGAGCACGAGCGGGCGGCGTTGGGGCGACTACTCGTTCACCAGCCTCGACCCGAATGACGACATGACCCTGTGGACCATCCAGGAGTTCTGCGACTCCGCCAACTCGTACGGCGTGCGCGTCGTGAAACTTTTCGCACCGCCACCCGCAACACCGGTGAGTTGTAGCCCCTCGTCGATCACCCAGGGCGTGGCCAATGTCAACGTCGTCGTCAAGGGAACCTCGACGAACGGCTCCGGCTTCTTTGATCCCGGTGCAGGCTTCGCGAACCATCTTTCCGCGACCGTCAACGGTGGCAGCGTAACCATCAACAGCATCACGTATTCGAATCCAACCAATATAACGCTGAACCTCACCGTCGCCAGCAATGCCGTTGCAGGTGTGTTCACCGTCACGGTCACGAATCCCGACGGCCAATCGCTGGCGAGTGCATCGGGGATTCTGACGATTGTGTCGCCGCCGCCGGTGAATTTCAATCTCTCGGTCGCGAAGATTGGCGCCGGTACGGGCACGGTGACCAGTTCACCCGCCGGCATCAGTTGCGGGGCCACCTGCACCGCCAGCTTTGCCAATAACTCCGTCGTGACACTTAGTGCCGTCCCTGACACGAATTCCGCCTTCCGTGGTTGGAGCGGCGGTGGCTGCGCCGGAACAGGCGCTTGCGTGGTCACCCTCATCTCAAATACGACGTGCACCGCGAACTTCGACGCGTTGCCGGTGATCTCCGCCGCGTCGACCACTCCGGCGTTGCCGACGACAACCAACGATCTCGTTGCCAGCGTCACCTCGAGCAACGATGCCGATGGCGACCCCATCACCGTGGCCTACCAATGGCAGCAGTCCGTCGACAGCAGCAATTTCAGCAACATCGCGTTCACCGTTAATCCATTGCCCGCGTCCGCGACAATCGCGGGCAATTATTATCGCGTCCTGCTCACGCCAAACGACGGCGTCGCGGATGGCCAGACATTCACTACTGCTTCGGTGCTGGTGCCCGTGGATGCCGATGGCAACGGCATTAATGATGATTGGGAAGTGCAATACTTCGGCCAGATCGGCATCGACCCTAACGCCGACCCCGATGGCGACGGGTTCAGCAACTTGCAGGAGTTCGCAGCCGGCACCGACCCGACAAATTCCAGCAGCGCCCTGCGTATCACCTCGATCGTCGCGAATGGCCCGGACATCGTCATCAGTTTCACGACCTGCTCAAACAAGACCTACGACGCGCAGTACAATGACGACCTGACGACGTCAAACTGGAGCGGCGTCGCCACGAACATCCCCGGTACCGGCGCGATCGTTTCGACGAATGACCCCGGTGCCGCCAGCCTCACCAACCGCTTCTACCGCGTCCGCCTCGTGCCGTAAGGCATTTGTCCCGGCAAAAGCGCTTTCTCTGGAACGACGACGGCATGAGGACCGGAAAGCTATATTATTGACTTGCGGTCTCTGCTCTGTTTCACTCCTCTCTCGGAGAAGCGAAGAGTCTGGTGTTTGACGGTTTCTTTCGAAGACCGAGGGCCGCATTGGACTGTCGATGCTCACAGAGGTTCCGCCGCCGTACGTGTCAATCACACGTAGCGCTAGTTCTTAATCCATTTTCCGCGGCTGTACGCTTATTGCCGCGACCAGAGAGACCCGGCGCAACCCGGATATCTTGCATCCACGAATCACCCCTCCAAGGCGAACAACCGCTTGCTGCACTGCCGCAGGAGGTCCATTGCACAGGCGCTCCGATCGTATGCTGCCGGCAATAAGAGAAGGAAGGAATGGAAACCATGCAAACTCGTCAAACAACACGTCACCCGAAAAAGCACCAACGGACCGCGCCGCTGTATGTTTCACCCGCAGGCCGCCTTTGGCGCTCGATGTGGATGGCCGCGTTGGTGGGGGTTTGCACGATCGTGGGGCTGCTGATCGACGACGGAGCGGCCGATGCTCAGACTGCCTCAAACAGCGCTGCTGGCGCGACGGAGTCTTTGCCGACATCCACCCTGAAGAAACTGGACCCTCAAATCGTGTTGGCTCTGAAGCAGAGTCGAGGAGAGCCTCCGTTCGACAAGCCGACATCGCTCCAACCCAACATCCCGATGAGAGATGGCGACCGCGTGCTCGTTGACCTGAATGCCACGGTTTCCGAAGGTTTACTGAATCAGATCGCGCTCATCGGAGGGAAGGTGGCCAGCAGTCCTGATCCGAGTCATATCATTCGCGCCATGATTCCGCTCACGCAGGTGGAAGCCCTGGCAGGCCGTGCGGACGTCAAATCCATTTCCCCGGCGGTAGTAACTGTTAAGAATGTGATCAGACCGGTAGACGAGCGAAAGAACTGAAGCATGGAAAAAAACTTTCGCAATTTCGTCTGCTTCAGCCTGCTCCTGGCCGGTGCTTTGCCGGCTCACGCCCTCACTATCGTCCGCACCAACGACCCCTCCCTGGCAGCCAATCTATCACCAGCCGATGTCGCAGCCGCGAGTGCTGCCTTTGACTATGCGGCGGCGCAAATCGCGGCGCTCTATAATGACCCCATCCAGGTCAATATCACCCTTGCGGCCGTTCCGGGGACGGGAACCCTGGGTGAAAGCAGCACCAGCCTCCTCGGCACGCTGACCTATACTTCAATACGAACTGCTCTCATCAATGACGCGACCCCGGGCGACCTCAATGATGCAACGGCGGTCGCAAGCTTGGGGGTCTCCGATCCAACAGGTGGCACGTCAGCCAATTTCTTAGTTGCCCGTGCCCAGGCCAAGGCGCTCGGGATCATCCCCAGCGACGCCACACAAGACGGCACGTTTACCTTTGGCGCCGGGTTTTCCTACACCTACGATCCGCTTAACCGCGCGGTGGCGGGCAAGTTTGATTTCATCGGCGTCGCTTTCCATGAGATCACCGAAATCATGGGACGTATTGCAATACTTGGCCAAAATCTAACCGGGGTTCCAAACTACATTCCCTACGATCTGTTTCGCTACAAGGCGTCGACCGTGAGGAGCATCAACCAAACTGACACGGGTGTTTACTTCTCCATCAACGGCGGCGTCACGAGCTTGAAAGCCTACAACGTGCCAGGAAATGGTGGCGACCTGGCGGACTGGGCCAGCGGGGCGAATGATGCCTGCAACGCCTTCAGCAGCTCCGGCGTGCAGAACGACCTGACGGCGGTGGACGTTCAGGTGCTGGATGTCATCGGCTATAATCTCAATCCGGCTTTGATTGTCACGCCGACCACGGGATTCAGTTCTACAGGGCTGGTGGGCGGCGCGTTCAGTCCGTCGTGCGCGACCTATACGCTCACCAATCAGGGAACGGCGTCGTTCATTTGGAGCGCCACAAAGGCGCAACCCTGGCTGACCTTGACGCCGTCCAGCGGCGCATTGGTGGGGGGACAGGCGACCAACGTCAGCGTCTGCATCAACGCCACGGCGAATTCACTGGCTGCCGGCTCCTACGGCGACACGGTGACCTTCAGCAATTTCGTCACCGGCGCCACCCAGTTGCGCCCGGTGAGTCTGACTGTCCAGGCGAACATCGCTACGATGTTTCTTGCCAATTTTGAAAGTGGCAACCAGGGGTTTACTTACACTGCCGACCCCGACGCCACTTCCAATCTCTGGCACATGACCACCCGGCGGTCGTCGTCGCCGTCACACTCGCAGTACTACGGCCTGGAAGCGACAGGGACCTATGACACTGGCGCGCGCAATGCCGGCAACCTCGTTTCTCCCCCGATCTCGCTGGTGGGCGCCACCGGCCCGGTCACGCTTTCGTTCAAGTACTTTCTCCAGACCGAGCAATTCCCCGGCTTCGACGTGGCGACCGTGTTGATTTCCACCAACGCCGGCTCAACCTGGATCACGCTGGGCACCTTGTCCGATTCGCCCAGCTTCACCACGTGGTCCACTGACATTTCGGTCCACACGGGAAAGACCGTTCTCGTGGAATTCAACTTCGACACGGTTGACAACATCAACAACGGCTTTGAGGGCTGGTACATCGACGACGTGACCATTACCGGTGGAGTCAGTGCTCCTCCATTCCAAATCACCAGCATCGTCAGGTCGAACAATAATATCCTGATCAGTTGGACGACCGGTATCGGCCAGACAAACGCGTTGCAAGCGACTGCCGGGACCGGCAACGGCAGCTACGCCACAAACAATTTCGCGAACATCTTCATTGTCACGAATGCCACCACCACATCAACTAATTACACAGACGTCGGTGCGGCGACGAACTTCCCGTCGCGCTATTACCGTGTGCGGCTTGTCCCGTAGGGGTGGTGCCGTAGAGGCCTTGCATTCAATCGGAACCGTGCGTAGGTTGCCGACGAGGTCTTCAGTATGGGTTGCAGAGGCAAGGGCATAACGATTGTTTTTCTTCTCGCCACGCTGCGTGCGACGGCGGCGCCACTCGTCGACCTCCAGTTGGTTACGGGGAATGTAACGAACCCTGTGTATATCACGCACGCCGGCGATGGGTCCGGGCGACTGTTCATTGTCGAGCAAAACGGCCGTATCAAAATCTTCGACGGGACGAATCTTCTCGCGACGCCCTTCCTGGACATCAGTTCGCAAACATTGTTCTCGGGCGAGGAAGGTCTCTTGAGTGTCGCGTTCCACCCCGGCTTCGCGACGAATGGCCAATTCTTCGTGTATTTTACGCAGCCGGATAGCAACAATCTGGTCGCGCGTTTCACCGCGTCGCCCCCCAACGCCAATACCGTCAACACCAACACCATGGTCAAGGTGTTGCGTATTTTGCATCCGACCAATGCCAATCACAACGGCGGGCAGATGCAGTTCGGCCCGGATGGCTACCTCTACATCGGCACGGGCGACGGCGGTTCTGGCTGTGATCCGCCGAATAACGCGCAAACTCTGGGCGTCCTGCTCGGGAAAATGCTGCGCCTCGACGTCAGCAACTTTGCGACGAACTACACCATCCCGCCGAGTAATCCGTTCGTGGGCACCAATGGAGCGCTGCCGGAAATCTGGGCCTACGGCCTGCGCAATCCGTGGCGGTTCAGTTTCGATCGCACGACCGGCGACCTGTGGATCGGTGATGTCGGGCAAGGCCCGATCAATCCCCGCGAAGAGGTTGACCTTCAGCCTGCCGGCAGCGCAGGCGGCCAGAACTACGGCTGGCGGCTTTATGAAGGGTTTCTCACCAACACTTGCAGCGTTACCTTCAGCAATGTCCCCACGGTCCTGCCCATCTTCGATTACGATCACAGCAGTAATCGCTGCGCGATCATGGGCGGCTATCGCTATCGAGGCGCGAAAATCGCCCCGTTGGTCGGAACGTATCTGTACGCCGACGAATGCGGCGGACAAATCTACGGTGCGGCCACCAATGGCGTCGGGGGATGGACCAGCACGCTGTTGACCGGCACGGTCTTCACCATCACCACCTTCGGCCAGGATGATGCCGGCGAACTCTATGTCTCGCGATACGCAACGGGTGGCGCGATTTATCGGATTGTGGGATATGACAGCGTTGGCGACGGCATCGCGGATTGGTGGCGGCAACAATACTTCGGATCCCCGACCACGACCAATAACGCTTCGTGCGCGACGTGCGATCCGGACGGCGACGGCTTCAGCAATCTCCAGGAATACACGGCGGGCACAAGCCCAACCAATTCGTTCGATGCCTTGCGCATCCAATCGATTGTCTCGGCCGGCTCGAATTTCGTAATCAGTTTCAGCAGTGTCAGCGGCCACAAGTACCGCTTGGAGAACACCGGTGACCTCGTCACCGGCATTTGGACAACGGTCACGAATAACATCTCCGGCACCGGAAGCACTGTCCCACTAACCGCCTTCGGCGGCGCTACCCAACCCAAACGCTTCTACCGCGTCCGGTTGCTGCAGTAGTTGCAGGCGTGCTGTCCCTGCTTGCCTTTGGCAGGCGGCTTTGGTAATTTACCGCGCCCACGAAACAATGCGCCGTTAGCTCAATTGGCAGAGCAAGTGACTCTTAATCACTAGGTTGTAGGTTCGATTCCTACACGGCGCACCAACTACCAAAAGCTTGCGGCTACGAACGGGCCGGTGCGGCCACGGACTGGCGGTCGATAATCTCTACTGGAAACAGGCGATGTTCGACCTTCGCCTCACCTGCGTTCTGCAATCGATTCACCAGTAATTCCGCAGCGGTACGGCCCAGTTGCGCCATCGGTTGGCGCACGGTGGTGAGCGGCGGTGTGACGCGCGTCGCCCAGCGCGAATCATCGAAGCCCACCACGGAAACTTCCCCGGGGCACTTGACCTTCTCCTTCGTGAGGGCTTGCAGCACGCCAACAGCAATCTCGTCGTTCCCGCAGACTACTGCGGTCGGGCGCGGCGTGCATTTCGCAACCTGTTGCCAGCCTTGCACCCCCGCTTCCACGGTGAATTCCGCGTGGATAATCGCTTGTGGATCGACAAGCGCCAGGCCCTTCTTCATCGCCTCGAGGAAACCCCGTTCGCGTTCCCACGCATCGCGCACCGTCGTTGGGCCGCCGATCAACGCAATTTGGCGGTGGCCGAGTTTCAGTAAACGCGCCGTCAGTTCACACGTCGCCGCAAAATTGTCCACCGCAACCGTATTGACACGAACGCTTGAAAGCTCTACCTGAGGCGGCAGGCTTCCGCCCATCACCACTATGGGCCGGGCAAAGTCCTCGAGCTTCACCAGTTGCCGCGGGGTCAGTGGCAGCGCCATGTACAACAATCCGCCCGCGCCAATCGCCACCCGCTGCATCTGCTCCAGGATGTCGCCTCCGTCGGGATCAATCAACGCCACCCGCGTCTCCGTCCCGCAATCGCGCGCCGCGGAAATGACACCGGACAATACCACCCCATAGTACTCGCTCATGAACGCGCCCGTCTCCAATGGCAACAAGACGGTGATGAGGTGGACCCGCGGCTTGCGCATCAACTGCGCGGCCGGGTGCGGGACATAGTTGGCCTGCTCGGCCAGTTCGAGAATCTTCTTCCGCAACTCCGGTTCGACCATCTCGCAGGTGTCCTTCCCCAAAGCCCGGGAAACGGTCGACACCGAGATGTTGAGCTTCCGTGCAATGTCCTTAAGGCGAACTATGGAACCGCTCGGCGGTGTCACATTCCCTATTCTGCTCCTGGCCCGGTCGATTGCGAGCCAAATTTGCAACAGACAACTCCAAGTCAATATTAATTCTGCAGAATGATCTGGCGACAATCGCTTCACACTCGCGTCCGGTAGTGCGCTTCCGTTCCAAACGAACCGGATTTGTCCGCTCAACTTTCCATTGCACAACCCATTGTAAACCAATTACATAAATACAATTTTCAGAAAGAAATAAATCCGGTTCGTTTCGCAGAAACACGTGTTTTTACGCCCCCTCCTCCCCGTTATGCGACGGTCTCCCGACCGCGCACTCCCCGCCGAATTGTAGGGCCCGATGCCTGTCGTGTGGGCATTCCGCCTCGCCGTCTCCAGCGTTGCCAGTCTGCTCGACGCCTTCTTTCCCATATCAAAGAACCAAACGGATCATATCCACTCCGAAACGCTGTGTCCAATAAAATTATCGGTTTACGATATGCAGGTATCCGGTCCTTCGATTTGCCCACCTTGGCGGCTTGGAGAATGCCGAAGCCTTACCCGCCAGGCCCTTGCTTCGAAATTGTCCGCTTCCGTTGGGCATCGAACGTGTGGTAGTTTCGTCGCAGGTAACCAGATTATGCAGAGCGCACCCTCGACGAATCCACTCCAGGAAGGTCTTAGCGCGCGGCGGGCGGCGGAACCGTGCGTGCTCGTTATCTTCGGAGCCACCGGTGACCTCACCCATCGCAAACTCGTCCCGGCGCTCTACAATCTCGCGCACGAGGGCCAGCTCCCGCAGTCTTTCGCCATCGTCGGGTTTGCGCGCCGTCCGAAGACACACGACCAGTTCCGCGCGGAGTTGCGCGAGGGGGTCGCCCGGTTCTCACGGTTTCAGCCGATCAACCCGGCTGTCTGGGAATCGCTGGCGCAGGGGATCTTCTACCATCAATCGGAGTTCGCGGACACGAAGGGTTACCAGGAACTCAATGCCTTCCTGCAAAAGCTGGACGCCGAACGCGGCACCGCGGGCAATCGTCTCTTCTATCTCGCCACCGCGCCCACGGAATTCATCGGCATCATCGAACAACTGGGGGCGAATGGCCTCGTCCACTCGAAGCAGGCTCCCACTGCGTCCCGGCGCATCATCGTCGAGAAGCCCTTTGGCCGCAGTCTGTCCACGGCGGAAGAGTTGAACCATTCGCTGGCCGGCGCGTTCGACGAGCGGCAGATCTTCCGCATCGACCATTATCTCGGCAAGGAAACCGTCCAAAACATCGTTGCCCTCCGCTTCGCCAACGAGATCTTCGAGCCCCTCTGGAACCAGAAATACGTGGATCACATCCAGATCACCGTTGCCGAGTCACTGGGTGTGGAAGGTCGCGGTGGCTACTACGACAGTTCCGGCGCGCTCCGAGACATGGTGCAAAACCACATGATGCAGTTGCTCTCGCTCGTGGCGATGGAACCTCCCACGACGCTGGACGGCGCGGACATCCATGACGAGAAGGTCAAGGTCCTGCGCGCGATCCGCCCGATGACCCCGGAACAGGTGCAGCAGTTCACGTTGCGCGGCCAGTACGCGCGCGGCTCGATGGCGGGCCAGACGGTCCCCGCTTATCGTGAGGAAAAGAACGTTGCGCCCGCCTCACGGACGGAAACCTTCGTCGCCCTGAAGTTATTCATCGAAAACTGGCGCTGGGCTTGCGTGCCCTTTTACCTCCGTCACGGCAAACGCCTACCCAAGGGCGTCGCCGAAATTGCCATCCAGTTCAAAGCGCCGCCCGCTGTCCTCTTCGCCGCGGAATCTCCGGCGCCGCTGCAGCCCAATGCGCTGGTGCTCCGCATCCAGCCCGATGAAGGTATCGCCATCCGCATGAACGCAAAGGTGCCGGGCAATGAACTGAATTTGCAGCCCGTGAAGATGGATTTCCGTTACGGAGGCAGCTTCGGCGCCCGCTCGCCGGAGGCCTATGAGCGACTGCTCCACGACGCGATCCTCGGCGACTCGACCTTGTTCACCCGCCGCGATGAAGTCGAGCGCTCGTGGCAGATTGCCGACGCGATCATCGAAGGCTGGGACGCTGGTCCCGCGCCTTTCCCTTACGAATCCGGGACCTGGGGACCACCCGAGGCGGACGCGTTTATCGAACGTGACGGCCGGGAATGGAGACGCCCATAAGCCGTGCCCAATAGCGCTCAACTGGAAACCTTCACCGCCGGCGTTGAGACCGCCGTGGACGTGGCGCAGATCGAGCGCCAGCTCCACGAACTTTGGCAGCTTGCGGCGGAATCCGAGAAGGACCCGTCACAGCGCCAGATCACCCGCGCCTGCCTCTTCAACTTCATCGTGTTTTGCGAAACCGACGCGGAGTCGGCGCACGCCAATGACGTGATTAGCACGCTCACAAGCCTTCATCCGTGCCGGGCGATCGTGCTGGTGGCGCGTCCGGACGTCGCCTCGGCGGAACTGTCGGCCTCAATCTCCGCGCATTGTCACCTCGCCGGCACCGGGCGGAAGCAGGTCTGCTGCGAGCAGATTGCGATCCACGCCAGCGGCCCGGGTGTCGCGCATCTTGGCGCCGCAGTGTTGCCGCTACTGGAATCCGACCTGCCAACCGTTATCTGGTGGCAGGGCAATTTCCTGAAGAGAGTTGATCTGTTCCGTCGCCTCGTGGCCGTGGCCGACCGGGTGATTTGCGACACATCGACCTGGACAGACCCACAATCACATTTGGGCTCCCTGGCCCGGTGCATTACGGAGCATCCCCGCTGCAATTTTGTCGATCTGAGCTGGACCCGACTGGGCTTGTGGCGTCGGCTCGCGGCAGATTTCTTCGACGAGTCGGGTTGTCGAACGGAACTGGCGCAAATTCACGCCGTGGACATCGTCCATGGTCGCGGTCCCGGCGCGGGTCTGCGGGCGCTTCTCTACGGTTCCTGGATCGCCGCGCAGTTGAACTGGCCCGTGGCCGAGGCCCGGAAAAAGATTCGTCTCTCCGCGCGCGAAGACCGTGACGCGACCTCGGTGGGGATCCTCTCGATTGCCATCAAGACGGACGAAGCCACGTTTTCGATTCGCAAGAACTTCGGGGAGAGTACGGCCAGCGCGACAATTGATATGCCGAACGCCTGTGGTCTGCCGCGCAAACGCGCCTTCTGGCCGGCGGACGACACTTCGCTTCTGTCACAGGAACTCGATTTCGTCACGCGCCACACCGTCTATGAGAAGGCGCTGGCGATGGCCGCGGCCGTATTTGAGAACGCTCCGCGTTAAGGCAGCGAGATGTCGATCCGGTAAAACCGCGCCGGATCGACCGCGTTCGTATCGGTGACCGAAATCTGATTGCCGTTGGTAATCGGCCCAAGGTAACCCGGCAGAGGCAACCAGGCGTTCCCCACTAAATCCGTGCTGAACTGTGGTTTGTACGTGCGACCCGTAGCGAACGGATTGAAAAGCAGGTTCTCCTGTGACGCCTGATTGGTAACCGCGACCACCTGCAACTGGAACACCGAGGCCGGGTTCGTTGGATCCAGACCCGCCACATACTTGAAGAGGTTGTTCTGCCCTGTGCCATCGGCATCCACGCCGGGCGCGGCATTCGCGTTGTTGGTGCTCCCGAAATACTGGACCTGCCAGGACTGGAACGCTGTAAGTACATTGATATAATTCACCTGCGTATTGGTACTGCCCCCCCCGGGGCCACTGGCTACGAGCATCACCGTGTACGAACCGGCGGCATAGGTGTGTGCCACACTATTGGTTGTAGTATTTGTCGTGCTCGCATCGCCGAAATTCCAGAACCGGTTTGTGATCGTCCCTGTCGATGTGTCGCTGAAGGTCACCAACAACGGCTCCGTCCCACTGGTCGGGCTCCCGCTGAAACTGGCCACCGGCGGCAGTGCGCCGAGAAGATCGTTGTACACGGTCGCAAAACTGTCGGCGACGACGGCCTTGCCGACCGAACCCCCGTCGCTTGGAATGGTGGCGGTGCCAAACTGTGAAATCACGAAGCAGCCAACCGAGGTTGGCGGTGTACCGCTTCCCACGGGATTGTTCGCGTATTGTGTCTGCGCACCCTGATTGCTGCTGCTTGGATTCACGTAGACGATCACGTTCGTGCCGGCGGCTGAAGCCTGGACGATCACGCGGTATTGTGTCCCATAGCTGAGCGGCGTGGTGCCAAACGTGTACGGATTGCCGGATTGGCCGGTGACACGCGCGCCTAGCAGATATGTGCCGGTTCCCGTATCCTTGGCCGAGAGCCGGTAATTGGCGAACCCGGTGGCATTGTTGCTGGTATAAAGGGCCGCAAAGTATGACACGCTGCCGCTGTTCACCGCGTTGCTAACGGTCAAGGTCAGCCCGTAGTACACGGTTTCGTTGGTGAGCGTGAAGTTCTTGTAACCCGTCTGGCCGCTGGCGGTCAGCCCGCCGGCAAAGATTACTTTGCCATTATTTACCTGCAAGGCTGAACTCGATATGGTTCCGACCTGTGTCCAGCTATGCTGGCCAACGAGGTTGCCCGAGCTGAACGTGCTGAAGTCATCGTAAAACCCGAAGCTGCTAACGTTGAGACTGACCGCGCGCGTCGTGTTACCCGCGCCGCTGGTGGTGTTGGTGAACCCGATCGCGTCCGTATAATTGCCGGCCGTCAGGCTGTTGGCATTGGCATTAATCGTGGCGGTGATATTCGTGCTGGCGCTTGGCGCGAGAGTGCCGCTGGTTGCGGAAAGGGTCAGCCAGTTGGCGGAGTTATTCGCCGTCCAATTCATGGTCGCGCCGCCGATGTTGCTCACGGTATAAACCTGGCTCGCGGGGCTGAACGGGCCGCCCGGCGCGCCCGCGGAACTGAATCCCGAGGCAGGGCTGACGGAAAGTTGCGAAGACACATTGTTGACCGTCAGGCTGACGGGGCGGGTCGTGTTACCAGAGCCATTGGATGTGTTAAATGAGACCGTATCCGAATAGACGCCGCCGACCAAACTGTTGGCGTTCGCATTGATCGAGACGGTGATGTTGGTGCTGCCGCCGGCGGCCAAGGAGCCACTGGTCGCGGAAAGGGTCAGCCAGTTGGCGGTGTTGCTAACGGTCCAGGCCATGGCCACGCCGCCGGTATTGCTCAAAGTGTAGATCTGGCTGGTGGGACTGAAGGGACCGCCGACCGTGCCGCTTGAAGTCAATCCGGATGCCGGACTGACCGCGAGTTTCGCCCCGAAAACGAAGAGGTCGCTCAGGTCGATGGCATTGACGGCATCGCCCAGCAACGGTCCGACGTTGAAGATCTCCTGCATCGTCAGCAGCGTCGAGCTGTGCGTGTAATGGTTGGTGTTGGAATAACCGCCTCCCTTGGCCAGGGAAGAAAGTACAATCATGCCAATCGGACCGTCGCCACCCTCCCCTTCGTCCCACGTGACGAAGATAACGCCGTTATTGCTGTAGGCCTGGGAACTCACGATCGCGGCCACCGTGTTCGACAGCCAGGTGTCACCGGCCGTTATCAGTGCATTGCCGGTCAGGCATCCAGTATTGCCGTGCATGTCATCGCAGAGATTCGGGGTGATAAAGTTGTAGCGGGTGACGATGTTGCTTTGAAGATCGGTCGCCAGTTCTGTGTAAGGCCGAACATTGGCAATGCAGTAGGCCGAACCGGTGTTATTCGTGTTGGTGACATCATCGAAATACACCATGGGGTTGTGTTTCGGCGCGTACTGGTTAACGGACGTTAGCGGGCAGGTAGTGCCGCTGATGTCTTCCTGATAAGACGTCCAGGAGACACCGGCATTCTTGAGCAGTGTTACCAGATGATTGGTTGTGCTCTGGTGAAAGCTCGAGGGATCGCCATCCGCGAGAATGCCGAAATTCGTGCCCGCCTCCAGCCACAAGTAGTTCGGCAGGCTGGGATGGATACCGGGGGGGTTGTAGTATTGCAGAGTATACGAGGACTTCGGCAGCAGACCGTTGTTGATGTAAGGCGCCGCCGCATTGCCACTGATCGATGCCCAGTTCTGGTTTTCCTCTAAAATGATGAACACCGTCTGGACGCTCTGGGGCGTGAGCGGTGAAAGGGTGTTGAAGGTATAGAACGCGCCCTGGTTATCGTCGACTGTCGTGCCGCCCGTCGACGTGGAGGAAACGGAGAAATAGTAAAGTGTGCCGGGCTGCAGACCGGTGAGGTTGACGACGTGGTTGGTAGTACCGGCGGCGCCACTGGCCGGGTTGGTCACGGAGGATGGCGAAGTGCCATAAAGCACCTGGCTGTCAGACGACACATCGGTAGTCCACTGGATGGTGGCATTGGAGAGCGTAAGGCCAGTGGCCTGCACGTTGCTGATAATCGGTAGTGACGACACAACGCCGGTGCTGCTCACGCTCAACGTGATGAACTCGATCGGGGTCGGAAAAGTCGAACTTTGGTTCGCGGTCAATGATGCGATCTTATTGGAGATACCCAGCATATCCCAGCGCGTGAGTATATTAACGGTGACCGCCTGGTTCGAGGTCAGCCCGGTCGCGTTGAAAGCCGCCGCCGTGTTGGTTATCAGCCGGCAGCGCACCGTCGTGGCGACGGCCGGATTGGTGGGCGTAAACCAAAAGTACGGACTGATCGAGTCATTCAACAGGCCGGACTGGGCCAGGCCACCAAATTGACCGTAATTCGTATTCGGGCTCGTGAACGTGAATATGACGTTCGTATTGTCGGCCATGACCTGGGCGGTCACGTTTTGCGTAAACATCTGCTGCAGGGTGCTGGCGGAGTGTGTGGTGCCGTTCGCATCAAAGGCGATGGTGTTGTGGTAATCGTTGGCCAGGATAAAGGCGTTGGAACTGGCATTCCATACGTCCCGTTCCGTCATGGGGTGGATCTCGTATTTTCGCTCACTGGCGTGCTCGGTGTAGAAACGAAAAATCCCGCGCGCCTTGGCGTGAGTGTTGCCGGATGGCAGAAGACTTCCCGAGGCATTGATGATTTCAGGGACGATCGGTGACTCACCCTGGTTCCCGCCCGTCGCGCCAGTATTGGAGGAGTCCACCGCCATGTTGATGTGCTCATCGCCGTCTGACGACGTCGAGCCGCTGGGGGACATATACTCCCATGTGTTTGTAAACTGGGGGTACTGCGCGTTGGCCAATGAGGAAATCTGTACGCTATCAACCTCCCACCAGCCAGCCATCTGCGCGACCTGGGCACGTGTATTGGTAATGATCGTGGACGCCCGAGCGATTCCCGTCGAAATCACCAGCCCACCCAAAACGACAAAAAGCCACCTGTTCTTCAGTTTACCCTTTCCGCTGGAGAAACTCTCACCGCGATGTTTTTGGCGACCAAACTCGACGAGAGGCATTCAACTTTTACTTGCACAAATCATACCACTTTTTTGGTTACAAAACAATGTCAAAAACATTACAGATTTGTCCAAAACAAGGTGGCCGGCCTGCTCGACGCCCACGTGGGCGCTGGGCGCGGTTTCAAAGATTGACCGCCTCGGAAAGTTTCACCTACAGTGCCTCCCAACCTCGTAATGAGAATCCTGATTATTGGAAGCGGCGGACGTGAACACGCACTCGCGTGGAAAATCGCCCAAAGCCCGCGTGTCACCAGGCTCTTCTGCGCGCCCGGAAATGCGGGCATTGCCGAATTGGCCGACTGCGTACCCATTCCAGCAATGGAAATTGACAAGCTTGCGGAATTCGCTTCCACGCAGAAAATCGACCTGACCGTTGTCGGGTCCGAGGGGCCGCTCTGCGCCGGTATTGTTGACGTGTTCCACAGCCGTGGCCTGCGAGTATTCGGCCCGAACAAGCGCGCTGCCCAACTGGAGGGCAGCAAGGTTTTCAGCAAGGAGATCCTTCTCAAGTACAACATACCCACCGCCGCTGCTGCCATTTTCGATAATGCCGACGACGCCCGCGCTCACTTGCGCAAGGTCGGGGCCCCGCTGGTCGTGAAGGCCGACGGCCTGGCCGCCGGCAAAGGCGTGATCGTCGCGCAAACCGTCGCCGAAGCGGAGCAAGCCATCACCGAAATCATGGAGCGGAAAACTTTCGGCGAGGCGGGCGCACAAATCATCCTCGAGGAGTGCCTGCATGGTGAAGAACTTTCCGTCATGACGCTTGTCGACGGCCGATCGTTCCAAATGTTGGCGTCCGCCCAGGACCACAAGCGCGCGCTGGATGGAGACCGCGGCCTGAACACCGGCGGCATGGGGGCGTATTCACCCACACCGTTGCTGGACAACCAACTCCACGAGCAAGTTGCCGTGATTTTTGGGCAAACGTTGGCGGGGTTGCAGGCCGAAGGCATTGAGTACCACGGCGTGCTCTACGCGGGATTGATGATCACCGAGCGCGGGCCACAAGTGCTCGAATTCAACTGCCGTTTTGGTGATCCGGAAGCCCAGGTCGTGCTGCCGCGAATGGATTTCGACCTGCTGGACGCCGCCGAAGCTACGATCGACGGCAGGCTCGACCGCCTCCCGCTGGAGTGGAAGGAGGACGCGGCAGTCTGCGTGGTACTGGCCGCAGGCGGCTATCCCGGACCATACGAGCGCGACAAGCCGATTGCGGGGTTGAAAGATGCCGCCGAGTTGGATAAGGTTCATGTGTTTCACGGGGGCACACGGCGAAACGCCAGCAGCCGGATCGTCACGGATGGCGGACGGGTGCTCGGCGTCACCGCGCTCGGCGGGAGCATTGAGAGGGCGGCGAACCGCGCCTATGAAGCGGTTGAGCGAATTCACTTTGACGGCGTGCAGTTTCGCCGCGATATTGCCGCCCGTGCGATACGAACATAACACTGACGGTATGTGCCGTCGGAGCACAGCTTGATGTTGCGAGGTATGATGAAGACAATTGTCGTTACAATTACCGCGGGCCTGTTGTTGTTTGGGGCCGGTGCCACCTCACGGTGCCGTGCCGCCAACACCACCACCTCTTTGCAACCAACGGCGGAGGTGATCAGTGTTCTCAAATCAAATTACGTCGACCGCGACAAGCTCAATGAGAAGGTGCTGAACGAAGCGACGGTCACCGGCATCCTCGAGGCCGTTGGCCGCGGCGCGGTCATCGTGGAACCGGAATCATCCTCGACAAATGCGGCGACGGGCGCCATGGGGGTGAAGCCAACCCTGCCTCTCGCGCGCGCGGAAGTCATCGGCACCGATATCGGGTATATCCGTTTGGCAGACGTGGTCGGCGGAAGTCCCGCCGCGCTGGATGCGGAACTGAAGAAATTTGCCGACGCGAAAGTCACCGGCTTTGTGCTCGACCTCCGCTATGCCGACGGCACCAACTTCACCGCCGCCGCCGCGATCGCCAGTCGATTCCTGAACGACGGACAGGAGTTGTTTACACTGAAGAGTTCGGAGAAGGGCGCGCAAGTTTTCCGGGCCAACGCGGACACGAAACCGGTATCGACTGCGGGTCCGGACCTGACTTCGGCTCCACTGATGCTGCTGGTAAATGCCGAAACACGCGGCAGTGCCGAGGTTTTGGCCGGTGCATTGCGCACCGCGGATCGCGGAATTGTTATTGGTTCCAAGACCGCCGGCTCGGCGGCCGCGTGGCAGGAGGCGAAGTTGAGCGATGGGCGCACCTTGCGCATCGCCACGGCGAAAATCGTGCTGCCGCAGCCGCAGGATGCGACACAAATAATCGAATTGTTCCCCGACGGCCTCACGCCGGATGTTGCCGTGAAGATCGACACAAAAATGGAACGCGACATCGTGCTGAACGTGCAAACCAATGAAACCCTGACTGCGAGCCTGCAGCCTCGCGTGAAAAAGAAAGGTTTGACGGAGGCGCAGTTGGTGAAAGTATTCCACGGCCAGGCGGTCGATGCGGACCTGCTGTCGCCCGACAAGGAACATGAAGACGAAGACGAGATCCAAAACGTGCGTGACGTGGTATTGCAGCGCGCCGTTGACATTTTAAAGGGCATCCGCGTGCTGCAGACCTGGCAATGAGGCCGGTCACGGCAGTACACTCAGCCTGCCCGGTACGCAGAAATATTCAATGAAGAAGATCCTTTTCGTTTGCACAGGCAATGTTTGCCGCAGCCCCATGGCGGAGGGCTTGCTCCGGCACATGCTGCGGGGCCGCAACGACGTTCAGATCGCCTCGGCCGGTCTGGGCGCGCTCGAGGGCGTTGGTGCGACGGAGGCGGCCATCGAGGTGATGACGGAATTCGGGATCGACATTTCGTCGCATGTCAGCCAGGCGCTCGGTAGTGAACTTGTTCGTCAGGCCGATTTCATCCTGACGATGACCCGCCAACACTACGACGCGATTCTGGCCCTTTATCCCGCGGCGGCGGAGAAGACGTTTCTCGTCCGTGAATTCGAGGAATTGCGGGCTGACCAGAACAAGGACATTGCTGACCCGATCGGCCAATCCATCGAGGTGTATCGCCGTACTCGGGACCAGATCCGCGACGCGTTACCAAGCCTGATCGTCTTCATCAACCAGACGGCATC
>Ga0247667_1000133_pt1 | contig 37048 bp, 23 predicted proteins | sample CNK08_metaG_FD_183027 | JGI IMG/M metagenome (GOLD analysis project Ga0247667, IMG submission 183027) | Soil microbial communities from Purdue University Martell Research Forest, Indiana, United States - CNK08 | ecosystem: Environmental > Terrestrial > Soil > Temperate forest > Bulk soil... | reverse complement strand
GGTTGCCATCGCGAAATATTATTTCGACCTGCGCAACGCCCAGCGCAGGTCGAAATAATATTTCGCGATGGCTACCGTCTCGTCGTCGTAATACCACGGCTCGCGCGGCGTCGCGCCGTGTAGTTGCATGATCGGGCTGAATGCGCCGAGTTCCAGCCATCGTATGTAGAGGTCCTTCGTCGGCGTGCCCGCGTAGCCGCCAATGTCGTGCCCCCAATACGGATAACCGGACAATGCGGCGCTGAGTCCTGCCCGCACCACGCGCGGGAAATCATCCCACGACGAAGATTGGTCTCCTCCCCAGAAGGTTGAGTCACCAGCGCAGGGCGGCGTGCCGGATCGCGCAAACGTCACTCCCACCTTGCCGAGATCCTGGAACGCATCCAGCACGGCCCGCTGATAATAAAACGGATGCAGATTATGGAACCACGGGTCAGGCATCCGTTCGCCACCGTCAGTTTTGAAACCGTCCACACCCATTGCAATCAGCGGCTCGTGCAACTTCTGCCACCACAACCGCGCCGCTTCTTTGCGGAAATCGATCTTCACCGCATTCTCCAGCCAGTCCACCCGCAGTTCGCTGCCGTCAGGTTTCAAGACGAGATAGCCGTTCGTACTGGCTTCCGAGTAGGTGCTTGCGCTATCCCAGATGCTCGGTGTCTCCCAGCAGACGACGTGATAGCCACGCCCGAGCAGTTTCTCGATCCATGCCTTTGGGTTCGGATATCGCCCCTGTTCGAACCGAAAATTCTGCAAACCTTCCGCCCACGCTTCCAGCACCACCGCGCCCGCCCTGAGCCCGTGCGCTTTCATCTTGTCGATCACACGATCGATTTCGTACTCCGAGACGTAGGAGTTGCGCGAAATCCACGGCTCAAACACCCAATCCGGCACCGGCCGCGGCCGGCCCACAAGTTTCGTGTACGCCGCCAGAATCTCGCGCGGTGTGCCTTTGAACTCGAATACATCCAATCCCGATTCGGGAACCTCAATGCGCAGTTCATTCGTGACGGTCGCGCCACAATCAAATCGCACTTTGCCTGAGCAATTCACGAATAGCCCATAGCCCTTGCTGCTGATCAGAAACGGCGCGCAGATGTATGACCGATTTCCCCCACCCCACGCGTCAGCGATCCAGGTTTCCGTCATGCGCCCACGCATGTTCAGCGCATCGAAGCGTTCTCCGAAACCCCAAAGCGCCTCATCATCTGCTAATTTCCGAGGCAGCACAGTGGCATTGAATTCGACAACTGCTGTAACAACATTATTGGTGCTTGCGAGAGGATAACTATGAGAGGGGTTCGCGTAGATAAAGCGCACAACGTGCGGCGTAACTGGCGGCTCGGTCGCCGCTTCGACCTGCCGTCCGACAGTCCGCGTACAACCGACGAAAGTCAGTGCCAGGACTGTTACCCGGAGGAAAGTGAAACGCGGCTCCATCATCTCACCTCCACCACGGAATGGCCATCCTTGTCAGTCTCGTCGCCGTTTGGATCAGCAATCCAATGGTCGCCGTCGATGACAAACTGGTAGAGATGTCTACCCGGCTTCAACTCGACTTCCGAACGCCACACACCGTCGCCATCCGGGCCGTGCATGACGAACCGCGGATCAAAAACGAGACCGTCGCGATTGTGGCCCCAGTCATTAAAATCACCCGCGAGATAAACCAGATGGGCCTTGGGCGCATAGCACGCCAGCAGTACGCCGTGAGAAGTGTATTGCGGTTTCCACTTCGGGTTGCGCCCACTGGCAATGAGGACCTCGCCAGCGGCGTTAATGTGGAGGATGGCGTTCTGGTCACCGTCGCGTTCGTCAATCGAGTCGGGTGCAAACCACCCGCTCCCCTCGCCGTTTGCGTTGAATTTGAAATGATAGACGCCCGCATTGAGCTTCACGGTTTTGCGCCAGACGCCGTTGGTGCCGGGCCCGGTCATCGCAAATGCAACGTTGGTGATGCGGCCGTCTACATTGCTTGCCCAGCCGTTAAAGTCGCCCGCCAGATACACGATGTGCGCCTCGGGCGCGTAGCAGCGAAAAAGAATGCCGCCCTCAGTCTTTTGAGGGAGAAGCGCAGGCGATTGCGTGGGGAAGTGTGTCTGCGCGACGGCGGTTGACGCGACCGTCAACAACATCAACAGCACACGGTTCATTTCCGCCGCACGATGATCTCGAGCTGCTGCCGCAACTTGACAATGCTGTCGGCCGGACAAACGCCACGCCAAAGAATGTTCGGATAGAGCACCGTGTTGCGCCCGATGATCGAGCCGGGATTCAACACGCAGTTGCAACCGATGTCGCAGCCGTCACCGATGATCGCCCCGAACTTGCGCAAGCCCGTGTCGATGTCGTTGCCATACTTCACCATGACATTGCCTTTCATCGACTTGGCGTTCGACAGAATCACACCGGCACCAAGGTGGGCCTTGAAACCCAGGATGGAATCACCAACGTAGCTGAAATGGGGAACCTGCACGCCGTTGAAGAGCATGCAGTTTTTGAATTCGGACGCGTTCCCGAGCACGCAATCATTGCCCACGATGACGTCGCCGCGGATGTACGCGCTGGAGCGAATCTGACAGTTCTCGCCGATGATCGCGGGCCCCTTGATTACCGCGCCGTGCTCAACGACCGTTCCCTTGCCGATGAACACATCGTCGGCGACGTACGGTGTGCCGATGGTTGTGCACAATTGTGCGGGCTTGAGGTGTTGCTTGATAAAATCTGGGAGTCTCTTCAGCGCGTCCCACACGTGTTCGTCGCCGTCAAACAATTCCGGAAAAGAACACTGCTTCAGATCGAAGAAGTCTGCCGCGCGAAACATGCGCGCATCCTAGCGACGCGCCCGCCGCCCGGCAAGCAGTTCCGCACTCAACGCATTGGTCAGCTTAGGCTGGCGCACAACCCAAAATCCGTGTAAAGGTCGTGGCCATGAATGCGCCCACGATGAACACCCCACTCTCGGCGTTGGAGTATTACAACCTTGTCCGCGAGCGCATCGAGCACGAGGACAACTTGATCGTGCAGCGACTCTCGTGGCTGGTCGCGTCGCAATCATTTCTCTTCACCGCCTACGCCATCGTGTCGAACGGCCTGATGTCACAGCCGGCGCAGCCGGCCTGCCTGCACTTTGGGGAACAACTGCAGAGGTTGTTCCAGTTGATCCCAATCGTGGCAACGTTGACGTGCGTTCTCATCTATATCAGCATCCTGGCAGCAGTGGTGACCATGCGCCGATTGCGTAACAGCTATCGTTCGCGCTTTGGTCCGGAAGAAGACGGCTTGCCACCAATCATGACCGCCGCGCCGGTCCGCTCATTTGGACTCGTCGCGCCCCTGTTACTACCGCTGATGTTTGCCTGCGTCTGGTTCGTTCTGTGGATGCATGGTCTGTAGCAGCGCCAGCATCTTGCTCAAATCGCTTGTGGGCAACTGGCAGGCGTAATTGACACACACATACGCGGTGGCTTTGCCGTCCATCGGTTTGATCGTTTCTAGAAACGGCAGAAATCTCACCAGTGCCTTCTGCGATTCACCACTGTCGGCAAGAACCACGATGGCGTTCGGCAGATAGCGGTCGTGGAGCGCGCGCAGCATCGCCCGCGTGTCGGCAGCGTCAGCCTTGCCCGCGATAACAATCTGCTTCGGCTTACTGAGATAAAAATCCAGCGCGCAAAGCATCTGCGGCACAACTTGTGGTGCTTTCGTCAGATGACCGCCAAAAAGCTGCAGCGTCTTTTCCGCGGCGTTGCGATAGTCGGCCCGGTCGGTAAACTGCGCGAGCCGTAGCAGGAGCAGTGTCGCCATCGAATTGCCGCTGGGCTCGGCACCGTCGTAGTCCTCCTTGGAGCGAACGATGACACTTGGGTCACGTCCATCTGTCTGGAAAAACCCACCCTCCTTCGCATCGTAAAACCGCGCCAGCATGGCGTCCGCAAGTTCCGTGGCCTTCCGCAACCACAGCGGATCGAAGTCCGCTTCATAAAGATCCACCAGACCGTTGGCGAAGAACGCATAATCTTCGACCATCGCCGACACCGTCGCCGTGCGTGTCAGCTTGCTGTCCTTGAGTCGACTGGCAAGAATGTACTGCGCCGCTTTCTCTGCGGCGACGCGGTATTTGGGTTCATCGAGCGCTTGCGCGGCCCGCGCGAACGCGGAGATCATCAACCCGTTCCACGCTGTCAGGATCTTCTCGTCACGATGCGGCCGCACCCGTTTTTCACGGGCCGCAAATAGTTTCGCCCGCCCTTCGTCCAGGATCGCTGTGATTTCCTTCCCTGACTTGTGAAATAACTTGGCGGTTTCCTCCGGCGTGAGCGCAACGTGCAGCACATTGTTGCTGTGTTCCCAATTCCCCTCACGCTCAACGCCGTAGTAGCGGCAGAAAATGTCCGCCTTGTCCTTGTCGCCGATGATCTTGTCGATCTCGTCGCGCGTCCAGACGTAGAATTTGCCTTCCACTCCCTCGCTGTCAGCGTCCTCCGCCGAATAAAACCCGCCTTCGGGGCTCGTCATGTCACGCAACACGTAATCACACGTGCGTCGAGCAATGTCTGCATAAAACGGATCGCGCGTGATCCGATACGCGTCGATGTAGCTGGAAATGAGTTGCGCCTGGTCGTAGAGCATCTTTTCAAAATGTGACACCAGCCATTTTTGATCGACGCTGTAGCGATGGAAGCCGCCGCCAAGTTGATCGAACAACCCGCCCTCGCCCATCGCCCGCAAGGTGTGCAACGCCATCTCGCCCGCCGCAGCTTCATTCGTCCGCGCCTGGTAGCGGAAAAGAAAATTCAAGGCAACCGGGCGCGGGAACTTCGGCGCCATGCTGAACCCGCCATGCACCGCGTCGTACGAGGTGCGGAACTGATCGAACCCCAGGCTGAGCGGTACTTCATCAAGCGGACGGTTCGAGGAGTTGCCCTCGCCGACGCTCGCATACCGGTTGATGGTTTCCATGATTTGGCTCGCCTGGGCCAGCACCCCGGTGTGGTTCCCTTCCCACACGTCGTGCACGCGCTGAAGCAAATCCTTGAAGCCGGGACGACCGTAGCGCGAGTCCGGCGGAAAATAGGTCCCACAGAAAAACGGTTTCAGCTCCGGCGTCAGCCACACACTCATCGGCCAGCCACCGCTGCCTGTCGTGGCCTGCACCGCCGTCATGTAAACCTTGTCAATATCCGGCCGTTCTTCGCGGTCTACCTTGATGCAGATAAAGTATTGGTTCATCACCGCGGCGATGCCCTCATTCTCAAACGACTCGCGCTCCATGACATGGCACCAGTGGCACGTCGAGTAGCCGATGGACAAAAAGATCGGCCTGTTCTCCTTGCGCGCCCTCGCGAATGCCTCTTCCCCCCACGGATACCAATCCACGGGATTGTAGGCGTGCTGCAACAGATACGGGCTCTTCTCGTGGATCAAACGATTCGGTTTGCGTGATGTGGTGTCGCCAGCCATGACAACGCAAGATACCACAGCCGCCACTCCGGCGACGACTAATCCACAATGCAAAGACCTCGTCATTCCCTCGACTATACATCCATTCGCAACTCTTGCTCCATGCGAATCGCCCTTGGATACCGCCGCATCTAAATCTCTGGGTGAATTTTCTAAAGAAGTTGTTTGGATCTGGATGCGGCGATGTCGAACGGTTGCTGTTCGAATATGTCCAGGGGACTATCGACCCGGAAGCAAAACGCCGGCTCGACAAACATTTTCGCGATTGCCCACCTTGCATAGAGTTTCTGCATACCTATCGGCAAACCATCGACGTCACGCGCCGGTTCTGCTGCAACCAGGTGGAGATTCCGCCGACCGTGCGCACGAAACTGGAAGAATTTATCCGCCACGAGTTTTAGGAATGGCGGACGCTTATCAGGCTTGAAACTGCGCGTGTTATAGTGCATCAAAAGCTGTTGCAGTATTGTCGTGCCCATGCTCATGTCAAAAACGGACGCCCAAATCGATGATGTTCAGTTGGTCGCTCGCCTCAAGCAGCGTGACCGGTCTGCTTTGGAGGAGCTCGTCCAGGTCCACGGCGCGAAGATGTACGGCGTCGCCCTGCAGTTCATGCGCAATGAGTCCGACGCGCGTGAAGTCATGCAGGATGCCCTCGTTTCCATCTGGAACAAGATCGCCTCGTTCGAGGGCAAATCCGCCTTCACCTCCTGGATCTATCGGGTCACCGCCAACGCGGGGCTGATGGCCTTGCGCAAGAAGAAGCGGCATGAAAACGACATCTCCCTCGACGCCGTCGGGTCCGACGATGACGACGCTCCTTTGCCCGCGTTGCAGTTGAGCGATAAGAAACCGCTCCCCGACAAAGTGGTCATGACCGGCGAACTCGGTGAGCAAGTACGTACCGCGATCGACCAACTGCCGGAGCCCTACCGCGTGGCCGTGCTCCTGCGCGACGTGGAGGAATTACCGATGGCGGAGGTCATGCAGGAAACCGGCTTGAGCGAAGCGGCACTAAAAAGCCGCCTGCATCGGGCACGCTTGGCGCTCCGTGAAGCATTGCTGCCGTACCTGAAAGGTCAGGACATAAAGAAGTCATGAGCATGAAACATTTCCTGGATCACTTGAAGTGCCTCCTTCGCCCGAGCGCCTGCTCGAAGACAAAGAAGCTGCTCTTCGAATTCGTCGAGGGCGAACTCACTCCCGAGACTCATCGCAAATTGGAGAAGCACATCGGAAATTGCCCTCCCTGTCTCGACTACGTGAATAGCTACCGAAGCACCATCGTGATCACGCATCACCACGGCCTGCCCGAGGAGCCCATGCCGCCCGCACTCAAGGAGAAGCTCTGCGAGTTCATCAAACAGAACCCCGACTTGAAGTGACCCAAAACACACGACGCACTAACGCACCTTCGACGCCGTCATCTCTGTCCCGACCGACCGCAGCGCATTGTTCACCTGCCGCAACAACCCCTCAGCCGGCTGCTTGAACGTAATCTCAATTTCCTGCCACGCGGGATTTGTACGGACACGCAATACGCTCGGCAGTTGAAGGATCTCCTCGGCGGCGCGTCCCAGGAACTCCGGCTCATTGTCCTCTCGCAACGTAAATCTCATCATCCCGACCTCGCACACTTGGTTCACGTAGTTCATGTCCCCTTCCCCGCCTCCTTGCTCATAACCTGCCAAATCAAGGTGACGGCACCGTGACGACCACCTGCCAAGTGTGGAACACTAACGAAGCGGAGCCGAACGCCCGGATCGAACCGGCCGAAATTTGACCCCCATCGAGCTAACCCATTGCAAATCCATATGTTAACTGGGGGGTTCGTTTCGTAATTTGTGTGTTTTTCAAGTTGCGCCGTAGCCTTGGCGAAGGCGGACCCCCGCAGTGGCACGGGCGTCCTCGCGAAGTAGGCTGTCAAAGAACCGGGCCAACTATACCCATTCCACCACCCTGCGTCCAGACAAATTATCGTTTAACGATATATAACTTGATCGGCAGCGATATTGCGCTTTGCGATTCGGTCTACGTGCTCGCCATTTTTCTCCTGCAACTTCGCGTGGAAGTCTCCCAGCGGGAATTCGTCAGGGTGGATCAAGTAATCATAGGATTGCGGGCATGGTCACTGCGCCCCGACACCGACTCAACGATTCAATGTGGGGCTGTCGCCATCAAACAGGCCTTCCCGCTCGACGGCCCTCGGGGCGGCTTTCCTTGCGGAGTTGTTGACGATCTGTCCACCCACCAGGAGCATGAGAACGCAGTACATCAGAAAACCGGCTACGATGGTATCGTAGAAGAATGGCATTTTGGCATTCTCTTGGGTCGTCGAAGAGTCGTTGGAGAGGTTGACACCGCTCGACGAACCATCTGCTTTGACTTCTCGCGTCCCATGATAGGCATCGCGAACTACCCACGCTCCCCGGTCAACCCCATAGCCGTAACTCAAGAATCCAACCAGCAATACCAGGCAACCCCAAACCAAATGCTTGAAAATGGCGTAATACCTCCAAAAGTAGCTGCAGGCCAACCAGCCCAGCAGGGCCATCACCGAAATCAGTACCGTCCAAATGATCAGCCAGTCCATAGGGAGTAGAATCCAAAGGACAATACCTCTCGCCCGACACTGGTAGAAAGGCTCACATCCACCCGTTACAAAACCAAGTTCAAATGGTTACGTTTTGGTGACGGAATACATCGAGTCCCAACTTATCTCTACTACACACTGGCCATCTTCTTCTGCAGATTCGCGTGGAAATTGCCGAGGGGGAATTCGTCGGGGTGGACCAGGTCGATCCATTTCTTGGGGTCGCTCTCATCCGTGATCGCGCGCGAGTCCTTCTTCCATTTCGAGGCGACGTTGGGCGGGACGTAGCGGGAAACCAAATCGTGCGCGGCGAGCCAGAAACTCATCTTCGAGGCGTCAGACCCGAATTTGTAGAGCGCCAACAGTTCCTGGCGCAGGCCGTCGATGCCTTCGTAAAGCTTGTCCCAGCGGACCGCAAGATGGTTGTCATGCCAGATGAGAATGTCATGTTGGTGCAGGTAGGCGAACAAAAGCTGTCCCCCTAGGGCATCGTAATTGCGAACACGCGTGCCTGTGATCGGGAAGCGAAAGACGCGGTCGAAGAGCACCGCGTAGGTCACGTAGTGCGCGAACAGGAAACCTTCCCGCGCGAGCCGTGTCGCTTCGCAAAAGGCGCGCAAGTCCACACGTAATTCCTCCAAACCATACATCCAAAACGGCGCGCGCTGGCGGATCATAAAGGGATCGAACGGCAGTTCGCCGACGCTGTGCGATTTGTCGTGGATCAGGTCCCACAACGCGTAGGTGTCCATGATGAGTGGAAGCGAATTGAAGAAACATTCCAACTGCGGGTGCATTTCAAGCCGCGTGAGGCGCGCCGCCCGGGTCACAACGCGCTGATACCTCTTCGCTTCGCGGTCGCAAAAGATTGTCGCGAAATTGTTCGTCCCCTTCCCCGCCACCGACACCGTCTCGGGAAACAGCACGGCGCACTCACTGTTGTAACCCTCCGTAAAATCAACAAAATGACCGGGCACGATCTTCCCGTTCTGATATTGCGTCCGCTCCAGTTCCGCGAGCCAGTCGGGCCACGGCACGCGATAAATCATCGCCTCGAAACGCCAGTCCGACGACGCGTTTGGCGTGTACATCGGCATCACCCACAGATGCTCGATCCCGTCGCGCCGCTGCGACTGCGGATTGAACAACGCCAGCGACTTTGCGAAATCCGGTTTCTTGAATCCCCCATCGACCCACGCGTCGAGATCAAGCAACACCTGATTGAGGTAGTCCGCCTCATGCGGGAACGATGGCGTCAATGCTTGCACCGCGCCCGCCGCCGCCTGCGCCAGATGCCGCGCTTCGTCATGCTTCTCGAACGTAACACTCCCGTCTGGCTCCTGCAGCATGCGCAGCGCATTGACCGCTCCCTTCAATGACGACCATGCGCCCGACTTCGCGGCGACGGATGGCGTGGCCGGCGCGACACTGCTCGCAAACGTCGGCGCGGAACACCAATACATGACGTTGCGCCACAGTTGCTGGTGATCAAACTCGCGAATGTGGTTATCGCCAAAAAGCAGCGAATCCGTCACCACGACCATGCGCCCGTCACCGAATTCCGCCGTGCCAATCACGCCTGCGTGTCGCGGCACTGCGGTCGCGCCCGTGCGCCAGGCAATGCGCGCAATTCCCGAAGCGGTGCACGTGCCCGCCTGGTAGAAGCAGGCGCGCTCGACGAAATGCGCAAGTGGCGTGTCCTCCTCCACCGGCTCGGCAAAGAACCAGGCTGGGTTATTATGGACATTCGCCGCTGTGTCCAATACGGTCGTATTCTCGATGTGCAGCCCGCATGGCGCGAGCAGGTTGTTGAGATTGTCGCCGTACTTGTCGTGCTCGTACTCGGAAACAACGAGCAAGCCGCCGCCCGCGCGGACAAATTCCCGAATATCGGTAATCTCCTCGTCCGATAATCGCGGCGAATTCGTCGAGGTGGTGCGCTCCCATTTCGGGTCGCACGGATGCAGGAGCACCAACACGTCTGCCCCCTTGAGCACGTCGCGCCGTAATGGTTTATCGAGGTTGCGGTGGACTGTGAAATCGCTCACAGCGAGGGCGTCGGCAGCGATTTGATACGATGAATTGTGCGGATACTCGGGCTGCATCTCGCGCGCCCGCGCCTCGGAGATCGACCAGCTTTCGCTGTGGTACTCGTCGAAGAGGACGCGGACCGACTTCCGTTGCGTGAGCAGACTCATGATTTTCTTACTTCGACAAATCGACCACGTCGCGCACGAACGCTTCCACGTCTTCCGCCGTCGAATCCCACGAGCACATCAAGCGCGCCCCGTGCGGGCCGACGTCCGTGTAGAAATGCCAGCCGCGCTCGTGCAGGCCGTCGAACACCCGTCGCGGCATGTCCACAAATACCGCGTTCGCCTGGCGTGGATAAAGGATGCGAACGCCGGGCAGCCCGCGCAGTTGATTTTCCAGCAGCATGGCAATGCGGTTGGCGTTTTGCGCGTTCCGCAACCACGCGCCATCCTCCAGCAAACCGATCCATTGCGCCGCGAGAAAGCGCATCTTCGAGGCGAGCTGGCCCGCTTGCTTGCAGCGGTAGAGAAAGTTCTGCGGGAGATTCTCGTTGAAGAACACCACGGCATCGCCCACCGCTCCGCCATTCTTCGTCCCGCCGAGGCAGAGAACGTCCACACCCAGCTCCCATGAAATCTCGCGCGGTTTCACACCCAAACTCGCCACGGCGTTCGCGAACCGTGCGCCGTCCATGTGCACGTAAAGACCGAGATCGCGCGCCGTCTTCGAAATCCCGGCCAGCTCGTCGGTTGTGTACACCGTGCCGAGTTCCGTCGCTTGCGTGAGGCTCACCACGCGCGGCATCGACGCGTGCACATCGCGTCGCGATCGCGCCGCGCGGTCGATGGCATCGGGTTGGATCTTGCCGTTCTCGCCACTTACCGGATGCATCTTCACACCCGGCGCAAAAAACCCCGGCGCATTGCATTCGTCGGTCATCACGTGCGAGTAATCAAAGGAAATGACACTATGGTAGGAATCACACATGCTGGCGACCGCCAGCGAGTTGGCCGCCGTGCCGTTGAAGACAAAGAACACCTCACAGTCCGTCTCGAAAAGGTCACGGACGTACTGCTTCGCCTTCTCCGTCCATGGGTCGTCGCCATAACCGGTCACGTGTCCCGCATTGGCCTCCTCCAGCGCCGCCCACACCTCCGGACAGATTCCAGAATTGTTGTCACTGGCAAAATGCCGCGCGCGTTTCGCTTCGTCCATGAGCACCTCCCGAATTCGGTCAGCCGTACTCTGCCCGAAATCCGCCGGACATTCCAGCCAAAGCATTGTCCCTTTTTGGCATTGGCGGGGATTTATTGGTAGAGGACAATACACGCGATGAGCGATTGGGAATTGCTTCAGGCCTACACAAAGAACCGCTCGGAAGCGGCGTTTGCCGAGTTAGTGCGCCGTCACCTGAACTGGGTCTATTCCGCCGCTTTCCGCCAGACCCACGATCCGCATCTGGCTGAAGACGTGGCCCAGGCTGTGTTTATCCTGCTGGCCCGCAAGGCCGGCAAGCTGCGCGCCGGTACGATCCTGAGTGGCTGGCTCTTTCGCACCACTCGTTTCGTGGCCTCCCGCGCCCTGCGCACGGAATATCGACGCAAAGCCCGCGAACAAACTGCTGTCGCCATGAGCTCTACCACTTCATCTGACGAAAACGAGAACCTTTGGAGTCAACTCACCCCGCACCTCGACCAGGCGGTCGCCGCCCTCTCCGAGACCGACCGCGCCGCCATCCTGCTGCGATTCTATGAAAAGAAGCCACTGCACGAAGTGGGACAACAACTCGGCCTAAGCGACGATGCCGCCAAAAAGCGCGTCTCACGCGCCGTTGAGAAACTGCGTAGTTCCATCGCGCGCCGTGGGGTGGTCCTTGGCGGCGCGGCACTGGCCGTCGCCCTGGCCGAACAAGCTGTCCAGGCTGCACCGGCGAATCTTGCGATTGGAGTGATGAAAGCCGCCGCCGCGGGTCTGTCCGCTTCAGCCACCATCCCGCAACTGGCTCGCGAGACTCTTCATGCGTGGCGCTTGGCAAAACTGAAGCTGGTCGCCAGCATCGCTGCTATTTCAGTGACCGGCATCGTTCTCACGACACATCTCCCTTTGTGGCGTGAACCTAACGCCATGTTGGATTCGAACAAATCAAGTGTGGCAGCCATCCAGGCGCCCGACACCGTCGCCCAGGCAACACAACCAACAAATAACACACCGGCTGCATTCGCGGCAGCATCCAATCGCGTCGTCGATGTCTTCGTAGTGGAAGCGAAGTCCAAACAGCCGCTGGCCGGTGTCAGGATTGGCGCCAGTTACCAGAAAGCCAAAATTACCGGCAAAACAGACGCCACCGGCCACTATCAGGTTCCCCTCCCCGAAAAAGACCCGCTCTATCTTGCTGTCTGGGCGCACCAGGATGGTTATGTGCCACTGCGCACAAATTGGAACACGCACAAAGATGCCGATCCAGTGCCCAATGAATTCACGTTCGCCCTTGAGCCGGCTGTCTCGATCGGCGGAATCGTCCAGGATGAACAGGGCCAACCGATCGCCAGTGTGTCGATCGGACTTTCGTTTAATCCCCCTGTGCTCAGCGAAAACACACTTTTCATCGATTCCGGAGGTTTCAAAAAAACGGTGACCGACGGGCTGGGACGGTGGCGATTTGATCAAGCCCCGGGCAACTTGAGGACCATGCATATCCGCCTGAAGCATCCCGATTATGGCAACCGAGCTTATTACCCGGGCTCTTCTGATGGATCCACTCCGCCCGACAACAAATTACGGGACATGACGGCAACCTTCGTGATGAAGAAAGGGCAGTCAGTCACGGGAGTCGTGCTGGATCAACGAGGGCGCGCCATCGCGGGCGCATTGGTCGGGCTTGGTGAAAGCATGTACAACATAAACTTCGTCAAAACGACGACCGATGCAATGGGCGCTTTCCGTCTCAACAATGCCATAAACAACGAAATGTTTCTCACGGTCCAAGCCGACGGCTATGCGCCGGGCATAAAAAATATTGAGCCGGGTCAGGACACATCGTCGATCGAATTCCGCCTCGAACCCGGCCACATCATCCGCGGCCACGTCGTCGACACGCAGACCAACGCGCTGGCCGGCGTGTCCATCGGCACCGGCTTTTGGCACGGCCATCAGCTTCTGGCGTGGCAGGGAACAACCGACACAAACGGCCTGTACGAATGGACAAACGCCCCCGCTGACGACGTGCAGTTGAGTTTTTTCAAAGAAGGTTATCAACGTCTCGATCGCTACGAGCTATACCCGGATGCGAAAAACGTCGTCGTGACACTCAAGTCTCCCTTTATTGCCCGCGGGTCGGTCACCGACGCGCGGACCGGCGAACCGATCTCTTCCTTCGGAATCACCGGCGGTCAACTCTTTGACGGATCGCCCGAGCCTTCCTGGAACCCGCAGAATCACCGGAACTTTTCAAGCGGGAAATACGAGTACTCCGTGGAGACCGAGGGCCGACACGTCATCCGTGTGGAAGCGGAGGGTTACATCCCGGAAATCTCTCCGCCGTTCGATTCCAAAGACGGGCATCTGACATACGATTTCAAACTGACCAATGCCCCGGCGATCGAAGGAGTCGTTTACTCACCCGATCATCGACCACTGGGGGGCGCTGATGTGTATCTGGTGGCATCAAACCATAATATCATCCTCGACCACGGGCATGTGGTGACTCAAACCCAAAATATTTCCGTTCATACTGGCGAAGACGGCCGGTTCAAATTCCCTCCCTTGCGAGATCGGTATACTGTCGTAATCGTGCACGAACAAGGATATGCCCTGGCTGTTTCTCAGCCAAACGGCGCTTTGCCTGATTTGATTATTACACCATGGGCGCGTGTCGAGGGCGACGTGTTTGTCGGTGCTCAGGCGGCGGCGGCGCGAAAAGTGAGCGTGCAACTCGATCGCGAATCAATGGGACAATTCAAAAACGAAATGCCGCCGGTATGGTTACAGGCAAATGCGACAACCGATAACGCCGGCCATTTCGTCGCGGACTACATCCCGGCTGACAAAGTGACCGTCAGTCTCTGCATTCCCCTGAATGAGCGCACGCATGCGTTTGCCTTCACTCACACCCTTCGCATCCAGCCCCAGCCAGGCCAAACGGTGCACGTGACGATTGGTGGCACCGGACAAGCCGTCATCGGACGTCTTCTTGCGCCACCCGGATTTGCCGGGCCGGTTGACTGGAGTGAGTATCCTCCCCAAGTGCACACAAAAATTCCCCGGCCAAATATGCCCAATCGATGGCTCGTGATGACGACCGGAGAACGGCAGGCCTGGATCCAGGCCTGGCTCAACTCCGACGAAGGCCGGGCTTATCAGCAGGCGGGACAAGTCAAACCGGAAATCCAATACTACGCCGTTCTGCCCGGTCCCGACGGATCTTTCCGCGTCGAGGATGTACCCTCGGGCCAGTACCAATTGGATATGACGCTGGACGAACGACGCACCAATGGCACCTCCGTCGTGTCGTATCCCCTCGCTCACGTGGAACGCGACTTCACCGTGCCGGAATTTCCCAGCGGACGAAGCGACGAGCCGCTCGACCTCGGCAACCTCGAACTACGACCGTTTGAACAGCCGAAATAGGCCGTCAAGGCTTCGGGGCAGCCAAACGCTCGCGGCTTGAATCACACGCAGAACGTCGATAGCATCGGCGTCCAGTGACCACGAACACCCCCGAACAACCCTGGCGGCGCGGTTTTTGGAGTTTGATCGTCACGCAGTTCCAGGGCGCGTTTAGCGACAACGCGCTGAAGACCGTGGTCACGTTTTTCGGGTTGAGCCTTGCGCTGCCGCCTTTCTGGCACAAATCGCTGCTGCCAATAGCGACCGGCGTATTCTCCCTGCCTTTCATCCTCTTTTCGATGGCGGGCGGTTTCCTCGCCGACCGTTACAGCAAACGTACGGTCACCATCGGCGTGAAAATTTTCGAGATCGCGATCATGTCCTTTGCGACCGCCGCCTTCCTCCTCAACAATCTCTGGATGGGGATGACCGCGATTTTCCTGATGGGCACGCACAGCGCCATCTTCGGGCCGTCGAAGTACGGTTCGCTGCCGGAACTTTTGCCTGAGAAACGATTGTCATGGGGCAATGGTATCCTCGAACTGGGCACCTTCCTCGCCATCATCCTCGGGGCGGCTGCGGGCGGGTTTCTTTTCGATTCATTCAAATCGCAGCTGATCTGGATCGGGTTCATCTTGATCATACTCGCGGTTGTCGGACTCGTTACGAGTTTGGGCATCACCCGTGTGCCCGCGGCGGCCCCAACGCAGGAGTTTAACGGGAATTTTCTCGGCGATCTGGCCTCGCAGATCCAACTCATGCGCCAAGATCGTGTGTTGTGGCTGGCCTGCCTCGGTAACATTTATTTCTCGTTTGTCGGCCAGCTCGTCTTTCAAGGCGTATTCGATCTCGGCGATCGCATGCATCTTGCGGAAAAAAGCACGAGCCTGCTCGTCGTCGCGCTCGCGCTCGGCATCGGCGTGGGCAGCTTCGCGGCAGGCTATTTGTCCGGAGGCAAGATCGAGTATGGCCTGGTGCCGCTCGGCGCGCTGGGCTTGACGGTCTTCAGCTTCGTGTTGGGTCGACCCAATCAAACGTTCCACTCCCTCTGGCCGTTGCTCGGCGCGCTCGGGTTCTTCGGCGGCTTTTTCATCGTGCCGATCTCCGCGCTGCTGCAGCACCGTCCCAGCAAGGAACAACGGGGAGCCGTGCTCGCCGCGAGCAATCTGCTCTCGTTCGTCGGCATCTTCGCCGCAGCGGGCGTGTACTGGGTGCTGATCTCGCAGCTTAACTTCACACCCCACCATGTATTCATCGTGACCGCGATCATGACGCTGATTGCCACCGCGTATGTGGTTTGGTTATTGCCCGATTCACTCTTGCGCCTGTTCGTGTGGGTATTCACTCATTCGGTCTATCGGCTGCGCGTCGAAGGGCGCGACAATATTCCCGAACGCGGCGGCGCGTTGTTCGTCTGCAATCACGTTTCCTTCGTCGACGCGCTGCTGCTGATCGGTTCCACCGACCGCATGATCCGCGCGATCATGTTCAAGGACATCTACGATCATTGGTTGGTTAAACCGTTCGCCAAGGCGATGAAGGCGATCTCCATCTCGTCGCAACTGCGCCCGCGCGAGATGATCAAGTCCCTCCGGGAAGCGAGTGAAGCCATCAAGAACGGCGAGGTCGTCTGCATCTTCGCTGAGGGACAAATCACCCGCATCGGACAAATGCTTCCCTTCCGCCGCGGTTTCGAACGCATCATGAAAGACGTGGATGCGCCAATCATCCCTATCTGTCTCGACCACGTCTGGGGCAGCATCTTCAGCTACGAGAAGAAACGCTTCCTCTGGAAAGTGCCCCGCTACATTCCATATCCCGTGACGGTCAGCTTCGGCAAACCGATGCCACCCACCGCGACCCCGTTCGAGGTGCGCCAACGCGTGCAGGAACTCAACACCGAGGCGTGGCAACATCGCAAGAAGCTGATGATGACTGTCCCGTGTGCTTTCGTGCGCAAAGCGCGCCACCATCCCCGCCGCTTCTTCATGGCCGACGCGCGTGTTCCAAAACTGTCCTTCGGTGCGGCGCTGACCCGCACGATCCTGCTCGCGCGACGCCTGCGCCCCGTGTGGGCGGGACAGGAAATGGTCGGCATCCTTATGCCGCCGTCCGTGGCCGGTGCGATCGTGAATTACGCCGTGTTGCTCATGGGCAAGGTGCCCGTGAACCTCAACTACACCGCCAACGACGAAGTCATCGCCTCCTGCGCTCGTCAATGTGGCCTGCAAACCGTCGTCACTTCCAAAGAATTCCTCAGCAAGCTCAAACTCACCGTACCCGGCAAAACCATCCTGTTGGAAGAACTCGCCGACAAACCAGGATTCAGCGAGAAGCTGACGGCTGCCCTAATGACGTGGCTCTTGCCGTTTCGTTTGTTGGAGCGCGCACTCGGTCGCGAAAGGAAGGGTTCGCTCGACGACCTGGCCACCATCATTTTCTCCAGCGGCAGCACCGGCGATCCGAAGGGCGTGATGCTCACGCACTACAACATCGTCTCCAACGCCGAGCAGATGGGGCAGACGTTCGCGTTTGGTGGACAGGATCGCGTGCTCGGCGTTCTGCCGTTCTTCCATTCGTTTGGATTCACCGGAACACTGGTCGTCCCCGCCGTTCTCGGGGTCGGCGTGGTGTACCACGTCAGCCCGCTCGACGCCAAGGTGATCGGCGCGCTGGTGAGGCAGTACAAAGTGACGTTCCTGCTCGCGACGCCGACCTTCTTGCAAATGTACAATCGCGGCTGCGAGCCGGAAGATTTCGGCAGCTTGCAATTCGTGATGACCGGCGCGGAGAAGCTGCCCGACCGCGTGGCGCAGGCCTTCGAGGACAAATTCGGTATTCGTCCGCTCGAAGCCTACGGCCTCACCGAATGTTCGCCGGCCGTGACCGTGAACACGCGCGACTTTCGCGCCGCCGGCTTCCGCCAGGTTGGCGCCAAGCGCGGCAAGATTGGCCATCCGCTGCCTGCCATTAGTGTGCGCATCGTCGACCCTGACACCTTCCAACCGTTGCCCGTCGGCCAACCCGGCCTCCTGCTAATCCGCGGGCCGAACGTCATGAAAGGCTATCTCGGCAAACCCGAGAAGACAGCAGAAGTCATCCGCGATGGCTGGTATGTCACCGGTGACATCGCCACGCTCGACGAAGACGGCTTTCTGATGATCACGGATCGCCTCACCCGATTCAGCAAAATCGGCGGCGAAATGGTCCCGCACATCAAAATCGAGGAGAAACTCCACGAACTCGCGGGCGTCACCGAACAAACATTCGCCGTCACCAGCGTGCCCGACGAAAAGAAAGGCGAACGCCTCGTCGTGCTGCACACTCTCGGCGACAGCCAGCTCCTACCCGTCCTCGAAAAACTCGTCGCCTCCGACCTCCCCAACCTTTGGAAGCCGCGCCCCGACCAATTCTTCCACATCGACGCCCTCCCCTACCTCGGCACCGGGAAGTTGGATCTACGTAAGGTGCGGGAATTGGCTACAGGTTTGACCGCTTCCTCGACGCATCTCCCATAATTCACGATTTCGTCCGCACGCCAATCCAACCGATTGCCAGATTCGTATTGTCTTATGTAAGCAATCGGGAGAAAGCGTGGCGAACCAAATCAAATACATTTCTGTGGGACTCCTGCTGGCATCCTCGGCATTTGTCGGCTGCGGGAAGTCCGTCAATCCTTCCGTCGCTTCAATCAAACCGCCCGATCCCTGCGCCATGGCTTTGACGCCGCAAGTTGGCGACAGCAAGGCCGCTCGTGAAATTGCGCGGTTGCAACAGAAAGCGCGCGAATCCGTCGATCCTCTTCCCTACCTGGAACGAGTTGGCTGGCTTTTCGTCGGCAAGGCGCGTGAAAGCTTCGATCCCGGGTATTACAAACTGGCGGAACAATGCGCCGCTTGCATGGAAAGCAAGAAACCGGAGAGCCTCGAAGCGATGTTATTGCGCGGCCATGTGCTGCACAGTCTACATCGCTTCAAGGATTCGGAAGCGCTCGCGCGCGAACTTGTCGCCAAACGGGGCCTGGCTTTCGACTACGGTTTGCTCGGTGACGTGCTGATGGAACAGGGCAAACTCGGCGAAGCCGTCGACGCCTACCAGAAAATGATGGACCAGAAGCCGACGCCCCAGGCGTATAGCCGCGCCGCGCACATGCGGTGGCTCACGGGTGATCTCGAGGGCGCGATTCAATCGATGCAAATGGCCGTGGACGCGAGTGGCTCGGGTGATCCTGAGTCCGCCGCATGGTTCCGTGTTCGTTTGGCGCTGTACGAATTGCAGGCTGGTAAATTCGAAAAATCCTCCTCACTGATTGAAGAGGCTGTTGCCCTGCAGCCCGACTACCCGCCGGCGCTGCTGGCCCGGGGACGTCTCATGCTCGCTCAGGAAAGAACAGCGGAGGCCGTGATGCCTCTTACGCGAGCCGCCCAGCTAAATCCACTGCCCGAATATCATTGGGTCTTGCTGGAGGTGTTGCGAAAGGCGGGCCGCGCGACGAATGAAGCGGAACGTGTCGATGAGCAACTCAGGCAGCGGGGCGCTGCTGATGATCCGCGAACGTACGCGCTCTACCTCGCCACCGCCGGTCAGGATACGACAACGGCGCTGCGGCTCGCCGAAGACGAATTGGATACCCGCGCGGATGTCTTCACGCTCGACGCGGTTGCGTGGGCGCTGCAGGCCGCCGGTCAGGCTGACAAGGCCCGCGGGTTTAGTCAGAAAGCCCTGGCGGCAGGGACGCAGGATGCGCGGCTGTTTTTCCACGCCGCTGTAATCGCGCAGAGAACGGGTGATGTTGCCGAAGCGGCGCGCTGGCTCGCGAAGGCCAACGCGCTGCAACACATGTTGCTGCCGTCGGAGCGGGAACAGTTGGCGGCGTTGCAAAGAAGCGAACCAATTCTCGCGGCGCTACGTACTCACTGAGAACCAATCAACACACCAAAATAAAGGAGAAGCACAATGAGAAAACTCACTAACAAACTGCACGTGGGAGCCGCGATCGTATCGCTGGCACTGGCGAGCAGTCCGGTATTTGCCTCCAGCCATATGGACGCGCCCTTGATCGTGCTCGATCCACCGGCCAATACAACCGACGTGTACGCGTTCGTGGATCAGGACGACACGAATAGCCCGAAGCATCTCGTCGTTGCGCTGGGAGTATACCCGTTTGAAGAGCCCGGCATCGGGCCGAACAAGTACAACTTCGATGACAATGTGTTGTATCAGATTCACGTCGCGCTCGGTAGCGACGTCGCGGCGGGCCGCGCGACTGTCAGCTATCAGTTCCGGTTCAACACAACTTTCAAGAATACAGCCACGATTCTGCAGTCCTATCTGGGTGTTATTCAACACGTCGGTGACGCGAATCAAAATCTGGTTCAGACCTATACGGTCACGAAAGTGGATCACCGCATCAAGGGCAAGCAAGGCATCACCGTTCTCGGGACAGGCATCGTTCCGCCCAACAACGAGGGCATTGCCACGCCATATTACAACCAGGGCGATGACGGAAATAATCCGGCCAAAGAAGGTGTGACGAATTCGGCCAGCCTGGATCGATACACAGCCGAGGCGGTCACCAATCTCAGTGGCGGGTATGTTGCTTTCGCGGGCCAGAGGGACGATGGATTCTATTCGGATGTTCTGTCGATCTTTGACATTTTGAACCTCCGTAACCCCGGCAAGGACGCGCAAGGCGGATTCAACATTCACCTCATGGCGCTGGAGATTCCAGTGAGCGAATTGGGTGGCGACCAGCAAGTGGTCGGGGTCTATGCCACAACCAGCCGCCAAAGCATCCGGATCCTCAGCAACAACCCGACCAAGAAAGAGGACAAACTTGCCGGCAACTGGGTGCAGGTCGCGCGGCAGGGCAATCCGCTATTCAATGAAGGGCTCGTTGCCCTCGCGGACAAGGACCTTTACAGCCGCACCAGCCCGAGCGACGATGCGACTTTGTTCAAAAAGTACGCGCTCACGCCGGAACTGGCAGGGTTGATCAACGCGATCCTGCTCGGCGGCACCGATCCGGTGATCACGACCGGCCGAACCGATATCGCCGGGATTTTCATCCCTGATCTCATCAAGGTCGATCTTTCAACGCCGGCGGCGCGGTTGACAACCACGGGAGGCAACGACGAGTCCACTGGCTTCTCGCGGTTGGGCGTTTTCGGCGGGGACGTCCTGAAGAGTAATATTCAGGATCCGTTCGGCAACGGCGGCTTCATTCCCGGAGGCTGGCCCAACGGCCGTCGTTTCGGAGATGATCCTGTCGACATCACCATCGACGCGCTGTTGAGCGACCTGAAGGTCACGCCGCCGGTCGTCAACACGTTCCCACCCGGCGATGGCGTGATCTCGAATGACGTGACCTACAGCAGCGTGTTCCCGTACGAGAGCACACCGCACAATGGACGCAACCACACCCATCCGTAAACATCACGGCGCAGGGGCACGGCTTGCCGTGCCCCTGTTGCTCCTCGTGTGGCTGGCAGCGGCTGTGCCCGTCTTCGCACACGACCCGGGCCTCAGTGCCGCCGACCTGAATTTTGACGGTGGCACGCTTCGCGCCCACGTCACTTTTTCACGTAAAGATGTTGATCCCGCCGCCAAGCCCACTGTGCTTGAAGTTCGCGTCAATGGGCGGATCGTCCCTCCGCTGCAGGCGCAAATTGAGACCGACGACAGCAACGCCGTTCACTTCTATCTGACTTTTCCAGTCACGCCTGGGATGCCATTGGAGATTCGTGCAACGGATTTCGACAGACTCGCGCGGGGCCACCGCCAGTATTTCACCCTCCACGACGCCGGGGGAAAACTACTTGCGGAAAAAATATTGGATAGCCAGCACAACTCGGTTGTCGTCACTCTGACAGCCAACCCGGAACAGTTTACCTTTCGCAAATTCCTGCTCCTCGGGGTCGAACACATCCTGACCGGCTACGATCACCTGCTTTTCCTGTTCGGACTTCTCCTGATCGGTGGCAGCTTTCGCACCGCCGCCAAAATAATCACCTCATTCACCGTGGCCCACTCCATCACGCTGGCATTGGCGACATTCAACATCGTTTCCTTGCCGTCCGCGATCGTGGAACCGATGATCGCGGCTTCCATCGTCTACGTGGGCATCGAAAATATCTGGCACCACAATCTTGATAAGCGCTGGTTGCTCACCTTCGGCTTTGGGTTGGTTCACGGCCTTGGGTTCGCCACTGTGCTCCGCGACCTGGGCATCGGTCTGCATGGCACGCACGCGGTCATTCCATTGCTCTCGTTCAACCTTGGCGTCGAACTCGGACAAATCTCTATTGCCGCGATTGTTCTGCCGATGATTTGGAGTTTGCGACAACGGCCGGTATTCGTCGCTCGTTGGGTGCCTGCGTGTTCGGTGGTGATTGCGCTGTTGGGAAGCTACTGGTTCATCCAAAGAACACTGTTTTAATGGAGGCGTCAGTTGGCGGGGGGTGGTTTCGGTAGAAGCCTGGCAATCACAACGAGTAACACCAGCACCACCACGCTGAGCGCCACCCAAAAGATAATGTTCTTCGTGCCGGAAATCTGGAAAAGCTCGCCCGCGGACGATTTCTTCAGGGGTTCTTCTGCCGACAGTGAAGCGACCGACTTCTCTTCCGCCAGCAATCGCGGCGCAATCAGGTCGAGATCGTACTGTGGGAAGGCTGCGTCGCGATTGCCGTAGTACAGGTACGTTGACGGCTCCGCCGGCGCCTTGAACAACACCCGCGTCACCGGATAGAAAAGCTGGATGTTGGCGAGGGCAATCGGCGGGTTGTCCCCATTGTCTGTTTCCAAAATCAAGATGTCTGTCGACGGCCGAACGTTCACGATCAGTTCCAGCGGCGTTTTTGTCGCCGGTGGTGTGCGCACCCACGTCGCCTGGCCGAGTTGACGGTCGTATTTCTCCCCACGCTCGTCTGCCGGCTGCTCGGTGAGGGTGACCTGGCGACGGAACAGCGTGCTCGTTGATTCGGCCGTCAACCGCGCGATCGGCAGGTCCGTGTGCGGCAGCTTGATCATCCAACGGCTGACCGTGGGACGTTTCGGATCATTCGCCGACGACACTTCCGGCACCAGCTTGCGTGAAATGGAAGTGCGCTCCAGAATATACGGCCGCTGTTTGCCATCCCGCAGTAATCGGAGGTCTTGAAACGTTGCGTCGGCGCGCGCCAACACATCCAGGTCCAAATCCAGTTGCTGGACACCCACGCGTGTCAATTTGACCGCCTTGCGATATCCCCACTCTGCCGTGTCCAGCGCGGTTCCCAAATCCTGAATCTCCGGGAGTGATTCGGTCGGGTGGTACGACGGGTTGGCCGCCAGAGCACTGAGCGATAACGATGCAATCGGAATACTCGGTGCGGTGGCGAGTGTCCCGCGCAGTCCGGTCAGATCATACCGCGGTGCGGCGCAATGCGGATTGCCGGTGACCAACTGATAACGGCCAGTTTGTTGCGCCAGGAATACCGCGAACACCGGTCGCCGTGTCGCCCGCACCGTGGAGATCTGCAACGGCTGGCTGTCGGCATTATCGATCAGTACCAACAACTCGCGCCCTTCGACCGGCAAATCGAGCGGTAAGTCCAGTCGCTCCGCGCGTTTGAAACCTTCGATGTCCACCCGGTAAACCGTGTCATGCCCCGACACGCGCTCGGTGATGGCGTTCTCCGCCACTTGCCGCGCCGCCAGGGTGACGGAACGCGTGAACAACGGCTCAGTCGTCTCAAAGTGCAACGATGCCAGGGTGAGATGTGCCGCGCCAAGATCCAGCGTCAACCGCGTCTGGCCATCGCTTTCGGTCCGATCCATGATCGTGACGGGCAGGGATTCACTGGGCGCGGCCCCCGCGGTCACGGCGTGCAGCTTTGCTCCCGTGAACGGAATGGCTTCCGCCCGGCGATCGTCCACCGTCACGCGCAGGAAGGGCCACGTACCTTCCGGAAACTCCACCCGCAACTGGTTGGCGCCATTCGGTTGCCGAAAAATCGGCTGTCCGCTGGCCAGCGGCCGCCACGTGTGCTGATCGTTCGAGCCTTCCACCGTCACCGCTTTGATGAACCCAAAGGCGGGAGATTCGAGAACCAGGGCATCGAGCGTCTGCGCCGAACCGGTCTCCAGCGTGATGACCGTAGCCTGTCCGCTGAGGCTGACACTGAATTTCTTGGGGCTGAATACCGGTGCCGTGCTCCGAACCGGGCGTTCGATGAGGTATGGCACCTCCCGGCCCGCGCTGTCGAAAATGCGCAAGTCCTCCAGCCCTGGCCGCGCTGCGTCAACGGTTTCGGCCGGTAGACTTAATTTGATCAATCCGGTGCGCGCTACGTCGAATTGTTGCGCGTTCTTCCAATCGGCCGGCAACTCGCCGAGAACCGTGAGTGTGGTCAGGAAATAGATGAGGAGCGGTCTCATTCAGCCTTCGCTTCTGCCGTCACGAATCGTTGATACAAGAACGACGAGACCAGCAGGACCACCGCCACGCCGACAAACGCGCCGATGCGTTGCAATTGGCCCAACTGACCGAGGTCATGAAAGAAGAGTTTTAGCAAGGTGACACCGATCAACGCCAGGCTGGCGTACCGCACCACCGGCAGTTTCTTCGCGATGCCGAAGACAAGCAGGACCAATCCATACAGTGCCCAGGCAATCGAGTAGGTCATGTCGCGGGTGAAGTTGCCGGAAAATTCGAATGTCAGCGCATGAGAGCCGGGAGCCGTGAAGTAGTCGGCGATTTCGATGTTCAACAGCAGAAACGCCAACACGGTACCCAACGTCGCCAGAACCACCTGGGCATTGCCACCCAGCACCTCCTGCCGTGGCGGCGCGAGCAACCGCGAGCCTACGAACAGGCAGATTGCCGTGAGCCCATAGGCGTAGAGGAACCAGTTCAGGATTGGTGTCGCGCTACGCGCGTGGTACTCCAGCACCGCGGGGTTCAATGCCAATCGCCCAAACGCCGCGCACAACAATCCCACGCCCACCAACCGCAGCCCGGGATGCGGCACCCGATGGAAGAGCCAAAGCAACGCCGTCCCTTCCAGCGCCCAGCCGATGGTGATCCATTGGCGCTCGAACTGGATTGGAAAAATCAGCGTGATGAAAAACAGCGTGGCCCCGCCGAACCACGCCAGCAGCGCCAGGCGTTGCGGCCCCTGAATGCGCAAGAGCACCAGCAACCCGATCAACGGCGGCAGGGCGAATGCCGCCGGCAACAATCCCATCATCGGGTTCGGCCAGACCGCTTTCACGAGCCGGTATACCAACGTGAAATGCGCCGGCCCGGCCAGCGCCGACACCGCCCACGGCACGACAGAGTTCTCCAATTCTTTCCGAAAAATGAACGGGAAAATGGTGAACACGGCCGTGAACGCCAGATACCAAATCAGCGGCACCACGGCGGCATCCACCTTAAACCGTTGTTCATACCACGCATGTTCCAGCGCGACGCTGCACACGAGGCTGATCGCCGTCAGCCATTCCGCCGCCGTCCACCGCGCCACGCCGAGGAGCAACACTACCAACAGCATCGCCAATCCGAACACCGGAGACGGATTCGTCATCGGCATCCGCAATACCACCATAATCAGCAGCAGAAACGGCAGAATCGCAGAGAGCGCCGGGACCTGCGCCTGCACATTATCCGATAGGAATGGGAGCGACGGGAACTCTGGCAGGCTCACCCCGCCTCCCGCCGGTTTGAGCGCCATCCGTCGAGCCGCAAAGACCCCGACCACGAAGAACACCAACGCAAATCCGCCGATCACGACCAGCAGGTCCGGCACTCCGCTCATTTCGGCCGGTATCTTGAACAGCCATACCATTGTCGCCCCGAGCGTCAGCACCAACGCTCCGATGATCGCCAACACCGACGACGTCACGAGCGCCAGCGCGAACACGACGACATCCAGCGCCAGGACGCACAACCAAACCAGCCAACCCAGTTCGGGCAGTTTCATTACGGGGATCATGACGAGCACCAACGCCAGCAACGGGAACAAATGGCCCCACCACACCGGCATGGCACCGGGCCGCAGACGTTGCAGAACGATTGGGAAAGCGGTGTGCAGGATGGCAAAGAGCAGGTAGAACCCGAGCGCCCAGTTCAGCAACGCGCCCGACACGTAGCTGACCGTCCAGATCGACAGCAGAAAGAACGCGGCGAGGCCTGCCGCCAGATGCGCGGGCGCCAGCGCGCTACGCAGAATGGTCAGCGTCAGCAACCCGAGATCCGCCACGAGCACGAAGGTAAAGATAATCCACGGCTTGGCGCCAAGCTCGCCAAACGACAGCAGATACAGCGTGAACGCCAGCGGTGCGAATGCCATGCCGACGGTCGAGGCGCTGACCCATGGATCCTCACGGTCGGTCACCACGAACGCCAGCAGGAAGAGCGCCTCAAATCCCAGGAAGACACCCATGGCAATGAACACTTTTGTCAGCGCAAAGAACGTGGCCGTCCACGCAATCTGCATCAAGAGCGTGCCCGCCGCGGCGAGCAGGACAAGATAGTTCCAGCGTTTGCGCGCGACCACGGCGATGAGGCCGGCGTCGAGCAGCGCGAGATAACTGAAAAGGCCGAGCGGGTTGTCCTTGCCGGTCGAGAGCAGGACCGGGGTCAGGAACCCACCCAGCAAGCCAAGAATCGCCACCACCTGCGCATCGAGCCGGACCGCCAACAGAAAGGCCACCGCTGTTACCAATACCATCAGGCCGAATGCAGGGAGGACACCAATAAGATGGTAATAGGCGTGCGAGGCGAAGATGTTTGCGTACAACGCCAGTACGCCCGTCGCACACAAGGTCTGCCCCAGGACGGAATACTCGCGCTTCGTCAAAACCAAGCCGCCGACCAGAAGGCCCGCCCCAATCAAATACCCCAGAGCTACGCGAAGTTCCGGGCTCACCCAATTGTTATCGAAGGAATATTTCACGAAGAACGCGAGACCGAGGAACAGCGCCAACCCGCCGATCCACGCGAACAACTTCACCCCCATGAATTGTTCCCAGTTGATTGACGGCAAGCTCACCTTTGGTGGAGATGCCGCTGGTGGAGATGCCGCGGGCCGCTCGCTGGCCGGAGCAAAATCCTCCCAGGGTGATGACGCAGGTTGGGATACCGGCGGTTCAATTGGTGGAGGGACGGTCGTCGCCTCTTCCGTTTCCGGCACGTTTACCGGCACGATTTGTGGCGGACGCTGCCCAATGGGCGGCGGCAACGGTGTTACCCGAACCAGCGGGGCGAATGGCGTTGTAACCGGTTTCGGTGGTGGAGCGGCGGCCGCAGGCGAGCCGGTACTGACGCCCTCATAGCTGCGGAGCACATCCCGCAAGGTGCGCACCTCAACTTGGAGGGAGTCAACACGCGTTTCGAGAGTGCGCACGCCGCGGTCCGCCCGCGACGCTTTGGTCCCGAGCCAGACAAACAGGGCGATGGGTCCTCCAACGACCACCAGTAGCAGCAGCAACAGCAAGAGAAAGATACTCGGATCCATGCTGACCTCCTATGCTGACCAATAGATGAAAATGGAGCGAGCGAAGGGATTTGAACCCTCGACATTCACGTTGGCAACGTGACGCTCTACCAGACTGAGCTACGCTCGCTTCCGTTGGAGACAGGTACGAAAATAGCAAATCCCCGACCGACTGCAAGACCCAAAATCGGGCGGGTAATCGCCTTCGCGAAACGTCGTGTCGAAATTTGAAAGATGTCGCTGAGAAAGCAATGGATCCGCTTCGCTGTTGCCCCAAAGGCGAAGAAGAGTGCGGACGGAGGGACTCGAACCCACACGGATTTCTCCACAGGCTCCTAAGACCTGCGCGTCTGCCAATTCCGCCACGTCCGCGTCGTTGAGAATTATTAGCAGTGGCTGGGGTCGCAAACAAGTCCCGTCTGCGAATCGCCTGATCGGTCCCGCGCACGCGACCGGGGCAATTTGCACTACTACGGCGACTTAACCTGGTTGGCTCACTGGCCCGCCTGCGCTTTCCTTCTCCTGGCCCATTCTTTCATGGACTTGGACAGGTTTTGCCGGTGTTTCGTAGACATCGGTCGGCGAGTGGACGAATTGAAGGATGTGCTCGAGGAGCCGATAATATTCGGCACATCGGCAGTGGTCTGCTTCCCTCTCTCCGCCTGGGGATGAATGTTACGCTTTCCTGCCATCGGGGTATTGTTGTTGGCGTACGCCTTGTTGACCATAATCACTTATGTTCCGCGTCTCTCAAAACGGTTCGATGTCCGTCGTGGGAACAACGATTAAGTCGCGGCTACAATGCCCTCCTGGGCGAGCCGCCCAGTTCTTACAGCGTCCCCCCAGCCTGGTATAACAAAGTGCTCTCTTGCGATACGCGCAAACTTACTGGCAGTTCGGCGTCTGACGGACGCGGTAGTAGACGTTCGTCTTGGAAGTCACACTGTTATCGATTTGTGTGAAAATCCCACCCGTGCCGGGGGTAAAGCCCGAGAGCGGTGTCCAAGCCGCGTTGTTGGTCGAATAGTTACCCGTCGCGCGCTCCACCCGGTACAACAGGTTCGCATTGGCTTCCGTTTGATAGGTGACGGTCGCGTTGTTATTGAGAACCGTCACGCTCTTAACGGCCATCTCCGGACCGACCAGGAAGAAATGCTGCCCGGGGAAGTTGGTAAGGTTGATGGTGCTGGTGGCGCCAACAGTACCCAGGTTGCTCTGCCCCTGACACGCATTCGTGGTAGGGCCGACGGGCCCGAGGATCTGGTTCGACAGGAAGGTGTGACCCGGATTGTTGATGAACGCGCAAACAGCGATCGGCCCCGTCGGATTTCCGAGAGCCGCAAGAGGTATGGCCAGTTCAACACCAGACCTGACCAATGCCGCGGCCACCGACTGCAACGCGCCTGCTCCATTCGTAACGCAGGAAGTGCCGTCAACACCGTTCGTATTGGTATCGTTGATGGTTGCCTGGATAAGAAATGGATTCGTGCCCCCGGACAGCGTGCCATTGGTCGTGGTGGTCGAGCCCAGGAAGTACCCATTCGTCGCCACGCCGACGTTGTTTGTGCCGCCCGGCCACATCTGGGCATAGTTACCATACAAATGGTAAGGAACCTGCCCACCGTTCACGTTGATGTAGTAACTGGCCGCAAAGCCGGCGTCGAACGTCAGACCGGGCGTAGAGCCATTCGTTGCCCCGCCCATGGCATTCAGGCCGTTAAAATCAACGTTGGGGTTAACATTGGTAAGCGTGTTTTGTCCGGGTGCACCGGTCGAGAAGAAAATATCCAGCTTGTTATTGTTGTTCTCCAGATTCCCCGCGAATACCAGGAACAACACGCCGTCCTTAACGAGTCCATACGCCGCATCGAGTTCGGAACCGCCGCTATTCGACATGAGGTTCGTGCCGACACTATTGCCAAATCCCGTGCCCTGGATTTGCACGGCAATCGGGCATCCATAGGCCGATTCCGCGATACCATCGACGATGATGCTGCTCAATGGAGGCAGGAATTTGCCGTCTTCAGTAATCGTCGCGCTCGCCGTCACAAACTGCCCGGAAACGATAATGCTCGCCGTGCGCGCGTCGATCGTCGTGTTGGTTGCCACGGAATAAGTAATGGTGCCATTGCCCACACCGCTCGCACCGCCTGTAATCGTGAGCCACGGTTGGCTGCTGGACGCTGTCCAAGAGCAGGCGCCTTGATCGACGACACCCACGGTACCCACGCCGCCATTGACAGCAAAGTTAGTCGTGGCAGGACTCAGCAAGAAGGCGTTACACGGCGGAACCGCAAACGTAAATGTATGCGTCCCCGGAAGCGCGCTGAAATTGACCGCACTTGCACTGCCGAAGCTACCCTGGCAGAACGTCGGCGTGCCATCCCAGATCGGGCCGAGAACCTGATTGTACATACTGGCAAACCCATCGTCTGTCATAAATATGCAGATGGAAACCTGTCCGGTCGGATTGCCGATGGCACTGAGCGGGATGGCCAGTTCAAGGCCCTTGGTGACGTTTTGTGGATTAAATGGCGCGCCATTGACTTCGCAACCCGAAAGGTCCCCTTGGACGCCATTGGTATTGCTGTTATTGATGGCGGCCCGAATGCCGAACGTGCCGTCCACGAAAATGTTGGCAGGAGGCGCGTTGCTTGGAAGAACCGAGCCGAGGAATTCGCCATCGCATCCGGCGCAAACCACTTCACGATTCAGGTACATTGTCGGCCCGACACCAGCGCCCCCAACGGTCACGCCGATCCAGTAATTTGCCGCGAAACCGGTATCGAAGGTCAACCCGGGATCACCGTTTTGCTGGGGGCCACCGTTAACGCCCAGGTTGTTAAGGCGACCAAAATCAGCGGCGCCATTGTAATTGGTCCCCAGTGTGTGATCACCGCCAGGCCCGGTCATGAAAAAGATCTGGAGCTTGTCGAAAGGATTGCCACTTGAATCAGCCCCGCCCGAGTCTATGTTTCCCGCGATAAACATGTACAGCACGCCGTTGGAAATCGTTCCGTACGCTGCATCGAGTTCGGAGCCGCTGGAGGCGTCGACGTTCGTCTCGTTGTTCTTGAAAGTCGATGTGCCGAGCTTCTGGGTGACAATGGCTGATCCGTACTGCGCGTCCAATGAGCCATCGATGACGATCTGTGCTTTCGTGATGGTGGGGATTGCCAACAAGGCCGCAACGAACACTGCAAAGGTAGATTTCATAACACTAAGGCTCCTATTCTCTATCTCTCGCCGGTTTTGCACTCAACGCTGCCAAATCAGTCGAAACGCTTTACCACTTACCCCTACCATGTCCGCCGATCCGTTGTCAACTACTAAATGCCTTAAAAAGGCTTGCTGCCATGGTCATTGATTGATCCGCCTCGGTTTGACGCGAATTTGCCCATTTGGCAACAAATTCGACGAACCAAAGAATGTATCGGGCTAAAAACAACGAGCCCCGCAACTCTGCGGGGCTCGTCGGCATGCTCGATGATTGAGCGAATTGTATGGTTAGGCTTTGCGACGGCGAATCGTCAACGCACCGAGCAGTCCGACCACTACGAGACCGATCGATGAGGGTTCGGGAACCGCCACGGTGAAAAACTGACCGGCAGTTCCACTGAAATCAAACCGCCCGCTATTTCCCAAGTTGCCCGTTCCGGAAGGCAAACCTGGAAGGAACTGGTTCGAGAGGAAGCTGTCGCCGCCGCCGTTAACATCGGCCAGCACGGAGATTGAGCCACCCGTCCATCCGATTGAGGCGAGAGGGATCTGCAATTCCAAACCGGTCCCAACCGAAAGCGCCTGGGCCGAGGTGGCCGAACTGCCGGTGATGCCACCAGCGTTTTTGTTGTTGTCCCCAATCGTGCTTACGCCGGGGGTGCCGGTTCCAATCCCGCCCGAGAGAGGGATCGAGCCCACAAAACCGCCCGCAGGGACGCCCGTCAAAGTATACTCTTCGACGTAGTTGGTGCCCGTAAAGTCGTTCACGTCCAACGCGAACGTGGCTTGGAAGCCGGGGCTAAACTTCGACCCGTTCATCTGTTGCATCGTGGCAGTGGTGGGTACAGCAAGGGTGCTTTGACCCGCGGCGCCGCCAGAAATAAACACATTTACGTGGTTGCCGTTGCTCTCATGGTTGCCCGCAAGAAACAAATAGAGGTTCCCGCCGCTAATCGTGCCGTAACCGGCATCCAATTCCGAACCGCCGCCTGACGTGCCGTCTCCAACGGTGCTGTCCCCGAAACCAGTGGGATTCCCCTGGATCGCCAGCGCGCTGCCGTAGCCCGCATCCAGCGTCCCATCGACAGTAATCGCTCGCGCTTGTATAGTGGACAAAAGAAATGCAGCAGCCGCCATGGTGCTGTAAAGACAGATTGACCGATAAGACATTTTCATACTCACCATCTCCCTCGCTTAGATGTTAACCTCGCCTCGTCGCTTGACGTCTCGTTTCACCGTACTGGTAAAACGCTCCAAACGTCAGTATCCCGTATAACGGTTTCGCATCCGGGTGTCAACACTTTTTAGCAACTTTCTTGCAAGAAGGATGGTTGGAGGGCAGATTAACACTGGCCCTCAACGTGATACCTCTTATTCCATGCCATATGCGGGGGGATCGACTACAGCCGTGCGAGCCCGCCTTGCGCCGATGCGGCGCGTTCGTTGTTGACAGGCCAGTGACAAAAACCTTCAGACTTCCAGCCTGTGGCGTTTGCCCGAACCCTCGCCAGTCTCAGTACGGAGCAGGCATCTTCCAGTTGAAGCCGTTATGGCCGGACTGGAGTTGAATTAGGATACTGGAACCCACTGCAATCATAGTCCCGCCCGCATCGGTATTGCCAGTACCGCTTTGCTTCCAGCCAGCCGTAAGCGACTTCGTGGCCGTTGTATAGAAATACGTGTTGTAAACTCCAGCCGTATCGTCATGGATCAGCACATAATCCGAACCAAAGACAAAGCTATCGGTCGAAACACCGTCCGTGTACAACCCGCTATTCGATAGGGTGATGGCCGCCGCATAGACGTTAGCGGGTATTTGATTCCCAGGTCCGAACAACGGTACAATTGTCGGTCCGAGCTTCACTGCGCCAACCGACTTGAATGTGAGGTTCGTACCCGGTTGGCGGTTAATGAGAATGCCTTGATTGTTGTAGAGCGGCGTTTGCGCAGCATCCGCGTTTCCGGAGCCCGCAGACTTCCAGCCAGCAGTTAATGCCTTCGTGGCGGTCGTGTAGTAGTACGTCGAGAAGGTCTGTGTTACCGGATTTTGAACCAGAATTTGGTCGCCCGAAGCTCCTTGATCGAGGCCGACCTGGTCGGTTGTCCCGAAAACGCTGGCGATGGTCCAGTGCGGATACAATTTGTAGGTTGACCCGTTGGCGATTACGGACGAATCGTCGTTGGCGGTGAACACATTCACCGCGTCATTGCTCACGACATCATCGGTAAACCCCGCCGACGTTCCGCTTGTGACCTCGATATAATACAAAGGGCCATTGGAAACGCTGTTGTACTGGCCGGGTGATAGTGGGCTGTCCAGCGGAACTTGCGTGCCGGAAACCGTGCCGACGACCCCGCGGAGCGCCGGAATCTGCGTCAAGCCCAGGCCCAAAAATGAGTACGCCGGGCTACCGGGGGCGTTTGTCCCTTCGGCCGTCAGTGTGACGAATCCCACCGGATCCGAGTACGCGTCGGCGGAGCAGGCGAACACATCAACACGGTAGAATCGTTGCGTGTTGACCGCGCCGCCGTAGTCGATCAACGTGAGGGGGCCGCCGATGCTGTTGCTGACCGAGGCGCCGACAACATCGGACCATGACCCGTCCGTCATTGAGTTGCGGTACTGCAGTTGGTAGTGCTCGCCGAAGATGGACGGAACCGTGATGACTACATTGGAACCCACAATCTGGATGGCGCTGACCTGATTCGGTGGTGGATTGAGAGAATTAAAGGGAACGATGAGCTTGAAGATAACACCGTGACCGGGCCCGCCGCCTTCTATTGTCGTCCCGTAGAAATTGCCGTCGCAACCCTGCGTAAGCCTGGCATTTGGATATCGTCCATCACCATCACCCCCTCCGAATTCGTAAAGATTCGTGTAGTCCCCGCTTGGGCTGATCCGGAATATCTCCCCGTAGGCACCGCCGTAGACGTCCAAGTTTGATCCTCCAACCATAGTGACCCCGTAGAAATTGCCGTCGCTGCCTTGCGTCAGCCAAGCGTCAGCAGACGCATTGTCACTTCCGCTAAAGTCGTAAAGATCCGTAAAGCTTCCGCTTGGAGTGATTCTGAAAATGTTGCCCTGACTCTCGACGTCAGGATCGGGACTATTCCAATTTGGGCCCCCGGATTCTGTGATGCCGTAAAAATTACCGTCGACGCCCCGCACGAGCCCGAGTGGACCGGCTCCGTCAGTGCCATCGAATTGGTGTAGGGTGGCAAAGGTGCCGCTCGGAGTAATTCTGAACAGCGTGCCAACGTAGTTTTCCCCGCTGGAATGGGCCACACCGTAGAAGTTGCTATCACTGCCCTGCACTAGCGCGCCAATTGGTCCGGCACCCTCCGAACCGTCTGAGGAGAAACAGTGGAGAGTCGTCAGACTACCGCTCGTACTGATACTAAATACTGACCCTGCCCCGCACATGGACGAATCACTATCCCAAGCCGTCGTGCCGTAGAAATTGCCATCGCTGCCTTGCACTAACCAAGCCTCTGGATAGCCGTCCACCGAGCAAAGAGTCGTAAAGCTACCGTTCGGACTGACTTTGAACACGGTACCATCGGAACACGCCCAGCCGGAGGTTGTGCCGTAGAAATTACCGTCACTGCCCTGGACAAGTGCACCACCGGCATAGGGACCGCGACTATCGCTGCTGGGAAACGAGCAAAGAGTCGTAAAGGTGCCACCACTCGGACTGATTTTGAACACTGTTCCAACAGTACCGGTCCCGCAATCCGCGTTGGTGCCACCGTAGGCTGTCGTGCCGTAAAGATTGCCGTCGCTGCCCTGAACAACTCCATTGGGATCGTACCCATCATTACCGGCCGTAAACACGTAAATATTCGTTAGCGTCGCAGCTGAAGCGCTGTCGCAATAGCTGCTGAACAGAAAAAGAAAAGCAAGGCTTCCGACGATGGTGGTTCGTTTCATGGCATGGCTCCTCCTTGTGGGTTAACTGGAATTATTGTGGCGCGACCGGCGAAAAGGGCCACGCGGATTTCAAACTTGATTTCAGGAGTGGGCTCCGTAGTCGCCCCGAAAGTCTTCGAGGCGCACTCTACAATGTCATACGAAGGTAGACACGACAGTAGTGTGTGCAGAAACACTCAACCCCCTCCAACGCGGGAAGCGAACGGAACATAACGCAAAAGGGACACCCTGCCTCTTTGCCTGTACAGCGGTGGCACTACTACGAGGTCTGACAGACAAAGTCAACGCGTTTATTGACGTATCTCCTGGGGAGTGACGGAAATTCTCGGAGAGCGAGAATCGTGAAGATCTACCGGCTACCTTCACGGCCGATGGTCTCGCGCGATTCTAAGTGCCATCGTGCTGGCCGATAGTCTGAGGCGATTGCAAAGGTGGATCGGGATTGTTGTAGTAGCCCCAATCATCTTGGATTAATTTGTAAAGGTCATCGACTGAAGGGCCGTTAATCCAATCCACATGATTGTCCGTGAAAAGGACATTGCGCCCGTCGGTGCCGTGCGCAGAGTCTGGCGTCATGGGGGGGGTAGTCTGTGCCGATGTGGTTGATCGGTCCGCGCATAGCATGTAAATACCGCCTGTGCTGGAACCCTTCAAAGGCAGCTTAACGCCCATCTTTGCGATGTAGAAGTAGCTGAGATTCCACCATCTTACTAATTTCCAGTCTGATGGTATACCACCCTTCCCCGGGCTGCGGCTGCCCGTGAACCTGTCGCTGGGGCAGACAAACACTCCCGTGCTGCCAATGTAGTGTTTCTTCACGAGGAACCGGGCGAAGCAGGTGAAGCCTCCCACATTTTGGCCGGCACCCCCACCTATGCCGACTTCGCTGTTCAGCATGTTCGCAGTCGATATGTCCCCAGCATTACCGACGTTATTCGGGAACCAACCATCGTAGTCATCCGAGTACATGATCATTCCCTGCCCAATCTGCCGGAGGTTGCTCAAACAAAGGGCGCGTCTTCCCTTTTCACGGGCCTTGTTGAGCGCGGGCAGGAGCATCGCAGCGAGAATGCCGATGATGGCGATGACGACAAGGAGTTCGATCAAAGTGAAAGCGGCATGTCTTGCCGTTTTTCCGTGAGTAACGACGTCAGGGGTTTTTTGCATACCGTCTGTTAGACCTCCGTCCAAATGCCACTGTTCGTATTGAACCACAAACCAATCAGGAAGTAAAGAAAAAACGCTTTACCTTGAATTCGTAACTGGCATACCGCGCCATTGTCTCCTGGAAATCTTACGATCCAAACCCGTTGCTGAATTCAGCCGGACACGGACACTTCGCCGTGTCACCAGCTTCCCTGATACAAAACTTGGGGGGACGTGTCAATCACGAATCGCTCGTTTTTCGGCCTACTGGTTTCCATTTTCGGCCTTTTGATTTTCAGGCAGATACCGTGACCTGGTGAATTCGGGCAGCCGAAGCCGCGCCTTTCTATCGGTATTCGATATTTTTTGCTGGACGCCTTACAGTAGGGTGAGTATAGTCCTGGAAACAAATGAACATTCAGTGTTCAACAGGCGGGTCGTCCAGCTTCCATGGGGACGCAGACCCGCCGTCGCCAAAACCATGGCGAGGCTGCATGCCGCGCGCGGCCTAGGACCCCCCTATATACGTTTCTGCGAAACGAACCCAATTTATTTTCGCGCATTTTTCTATACATCATGTTTATTTATAGAATCTTACACAGTTTGCAGCAGCGTTTGCAAATGGGTTCGTTTCCCGAAAACGAACCCATTTGCCGCACACGACAGCGGCGTCTCGTCCGACTCGGCTTCGAGGGGCTTTTTGTGGGGTTAATTGCCGCATTTGGCTTCGTTTCCCGCAGACGACAGCGGCGCCGTGTAGCACTCGGCTTCGGAAAACGGAGCCGTGGGAGAGTCGCGGCGGTAACGTCCCTCCCACGTTCAAGCCCCGAAAGGAATTCGGGGCGGGCGGGAGCGGAGGTGGCGACGGATTCGACGTCGACCAATGGCGCGGGCGCGCAGCCGGTACCGCGCTTCGGCTCCGGCAGACCCGCTTTTCATCTTGCATTCTGGCAGAATCTGTTGCATTGTCAGCTGTGTACGGGGATTTCAGCAGACCCCACCGTGTTGTGGGGGAAGCAATTGCGGGGGACGTGATCCCATACGATAATTATTTGGTAGTTGGCTGAATGGGTACACTTATGAATTATCGCTGCGGGAAAATCTCCCGATTGTTTGTTGTCTGTCTGTTTTTTTTCACCGCAATTGGTAAACCGCTTTCCTCTCTCGCCGCGGGAGTATCCTCACAATCGGGCATGGGCTCGATTCCTTACGTCGGCATCTGGACCAATACCAGCACCGCCGGTACCGGCTTTGGTCAGTGGCAATTCAGTCCCACCACCAACAACGGTAACGTGTTCTACTACATCCAGACTTCCACCCTGAACGACAACGGCGGATCCGCTGGAAATGGCGGCAACGACATCAATAACGGCGGAGTCGCCTGGGGCATGACGGCGCTCAACAGCACGCTGGCCAATGCCACCCGAACGTTCAACAGCGCACTGACCACGAACCAGACTTTCCAGATCGACATGGACAACGGAAACATAACCGCGGGCGGCAGCGTTGGGTTTGCCCTGCAAAACAGTTCCACCCAGAATGTCTGGCAGTACTTTTTCACGGGCGGCTCAACACGTA
>Ga0247667_1000131_pt1 | contig 37230 bp, 30 predicted proteins | sample CNK08_metaG_FD_183027 | JGI IMG/M metagenome (GOLD analysis project Ga0247667, IMG submission 183027) | Soil microbial communities from Purdue University Martell Research Forest, Indiana, United States - CNK08 | ecosystem: Environmental > Terrestrial > Soil > Temperate forest > Bulk soil... | reverse complement strand
GTCGGGGGGTGGTGGGGAGTTGGGGGTGGAGGAGTTCGTGGGGGGGATAACGTGGCCGGGGGTGAGGGATTATGTGAGGGAGGTGATGGAGGATTGGCGAATGTATCGGGAGCGGGGGAGGTCGTGAAAATTGGCGGGTGCCCGCAAACTAGACGGTAGTGTCCTGGGTGAGGCCAGGTGAGGCTAGGAGAAGCGCAGCCACCATCGTTGGTTGTTCACGGGCACCCATTGCCTTCTGTTAGGATTCGACACCGTGCCCGGGGTTTCGTTCAAAAAATAACTCGGCTGTGGAGGCCAGTAAATATCTGGGATCGCTGGAAAAAGAAAATCGCTTAACCTTGAAGCCCGACGTTCTTTGCCCGCGACTCGTCGGCGAGGCGCTTCTTGAACTCGATATATTTCGCCCGCAGTTTCACGTCAGCAACCGCCAAGATCTGAACAGCCAACAGCCCCGCGTTGCGCGCCGCGCCGATTGCCACGGTCGCCACGGGCACGCCAGCGGGCATCTGCACCATGGACAACAAAGAGTCGAGTCCCTTCAAAGTTTTCGACTCGATCGGCACGCCAATCACCGGTAACGGCGTCTGCGCGGCCACCACTCCCGCAAGATGCGCCGCACCGCCCGCGCCAGCAATGAGCACGCGCAGTCCGCGTACGTGCGCTGTGCGCGCGTATTGGGCGACATCGTCCGGCGTCCGATGCGCCGACATCACCTGCGCCTCGGTCTCAACGCCAAACTCCTCACAGGCGTCCACCGCCAACTTCATCGTCGCCCAATCCGAGTCGCTGCCCATGAGAATTCCGACAAAAGGTTTACCTGTTTTGCTCATCCGTTCCTGCATTTCAAAAGTTGTGTCACTTCACTCCGGATTGCTACACAAAGACTTCAAAGCATTCTCGAGTTCAAGCCTTTTTTGCTCACGCTCCTGGTCCCCAGCGTCGGCGGGCACGATCATGGGGGGCCCGATACGCAGCGTGGCGCGCGTAAACGGTAACGGGATCATGAAGCCATCCCAACTGCTTACTGTGATCTTGTGCCCCAGATCGTAGGAAACAGGGATAATCGGCGCCTGGGTGAATTGCGCAAGGCTGATCACGCCATCGTGACAATGATACTTTGGCCCACGCGGGCCATCGGGAGTAATACCGGCGTCGTACCCTTCGTCAACCAGATGGGTCAGCTCGCGCAACGCCTCCTGCCCGCGGCGACTGCTGGAACCGCGGACACATATGAGATTGAACTTGCTCAGGACACGTGTCAGTTTCTCACCGTCCTTGCTCGCACTCACAAGAACCGCCACGCGATCACGACGCCGCGCATGCCAGTATTTACGAAAGAGGTAGGGCATCAGGAAAATGCGGTTGTGCCAAAATGCGAAAATGCAGGATCGTTCCGGTGTCTGCGCCAACAGCCCTGGCGCGTCATCGATGCGCCAGCGCACCGTGCTGCCAATGAGCGAAACCAGAATACGCAGCAACCAGCCGATCATACGCTAAACTGCATCTCGTAGAGACGCTTGTAAACCTGACCCAGCGCCAGGAGTTGGTCATGCGTCCCCTTCTCTACGATGCAGCCTTTGTCGAGCACAATGATACAGTCGGCGTGCTGGACGGTTGAAAGGCGGTGCGCGATGACCAGCATTGTGTGCGCCTTCTTTTGCTTGCCGCTCCACATCAAGTCATCGAGTGCCGCCTGTACCGCGCGTTCGCTTTCGGTGTCGAGCGCGCTCGTGGCCTCGTCGAGCAGGAGGATCGGGGGGTTCTTGAGAATCGCGCGCGCGATGGCGAGGCGTTGGCGTTGGCCGCCGGACAGCTTCATGCCCGATTCTCCGATGACCGTGTCGTATCGACCCGGCATCTGAGCGATGAAATCGTCGGCGTGGGCGCGCTTCGCCGCCTCGACAATCTCCTCCCGTGAAGCGCCGGTCTTCCCGTACGCAATGTTATTTGCCACTGTGTCGTTGAATAGAAACGTTTCTTGGGTCACCAGCCCGATCTGGCCGCGCAATGATTGGAACGTCCCGCGGCGGATGTCCTGCCCGTCGATCGTCACTGCGCCGCTCGTCGGGTCGTAAAACCGCGGGATGAGGTTGAAAAGGGTGGTCTTGCCGGCCCCGCTGGCGCCGACAATGGCCATGATGGAACCGGCGGGGATTTCGAGGTTTACTTCCTCAAGTACCGCGCCATTAGCGCCATAGTGGAAGCTGACATTCTCATAGCGGATAGCCTGGCGCAAGCGCGGTAAGGTAATCGCCTGTGGCGCCTCAACAACACTGGGCTTGATGTCCAGTATTTTAAAGACGCGTTCCGCGCCACTCATACTCTCCTGAACCTGAAGGCTCACACGGCTAATTTTTTTGACGGGATCGTAGAGCATGAACAGGCCCACTGCGAAGCTGATGAGTTCGCTGGACGGCATCTGGGCTACGAAAGCGTAGATGAACACAAAGGCCGCGGCGAATCCCGAAACCATCTCTATGATCGGGCCGGAGATAGCCCGAGAACGGATCACCTTCATCCGCTCGCGAAATACGCGACGGGTAAGGTCATGAAAATCCTGTGACTCGCGCTTTTCCATCCCGAAAGCCTTGACTACCCGAAACCCCACGATTGCCTCGTGCAGGACGGAAACCAGCGTGGCTTGATGTTCCTGAGTTGCGCGGCTGGCAACACGAGTCTTGCGCCCGTACACCAAGATCGGTATGAGACAGATTGGAAATAGCACCAATGTCGCCAGCGTGAGCCGCCAATCGTGGTAGAACAACCAGCCCAGCACGCAGACCAGTGTCACAGGCTGTTTGACGAGGTCTTCGACAACATTGGAGATGGCCTGTTGCACAGTGCCGACGTCGTTCGTGACGCGCGAGATCAACTCGCCGGTCTGGGTGGTGCTGTAGAAATCCAAAGACAACGCCTGCAGGTGATCGAACAACCGCTCCCGCAAGTCCATCACCGCACGCAACCCGACCCAGTTCATCAAGTAGGTGCCGAGAAAATCACAAGCTCCGCGCGCGATCATAACCGCGGGCAATAGCATTGCGATCGCAAACGCCTGCCACAGTGACATGCTACCCCCGGATTGTTCGAAAACGCGCTTCCATAGTTTGCTGACGACCGACAGCACACCCGCGTTTACCGGGCCATACAGAATCCCGAACGCAACTCCAGCAACCAATCGTCCGCGATAGGGTTTCACGTATGTCCACAGCCGTCGATACTGTGGCCAGATCTCTTCCAATCGACTCATGCGCCGGCGAGTATATCACCGGCCAGCATCCTGCGAAATGGCAATGTTGGGTTTGACACAGGCAAGACAACTCTGCTACAAACTGCCTGCGAAGCTTCAGCCCAATTAAACAGGTATTCACTGTGGCAAAAGTCCTCCTCGAAAACGTCAGCAAAACTTACCCCGGCGGATTCAAGGCGGTCGACAACGCCAATCTCGAAATCAGTGACCAGGAGTTTGTCGTGCTCGTCGGCCCCTCGGGCTGCGGCAAGTCGACCACGCTGCGCATGGTCGCGGGGCTTGAAGAGATTTCTAGCGGTAACATTTTCATCGACGGCAAGCGCGTCAATGACGTCCCGCCGAAGGATCGCGACATCGCCATGGTCTTTCAAAACTACGCGCTTTACCCACACATGACGGTGTACAAAAACATGGCATTCGGTCTCATGTTGCGGAAGTACCCCAAGACGGAAATCGACCAGCGCGTGCGTGAGGCGGCGCAAATCCTGGGCATCACTGACGAGCAACTCGAGCGCAAACCGAAGGCCCTTTCCGGTGGCCAACGCCAACGCGTCGCGGTAGGCCGTGCCATTGTCCGCAAGCCGAAAGCGTTCCTGTTTGACGAGCCGCTCTCCAATCTCGACGCCAAGATGCGCGTTCAGATGCGCGCCGAGATTTCCAAGCTGCATGACCGCCTCAATTCCACGATGATCTACGTCACGCACGACCAGGTCGAAGCCATGACCATGGGCGATCGTATCGTGGTAATGAAGGACGGCCTCATCCAGCAAGTGGCCGAACCCATCACGCTTTACGACAATCCGAGAAACATGTTCGTTGCGGGCTTCATCGGTTCGCCACCCATGAATTTCTTCAAGGGAGCCATTGAGCAGCGGGCGGGCACTTTGTGGTTTATTGAGCAAGCGGGTGGCGGTAATGGTTCAAAGGGCTTCTCGATGCGCATCAATGATGAGATGGCGAAGAAACTCACCGGCCATGTTGGCAAGACCGTCGTGTTCGGTTCACGCCCTGAAGACATCAACGACAAGCAGTACGCTTCCTTCGCCCAGCCCGACCAGACCGCGGCAGCCACCGTAGAGGTCGTTGAGCCGATGGGGGCAGAAATTTACCTGTACCTCAATACGGGCAGTCACACCTTCGTGGCCCGCGTCAATCCACACGAGAGAGCCGACGTTGGGCAGAAGCTTGAGATGGCATTCGACTTGCGCAAGAGCCATTTCTTCGACGCCCAGACTGAACAGGTCATCGTTTAGTCGGGGCGCGCATGGCGCCGGCTACCAGAAAACCCGAAAAACTACCCCTCTCCCGCGGCCAAATCGTATTGCGTATTTGCGGTGGTGTCCTGCTAACCGCCTGCGCGCTAATGGTCGTGCTCGGTATGACGCTCTTCAACGAGCGATTGCAGGGACTGCAATTCGTTCTCTATTGGGCGTGGTGTTTGCTGTTCACATTCGGGGCCGTCATCCTGGCGCTCTGGGATATGCTCCTGGTGCGACGCATCCTAAAGCGAACACGGCGCGAACTGTTCGAACGCGAGTTTATGAACCGGGATTTCGCCGTGAAACTGCGGGAGAAGGAAGACCACTGAATACGATTATCTCCGAGGGGTTGGCCCTACTTTGTATCGTCACAACCATAGGTCCGCGGCGGAACAACCGATAGCGTGTAACGAAACTTTTCAATTCGCTGTTTGTTCCGGTAGCTCGCCTTGGCGGGACCCCAATTGCCCCAAAGGGTGATGTTTTGCTCCGTCGGGTCGGCTGACTCAGTGACAAACCCTTGCGGCTTGATCGACCCGTGCGAGGGCGTGTGAAATTGGACGCTCAACGTCGGGGTGTTCCGGGGCAATGGCTGTGTATGGACGAGAAGCATGCTGGAAGTGCCGAGTGCCCGGGGAGTGTTAATCAGAAAACCATTCGTATCCACCAAACTCTCGCAAACTGACTTTTTATTGACGACGCAGCCATAGAAGAAGCAGGTCTTGCTTGAGATTCTGACATAGCGCGCCAAATCGTTTTCCTGCTCACTGGGCGACAGGTAATTGGCCGCCATGCTCACCGCGTGAAGATCATCCGCCATGGCGCTGTTGGTCTGGTTGACGCAAATATCGCGGGTGGCAAACAACGTGTATTGCACGTCCACACTTGTCGAGTCAACGTCCGGCGGTGAGAACCTCATCTTGAAATCCTTCGCCTCCATCGAGGTGAAATTGGAGATCCTTCCCTTGAGCTGCAAATCACCCTTCTGACCCTTTTTTGCCCGAATATCCAGTTCCACGAACGACATTGTGGGAATGAGCCCATCGTCACAATCCTCGTAGCCCGTGGTAAAAAATGTCCCCCCAAACTCACCAGGCGGAGGCAGCGAAAGCCGAATCCCACCACTGCCCTTGATGGTGCACACGGCCACGACACCCGATCCGCCTACATTGTAGGAAAGCACCAACTCCGAGAACGAACTGACGGAGTGGCCATCCACTGACAGTGTGATGTTGGTTGGATTGGGCCCGGTATCGTCCGTACCGTCAACCACCCAAAACCCGTTATCGAGGAGGTTGGTATCAGCCAAAGTCGCTCGACCAATGATTACACCAATCCCCAAAAGAATCGCGAAGCAAGAACATCTCAAGCGGCGGACGCAGACAAAAAGCATCCGCTAAGTTAACCCCGCCTTTCCACGGTGTCAAAGTTTATCAAGGAGTCGGGGGCACGGCGGAAGATGACAGTCGCGCCTTCAGGTTTGCCAAGAGTTGCAAGGTCACCTGGTTCTTGGGGTCGAATTTCAGCGATTCCTTGTACGCGGCTTGTGCTGCGGCCAGATCTCCCTGCTGTTCGCGAATCTGCCCCAGAACCCCGTAACTAATGGCCAGATTCATACCGAGGTGAATGTTCCTTTCACACAAGGCAACGCCATCCGTCTGGCGACCCAGTTGGTAATACAGCAGCGTGAGGTTTGCGCTGGCAACCGGATGGTTGGGATTGACCTCCAGCGCTTTCTCGAAGGCCTCGGTCGCGCGCTCTAGTTGATGCTTCTGAAGAAACGCCATCCCCCGTTGTACATCCGGGCTCGCGCTATCGTAGGCGTCTGGATATGCGACCAACCGACCGCTCTTCTGGCAATCATAAATCGCGTAGTTTGGAAATTGCCCGTCGGCAGGTAGCGTGAAGTGCGTGTCGGCATACGCGGCAAGATAAGGCGCATAACCGCGGTAATCCTGCGTGAACACGACGTACTTGATGCGATTGGTGGGATCGCGGAGCAGTGCCCAGTTCGAGCCAGCATTGGGTATTACGCGACGCGACTGGTTCAAATCCAACAATAGCGGGTCGGTGAAAGTAAACGCCGTCAATAGAATCCCGTCTTCGGGCGAGGTGTGCGCGACAAGCCAGCGTGCTGCGTCACGAGACGGCCATCCGCCAGGCCGCTTCAGCACGGCCGCGGTATAATCGCTCGGTGACTGTGCCGACCCAGGGTATGGCAGCGGCACTCCATACAAGGAAGCAGCTACTAGAATTACCATAACGACCGCGGTCAGAGAGAAGGCCAGATGTCGACGAAGCGAACTCACGGCGACCGCCGCAAACAAGCAGACGGTTGGTACCAGCCAGAGTAACTCCGTGCGTCCCGCGCGGAAAAAAGGAGTAACGAAAAGATTGACGACTGGCATGAGCCAGATCAGCAGTTGGCCATCTGGCGAAGAGCCCTTGGTAGCCCGAACCACCGTGAGGACGACACCAACCACGGCCACCGGCAACAATACCCGATAGAAACTGATAAAGTATTGAAGGTGCAACCGCTGCCTGGCGAACGATGGCCCGAAAGTCCCTGTAACACCCGGTTCATGTAGAAACGCCATGGCCTGGCCCCGGAACAAAATCACGGATGTAACCACAGCAAGAGGTAAAACCGAAACACCCAGCGCCATATAAAAAGTACATCGTTGGCGGCGGTCCTTAAAAAGGAAAAATCCCGCGACCGCGAGAAATATCCAACCGTAAAGCGCGATCGCCTTGGTGAGCAGCGCCAGTGTCAGCCAGAGCGCCACCCACATGAAATCGCCTGGCATACAAGTTTGCCTCGCGCGCAGTAGGCAAGCGACCGCGCATAGGCCGAACAACAAAGCGATTGCGTCTGGAATACCCTGCACTGAGAAATAGACATGGAGAGGCAGCACCGCCAAAAATGCCGCGCCGAATGCCGCGGTGCTACGTTGACCTGTTAATCGAAAGATCAATGCCGACAGTGGGAACAAGGAGAGCGACCCGGCCAGTGCGGGGAGCAAGCGCAACGCAAGTTCATTAGGCCCAAGCAGTCTCACCGGCACTGAAACGACCAGCGGGAAAAGAATGTCGGGGCGTGGGCGCGAGCTTTGCAAGGACTCGAACAGGAGTCGCTTGTCCAGACTATAGATCAACCAGTGCGCCTCGTCATAGTTCAGGACAAACCCAGGCAAATGATACATGCGAAGCACGACCGCCAATGCGAGCAATCCAAACCAGACAGGCGCCAAAGACCACGAACCAAAAAAGATCCGGTCAGTCAGCGTCGGCGTTGAATTTGCTCGATTGCCCATGCCGCATGCTCTGCCACCATTGCGTCGGTATCATGACACACGCGCTCCAGCGCCGGCAACGCAGTTTCATCGCCGATGTTCCCGAGCACGACGCAAACATTCCGGAGGAACCCGCGGCGCTTGATCCGAAAAATCGGCGTTCCACGGAAGAACTCCCGGAATTTCGGTTCGTCCCAAGAGAGGTATTCGGTCAATGGCGGCATCTCGCGGCGCTGGAACTGGCGGACGGGTGATTGTCGGGCGAACCGATTCCACGGACAAACTTCGAGGCAATCGTCGCAACCAAAGACGTGGTCGCCGATGAGTGGTCTTAGCTCGACGGGGATCGAGCCTTTCAACTCAATCGTCAGGTAGCTGATGCACAATCGCGCGTCGAGCTGGTAGGGGCCAACAATGGCACGCGTGGGGCACACATCCATGCAACGTTGGCAGGTCCCACAATACTCACGTTCGGGCGGATCGGGCGTCAATTCTAGATTCGTCAGTATTTCGCCAAGAAGAAGCCAATTGCCAAACTGGCGACTGATGAGATTGGTGTGCTTGCCAATGAACCCAATGCCTGCGCGTTGGGCGAGGTCGCGTTCGAGGATCGGGCCGGTGTCGACATACCCAAGGCAGTGCGTGCCCGGCCCGCCAATTTCGACGATCTCCTCCGATAGTTGTTCCAGCTTCTCAGACATCACTTCGTGGTAGTCCTGCGCGCCCCAAGCGTAACGCGCGACACGTCCTGTTTGGCAGTGATCGCCTGTATAATAGTTCAGTCCGACCACCACCAACGACAGCGCGTCGGCGAGAATTTGAGAAGGATTGGAGCGCTTGTCGGTGTTGCGGGCCATGTACGCCATCTCGCCATGAAAACCCTTCGCGAGCCACTGCTGAAGTTGCCGGGTATGTTTGGGCGACTGGGTCGTCGTGATGCCGACAAGATCAAAACCAATGTTGCGGGCGCGGGTTTTGATTTGCAGGGCAACCTCGGGGGTCTTCGAGGTTTCCCTACGATCCTGCTTGCAGCTTGTAGATGCGGAGGATTTCATCAGCCTGCTGTTCCACGCTCATCGCCGAGGTATCGACGCGATTCGGAATGGCCTTGTAGAACTGCTCGCGTTCACGAAGGAGAGTCTCAATCCGCGCAAGTCGGTCGGTTTGATCTCCCAACAACGGGCGGTGTTTCGTGTTTTTGGTGCGCTCGTGGGCCACCCTGGCGTCCACCCAGCAGCAAATGACAATTCCGGTGCGGCTGAAATCACGAAGGTTGTTCTGATCGAGCACAACGCCGCCGCCCGTGGCGATGACGTGGTCCTGTTTGGCAGACAACTCGCGAACCAAGGCACGTTCCTGCAGACGGAAGAACACTTCGCCCTTTGTTTCAAAGATCTTGGAAATTGTTTGCCCGTGCCGCCGCTCTATGATCTCGTCCATGTCCGCAAATGTCATTCGAATTCGGGCGGCCGCGAGCCTACCGGCGTCAGTCTTACCGCTACCCATGAATCCTACTAATACCAGATTCTTCATCAGGCGAATTATAACAGATCGCGGTGGAGAGTTCAGTGCAACTGCTGCATTAGATCGCGCGCAGGAACCTGACCTGGCGCGACGGGCGCATCCAAATAGCCATATGCCAGACACGAACCGAGCTTGGGAAACTTCACCCGGGTTTGCGGCCCAAGCGGTCCCATACCCATCACACAGAGCGGGGTGGAACTTTTCTCATGTAACAACGTCCGCAAGACGCCAACGTCCTCGTCGGTCCTGGTGAACGTGACGATTTTAATAACCGATCCGAGGGTGGCGGCCGTGGCCACAACCTTCTTGAGTTCGTCAACGGGTGGAGTACGCTCAAAATCGTGGTACGAGACAATGAGCGCGCGTTGGTGACGGCTGGCGAGCTCGGAAACCTCCCCGACTATTGAGCTGCGGAGCTCAATATCCACCGCGGTTAGGTGACGCAGCGCGCTTTCGAACAAAGTAATGCGCGCCCCATCCGCTTGCTTCCATTGACCACCTTCTTCGGCAATTCGAATGGTAATGATGACGGGGAGGCCGCGCGCCTCAATAGCCATGGCGCGTTCCACCCATTCGGGCACATCGGGACCAATATGGTCGAGGCGGATTTCGACAATGTCGCAGTCGCGATTGGCGGGTACAGCAAGCTGCGCGAGTGTATCCGCCTGGGAAACAGTCCCGACGACACGAGGAACGGTGCCCAACATGTAGTTACCGAAACGGGTTTGTGCGCGACTCATCATTGGTATGATAACGCGAGATGGAGCGGAGGGAAAGTGATTAGTCTTTGCGGGAGTGTGAAAAGAGCTTATAATCCATCTGTGTCATTCAACCAGCTTGAATTCTAAATGAAAAGCATTCTCAATCAATTGATCCAGTTACAGGAACTAAACTTTGCCAAAGAGGAGCAGAAGGCGTCGAACTCGCAGATGCCGCTCGCACAGTTGGAGAAATCCATCGCGAAGATCCGCAGCCAATTACCGCCCGATGTGGCGGATCGGTACGACCGGTTGCAGAAACGCTATCCGTTGGCTGTAATTCCGCTGGCCCATGGAAACTGTTCGCGTTGCGGCCTGGCGGTACCGGCCAACGTCGTCAACGCGGCAAAGGCCGGCGAGCAATTGCAATATTGCCCCCACTGTGGCCGATTCCTTTTCTTTCCCGACACGATCGCGCGCACGCCCAAGAAGAAGTTTGACGGAAATCGCCCGGTGGAAATTGGCATCGCACGTTTCTCGGCGTCGAATCTGATGGTTCCCAAGCTGGCAGCAACGACGCGTGAAGAGGTCATTAGCGAACTGGCGAAGGCCTTGGGCGAAGGCGGTTTCGTAGAGGATACGGCCACAGTGACGGAATTGGCACTGCGCCGCGAAGCAATCGTGAGCACAGCGGTGGAGCATGGACTGGCATTCCCGCATGTGCGCGACGTGGAAGGCGGCGGACTGACGTTTGCCGTGGGTTTAAAAGAGAAGGGCATCGACTTCGGCGCAACGGGCGATCACTTAAGCAAGATTTTCTTTTTCATCGTCATCCCGACAGCGGCAACGGCGTTCTATCTGAGACTGCTGGCGGGATTGGTTCGCACGTTTGAATCAACCGAAGCGCGCAAAGCGCTGCTCGATTGCGAAAAGCCTGACGAAATGTGGAAGATCCTCACGAAGCTCACAAAGGACACAGTCCCGTAAGCGGTTCCCGGATTGGCAGGTGGTTCTGGCGCGATGATGCAGGCAAAGAGGAACATCAGGTCATATACCCTAGTCATTACTATCTGTTGTCTACTACTCGGCCTCCTCGTTGGCTGCGTCGGAACGACTCCCCATAAGCAGTTGAGAACACTTGTCGTGCCGGATCCCTTGGGGACGAATTCGCTGGGCGCTTTCGCGGACACGACAAACCTCACGGAAGAAGCGTTCACGAATAAAGTAGGCGAGCGGATTATCGAAAGTTACAAGGAATTCGACCTGGGCATTGTCGAATTTGACGATCAAGGTAAGTTCTGGAGCCGCCAACAGCAGTTGGCTGCCATCGATAAGTTCGCTGAGGATCCCGTCGCCAAGCGGAACGGCGCCGCTATTTTGGTATTTGTCCATGGTTGGCAGGAAAATGCCGACGTTGGCAATCTCACGGTGGATCACTTTCGACACGTTCTTTACAAATGGAATGAGTTTGAAGGTCCCAATGGGCGCCGCGTCATCGGAATCTATGTGGGCTGGCGCGGCCTGTCGCAACGATTACCCTTGTTGAAATGGCTGACGTTTTGGACCCGCAAGAAGGCCGCGCACAAGATCGGTCGCGGCGAAATGAACGAATTGCTGGTCCACTTGGGGGTCCTGAAACACCAATTAACGAATCCCCGAGCGACAACCGATCAAAGCCCGACGCGTCTCGTAATTATTGGGCACAGCTTTGGCGGAGCCATTGTGTTTTCGGCCCTGGATAACATCCTCAAAAAGAGCACCCTGGAGAGTGTTGTTCCTTTTGAGATAGGGGAAACCAACACCGTGGGGATAATCAGCGCAGGCGCTCCCGACCTCGTGGTGCTCTTGAACCCAGCGTTCGAGACTTTACTTTATTCCGGCCTGGCGGAGGCCACGTTGAATTGCACGAACTACAATCCATCTCAAAGCACGGTACTCATGACCATCGGGGCAGAGAACGATTCCGCCACGGGTACGGCTTTCCCCATCGGACAGTTCTTCCCGTCACTGTTCCAAAACTTCAAACCAGGCTCCGACGAGCGAGTGATGAATACAACCGCCCTGGGGCATTACACGAATTATTTCGATTATCGCCTGATGGCCAACACGAGTACGAACGTCACAACTCCCGGGACCTCGGGGACAAAACGCAAAGGATTCCACATCCACAAGCTGGATAAGGCCCAAGTACGATCATTGGCCGCCGTGACGGAATCCACTTCGGCGGGGATCCATTCGAAGCTTTTCTCCCTTCCCGATCGACAATGGAAATTGATTCCGTATCCCGGCAAGACAGAGCCTCCCCTGCGCTTGCCGTTCCTCGTCATCTCGGCGACTCCGGACATCGTGGATAACCACACCGGCATCTGGCAGGATCCCCTAGTGGAGTTTCTACGGGACTTCATCGCCCTCCATGACGACCGTAAAACCGAACTGGAAGGCAAATAGCTCACGCGGATAAAGCAAAAGGCCCGCACTCATTTTTGAATGCGGGCCTTTTTAAATTACCCCGGCAGCGACCTACTCTCGCGCAAGCTATACAGGCACTACCATCGGCCCTGCAGCGTTTCACGGCCGTGTTCGGAATGGGAACGGGTGGGACCACTGCGGCAAAACTACCGGGAAATCTCAAGCTGCCAGGAGTCGGCGCTTCGCATTCGGAAAGCGAACCGCTGGCCCGACAAATCGGGCGAACCACTGACAGCTTTGTGAAAGAACAAGTTCTCTGATAATTGCATACAGTAAGCGGGAAACTACAGAGTGCTGATTTATTAAATCGCTCCTTCTTGCGAAGGAAATTTAAGTGATCAAGCCTCACGGCTTATTAGTACCAGTCAGCTCACGTGTTGCCACGTTTACACACCTGGCCTATCAACGAGGTAGTCTTCCTCGAGCCTTTAGGGTCTTGCGACCGTCAGACGTAATCTTGGGAGGCGCTTGGCGCTTAGATGCTTTCAGCGCTTATCGTTTCCGCACACAGCTACCCGGCGCTACCGTTGACACGATAACCGGCATACTGGAGGTGCGTTGTTCCCGGTCCTCTCGTACTAAGGAACAAATCCCTCACGTCTGCTGCGCCCACAGTGGATAAGGACCGAACTGTCTCACGACGTTCTGAACCCAGCTCGCGTACCGCTTTAACCGGCGAACAGCCGGACCCTTGGGACCTTCTCCAGCCCCAGGATGCGATGAGCCGACATCGAGGTGCCAAACCGGGCCGTCGATATGAACTCTTGGGCCCGATAAGCCTGTTATCCCCGGCGTACCTTTTGTCCGATGAGCGATGGCGATTCCACATTCAACCACCGGATCACTTGGACCCGCTTTCGCGTCTGCTCGACTTGTAGGTCTCACAGTGAGCCTGGCTTATAGCCATATCCTCAACACCTGATTGCCAACCAGGTTGAGCCAAGCATCGTACTCCTCCGTTACTCTTTGGGAGGAAACCGCCCCAGTCAAACTGACCCGCTGACACGGTCCCGCGGCCGGTTAACGGCACGTGGTTAGAACCTTAATGAGCGAAAAGTGGTGTTTCATTGTTCCCTCCGCCAGACCCGAAAGCCTGGCATCAAAGGGTCCCACCTACGCTACGTATCACACACCAAAGTCCAATATCAGCTTACAGTAAAGGTGCACGGGGTCTTTCCGTCCTACTGCGGGTATGCGGCATCTTCACCGCAACTACAGTTTCGCCGAGCCTCTCTCCGAGACAGTCGCTCTTTCGTTACAAGATTCGTGCAGGTCGGAACTTACCCGACAAGGAATTTCGCTACCTTAGGACCGTTATAGTTACGGCCGACATTCACGGGGACTTAAGTTCAGAGCTTCAGGCTTACGCCTTGACCCCTCGCCTTAATCTTTCCGCATTGGTCACTTGTCACTCTGTATACCGTCTCTTGCGAGTTCGCACAGAGCTGTGTTTTTGTTAAACAGTCGCAGAGCGCCTTTCACTGCGGCCCCAATCGGCTTTGATATAATCTGACCAACCGGGGCGCCCCTTCTTCCGAAGTTACGGGGCTAATGTGCCGAGTTCCTTAGAGAGATTTCACTCGCGCGCCTGAGAATACTCATCTCACCCACCTGTGTCGGATTACGGTACGGGCACCCATGGTGAACACTGCAAGGCTTTTCTCGCCAGCGTGGTATTAACGAATCCGCTTTGACCGTAGTCGCCGCGTCCAACTCCGTCTTCCGACGGTATTGACCACCACTTTCAATCGGTGGCTCGCATTCCCTTCTGGGTTCCTTACAGCTTAAACCAAGGTGGTGTTGGAATATTAACCAACTGTCCATCATCTACGCCTTACGGCCTCGACTTAGGTCCCGACTAACCCTGGGCGGACGAACCTTCCCCAGGAAACCTTAGGTTTACGGCGAGTCCGAATTTAACGGACTTTATCGCTACTCGTGTCTGCATTCTCACTTCCAAGCACTCCAGTTTCAGTCACCTTCCACCTTCGATGCGCTTGGAACGCTCCCCTACCACTCACCAAGTCCGAGGACCTGGTGAATCCATAGCTTCGGTACTACGTTTGATCGCCAATCATTTTCGGCGCAAGATCGCTCGATGAGTCAGCTATTACGCACTGTTTAAATGATGGCTGCCTCTAAGCCAACATCCTCACTGTTTTAGCAACCTCACATCCTTTCCACTAAACGTAGTTTAGGCACCTTAGCTGATAGTCTGTTTATGTTTCACTCTCGACAATGAAGCTTATCCCCCACTGTCTGACTGCCCGGGTAGTGCAACGCGGTATTCGGAGTTTGGTTGGATTCGGTAGCCCGGTAAGGCTCCTATCCCATCCAGTGCTCTACCTCCGCGCGCTAGTGGCCGGACGCTATACCTCAATATATTTCGGGGAGAACCAGCTATGACGGGGTTTGTTTAGTCTTTCGCTCCTACGCACAGTTCATCGCAGAATTTTTCAACATTCACGCGTTCGGGCCTTCATCTGGTGTTACCCAGACTTCACCCTGACCATGCGTAGATCACCTCCGCTTCGGGTCTATTGCCAGCGACTAATCGCCCTATTCAGACTCGCTTTCGCTGCGGCTGCCCCCGTCGTACCGGGGTTAGCCTGGCCACTGACAATAACTCGCAGACTCATTATGCAAAAGGCAGGCCATCACCAAGTCTTGCGACTCGGCTATGACACATTGTAAGCACAGGGTTTCAGGTTCTTTTTACTCCCCTCAAAGGGGTTCTTTTCACCTTTCCCTCACGGTACTAGTTCACTATCGGTCGACGATGAGTATTTAGCCTTGCGCCGTGGTCGGCGCGGATTCAGACAACGTTTCACGTGTGCCGTCTTACTTGGGATACCTCTAGGTCGCTTTGAGTTTTCGCTTACGTGCCTGTCACACTCTATGGGGGCAATTTCCATTGCCTTCGACTAACTCTCGGCATACCACATTAAGGTCCCGCAACCCCGAAGTACAAGTACCTCGGTTTAGGCTGTTCCCGTTTCGCTCGCCACTACTCAGGGAATCGATGTGCTCTTTCTTTTCCTCCGGTTACTGAGATGTTTCACTTCACCGGGTATGGCTCATATGGTCCTATTGAATTCAGACCACTGTACTCCGATATTAATCGGAGTGGGTTCCCCCATTCGGACATCCACGGATCACCGCGTGCTTGCCGCTCCCCGTGGCTTATCGCAACTTACTACGTCCTTCATCGCCTATCGTCGCCAAGGCATTCACCCTGCGCTCTTAGTAGCTTGATCACAAACTATCCGTCCGGTTCTCTTTATAGAGTTCCAGAACAAATATTCTCAGCATTATGTAGTTTTTTATACCCACTACACTGTATGCAATTGTCAAAGAACATCCGCCCCGCCGAGCGGGACGAAAATTGAACCGTGAAACTGGTGGGCGCGATAGGATTCGAACCTATGACCCTGCGCTTATCAAGCGCATGCTCTAACCAGCTGAGCTACGCGCCCAGACGGCGCGTGGCGCCGAAACTGGTGGAGCCGACGAGAGTCGAACTCGTGACCTCCTGCTTGCAAAGCAGGCGCTCTACCAATTGAGCTACGGCCCCCTCAGGGGTCGCCTGGGCCCACTTCGCCCCAGAAGGTTTTCTCTCCAGTACTTCACGTTTGTAAAGAACAGTCGTTCTTCGAAAACTGAAATGTGCGATACGTTTAAGCGTCCCAGCCCCGCTTGCGCAGGACGGGATTCGACCTAGGATCCGACCCGAGACCGAAGTCCCGGATCAAGGTCTCCTTAGAAAGGAGGTGATCCAGCCGCAGGTTCCCCTACGGCTACCTTGTTACGACTTCATCCCAGTCACGATCCATACCTTCGGCGCCTGTCTCCCTTGCGGGTTGACGCGGCGACTTCGGGTGCAGACCGCTTCCATGATGTGACGGGCGGTGTGTACAAGGCCCGGGAACGTATTCACGGCGCCGTAGCTGATGCGCCATTACTAGCGATTCCGGCTTCATGAAGGCGAGTTGCAGCCTTCAATCTGAACTGGGCATGGTTTTGTGGGATTTGCTCCACCTCGCGGTCTTGCGTCCCTCTGTACCATGCATTGTAGCACGTGTGCAGCCCTGGCCGTAAGGGCCATACTGATTTGACGTCATCCCCACCTTCCTCCTCGTTTAAAGCGAGGCAGTCTGTTTAGAGATCCCGCTTTCGCAGGCAACTAAACACAGGGGTTGCGCTCGTTGCGGCACTTAAGCCAACATCTCACGACACGAGCTGACGACAACCATGCAGCACCTGTGCTGGCTCTCCTCTTGCGAGGAGTCGTCACCCTTTCGGGTTTCTACTACCAGCATGTCAAGGCCAGGTAAGGTTCTTCGCGTTGCATCGAATTAAGCCACATGCTCCACCGCTTGTGCGGGCCCCCGTCAATTTCTTTGAGTTTTAACCTTGCGGTCGTACTTCCCAGGCGGTTCACTTATCGCGTTAGCTTCGGCACGCAGGGGGTCGACTCCCCGCACACCAAGTGAACACCGTTTAGGGCCAGGACTACCGGGGTATCTAATCCCGTTTGCTCCCCTGGCTTTCGTGCCTGAGCGTCAGGAACTGTCCAGAGACTCGCCTTCGCCACCGGTGTTCTAGTCGATCTCTACGCATTTCACCGCTACACCGACTATTCCAGTCTCCTCTCCAGTCCTCGAGTCCGCCAGTTTCGAATGACCTATCACAGTTAGGCTGTGAGATTTCACATCCGACTTAACGAACCGCCTGCGCACCCTTTACGCCCAATGAATCCGAACAACGCTTGCAGTCTCTGTATTACCGCGGCTGCTGGCACAGAGTTAGCCACTGCTTCCTCTTCCGGTACTATCAATAATCCACGTGTTAGGTAGATCACATTGTTCCCAGATGACAGAGGTTTACAATCCGAAGACCTTCATCCCTCACGCGGCGTCGCTCCTTCAGGGTTTCCCCCATTGAGAAAAATCCTCGACTGCTGCCACCCGTAGGTGTCTGGACCGTGTCTCAGTTCCAGTGCGGCTGGTCGTCCTCTCAGACCAGCTACCCGTCTTAGGCTTGGTGGGCCATTACCCCGCCAACAACCTGATAGGCCGCAGCCTCATCTCAAAGCGCCAGGTCTTACGATCCCCAGCTTTGACCTCACAGTCACATGCGGTATTAACTCCGATTTCTCGGAGATATCCCCCACTTCGAGGTAGATAGCTACGTGTTACGCACCCTTTCGCCACTCGAATTCACTAATATTGCTACCAGTAAACTCCCGTTCGACTTGCATGTCTTATCCACGCCGCCAGCGTTCGTTCTGAGCCAGAATCAAACTCTCCGTATAAAAATCAACCAGACCTGCCCCGAATTGCTCCGAAGCGTCAATGTCCCCTTTCGGGGCCATTGCTGATCCGACCGATTCCACGTTGAGCGACCAGTCAGGGCTAACCAACTGGTCTGTTACTACTCAATTTGTCCATCCCGACTTGCGCCGGGACAAACGTGGGCTCTCACGTATCGCACTTTCAATTTTCAAAGAACGCGACGCGCCGCCACTGGCGGCGCGGGTAATCAACTTTCAGATAATGAACTCTCAGCCGTCGGGCTGAACGCTCATGTCTAACCGCTGATCACTTCCGTTTTCAAGCGACAACAAACCCGCTCTCGGGATCAGAAGTTTGTCGCACTCCTAAAAGAACCGTCCGAAACGCCCCCTTGCAGGCACCCTCTATCTACTCGCACTCCCCAAGCCTGTCAAGCCTGTCACAGAAGAATTTTTAACACGACCTCGTGACTGGATTCCCCGTCCAAGGGCGGCCAAAGTACAGACCGCCTCGCACGGATGCAAGAACTATTTTCAACTTGCCGCAGTAGCCAGGTTTTATCAGCTTTCCAGCGCCACAGAATGTCCATTCCAGCGCGCAAAAATGCCCTCTACACGCCGCGACGCTCCTGCGTTTTGCACGCGTTGTTGCCCGCGCACTCCCGGGCCCAAAAAGCTGGCCGCATTCCTGCGGCGCCCAATAGCCTAGACCCGAGTGACGTTCTGGGCTTTCGCGCCCTTTGCGTCTTCAATGATCTCAAACTCCACGGCTTGACCCTCAGCCAGAGTTTTGAATCCGTCACCCTGGATAGCCGAGAAGTGAACGAACACGTCCGCTCCGCCTTCTTGTTGGATGAAGCCGAAGCCCTTCTTCTCATTGAACCATTTCACAGTGCCGCGTGCCATGTCTTGTTACCTCCATCGGGGATGTTGCTTGCTCGAGAATTCACTTTCGGGAGAAGTTTTTTGGGGGATAAATTTAAAAACCGCGCTCACCCGTTGGGCAAGCACGGTCGCTCATGCATTCGACTGCCTTCCTCCAGATTCCGTCACAACCAACTCACAAATGTGCATACATCCCTTTGATACTGTGGCTTCTGTACCAAACCCCCACCCGCCTTGTCAAGGCCGTTCCGGCAGGCCCATCAAATGGCGGAGAGGGAGGGATTCGAACCCCCGAGACGCTTGCGCGCCTAACGGTTTTCAAGACCGCCGCATTCGACCACTCTGCCACCTCTCCGTCGCAACAAAACAGCCTCCAACATCCGAAGAAACGCGTCTGAACCGTCTTCAGTTTAACAGCGACCGCGTAATACTCAAGGCCAACGGAACACCGCAAGGAATTCACTCTGACCAAATCGGGAAGGCTTATAGTCACCACAACCGCTCCCCGCGTCACCATCCGGTATCACCAAATCGTAACTTGGACACCTTTGAATTGTCACTGTCACCGGCGAGTATTTCCAACAACAACCTCTCGCCTTGTCCTCACGGGGTTCGAAAAGGGGCGGTCTTGGGGAAAACGGGGTTCGATTTGAGGGCAAGGCGGGAGCTGTATCTTATTGGTGTACATGGCATACTGACTGCACTGCGTGGTAGTCAGCTCCAAATAAACTCACCGTTTCGATATAGGTTCACGGCGGTCAGCCCCACCGTTCTTGTCATCCGGGCCGGTTTTTGTTATCATAGACCACGTATGAATTCGTGGGCTCGCAGGGTGCAGATCTTCCTCCCTCTTTCGATTTCGCTATTTTGTGCGATTCCTGCCAGAGCAATCTTGTTCGAAGCAACCAGCAACACAACGTTCAATACCTCCGCCCCGACCGGGGCGCTGATCAATAGCGGTTGGCAGTATGAAGGTCTTTGGCCGACAAATGGACAATGGTTGGCGACCCCGATCGCCCCAAATTTTTTCCTCGCCGCGATCCATGTCGGGGGTTCTCCGGGAGACGTCTTCCAACTGAACGGTTTTTTCTATCACACGGTTGCTTTTACGGATTGTCCCAATTCTGATCTGCGCGTTTGGCAGGTGGCCGAGACCTTCCCGACTTATGCTCCGTTGTACACGGGCACGAATGAAGTAAGCCAAACGTTTGTCGTCTTCGGCCGCGGTACCCCACGCGGAGATTCAGTCACAGTCGGGGGCCAGCTCAAGGGCTGGAAGTGGGGAATACCGGATGGCTCGGAGCGCTGGGGACAAAATACTGTCTCACAGACTTTCACGGACCCCGGCCTCGGCGACTTTCTGGTGGCCTTTTTCGACCGAACCGGTCCCACCAACGAGTGCATGTTGTCGAACGGGGATTCCAGTGGCGGACTATTCATCAAGAATGGTTCCACATGGGAACTGGCGGGAGTAAATTACGCGTCGACGGGATACTACAGTCTCGATGGGACAACGAATGCGAATACACAGTTTTTTGGCGCCATGGTGGACCAAGGTGGGCTTTATACCTCCTCCGGCCCGGGGTTCCCTTGGACGTTCACCACGAATCAAGTTTCCGACATTCCCGGCTACTTCTTCGTTTCGCGCGTTTCGGCGCACGTTGCCTGGATTAATAGCGTCATCAACTTTACGCCCGGACCTGACCTGCGAATCGCCGACATCGCGCCCGCAGGGACGAACGTCCAGATCAGCTTGTCCACGGGCTCGAATCGCCTTTATCTCATCCAAAAAACCAGCGATTTGGTTACCGGCACGTGGACGACCGTCAGCAGCAATGTCCCCGGCAACGGCGGCTTCGTCACCATCGTGGACACCAACGCCACGACGCAAACCAAACGTTTCTATCGCGTGCAACTTCTGCAGTAGGTGGAACCGACCCTAAATGCTTGTCCAACATTCGGCCAACGCGCAGGCCGCTGCCCCCGATGTTCGCATCAAGGAAGCAGCGAACGATGTTTCGGTGTCCTTCCTCCGAGGAATTGTCGAAACCATGGCGGTCCCTCGCCACTACGAATTGCAACCGGAGAACAATCGACTGACGGCCCGCTGGATTGCCCGCCAGTTGTGTTCGTATGGATACGATGCGGAGTTGCAGGGCGAGTACGCGAACGTCGTTGCTCGCTCGCGGAACGCTCCCAATACCCCTTGCGTCCTCGTTGGCGCGCACTACGATAGCGTACCGGGCACTCCCGGCGCCGACGACAACGCCAGCGCGGTCGCGGCCCTGTTGGCCTGCGCCAAGGCTTTGGCCGGGCATGCCCCCGAGTGTCCCGTCTGCTTCGCTTCCTTCAACCGGGAGGAGGACGGCTTGCTGGGTAGCGCCGACTTTGTGAGAACCATCGGAACAGAAGGAAGAATATCTATTCGTGAAGCTCATGTTCTGGAGATGGTCGGCTACTGCGATCATCGCCCCGGTTCCCAGGCGATTCCGCCGGGCCTGCCGATCCAGATACCGGACCATGGTGATTTCCTGGGCATCCTCGCGAACAAGGATTCCACCGCCATGGCGAGTACCGTCTTGCAAACAGCCAGGACCTATTGGCCAGGTTTTCCGGTGCTGAGCCTGAAAGTGTACGCCGGGGTGGAAAAACTGCTCCCGGTCCTGCAGCGAAGCGATCACGCTCCTTTCTGGAAGGCTGGCATACCCGCAATCATGTGGACCGACACTTCGGAGTTTCGCAACCACAATTACCATCAGCCCACCGACACCCCGGACACTCTCGACTACGATTTCTTGCGGAGCGTCAGTCAGATTCTTATCGCAACTGTTCTGACTTCTGTTCAAAATTAACCGTAGCTTGTGCCTTTGACAGACACTCGATAGATGAACCTGCAAACAAAACCATTCGGCAAACTGGTCAACGACTCCGAGGTGACTCTCTTCATCCTGAGCAATACCAACGGCGTAAGGGCTTCCCTGATGAACTATGGGGCGACAGTGGTTGCGCTCGAGGCGCCCGACCGGAATGGCAAGCTCACCGACGTCACTCTCGGATTTGACACGCTCGAAGGTTACGTCAAATCCAACCAACCGTACTTCGGCTGCATTGTCGGGCGCTGTGCCAACCGCATCGCGGATGGGCGCTTCCATCTCGATGGGAAGGAGTACCGGCTCGCGACCAATGCGGGCAACGCTCATCTGCATGGCGGCGTGAAAGGATTCGACAAGGCATTTTGGTCCGCGGAGGCAGAGTCCCCCTCTGTGAAGTTCACCTACCTGAGCCCGGACGGCGAAGAAGGCTATCCCGGCAACTTGAGCGTCACTGTCATCTACATACTGACCGAGAACAACGAACTGCAAATCGAATACACCGCGACGACCGACAAGCCCACGCCCGTTAACCTGACAAACCATACCTATTTCAATCTCGCGGGCGCAGGAACCATTCTAAACCACGAGTTGTTGATCGCTTCGACACAGTACCTTCCCGCCAACAATGCGCTGCTGCCGACGGGCGAGATCCACCCCGTCAAAAGCACCCCGATGGACTTCACCATGTCTACGCCTATTGGCCGGCGGATTCATCAACTCAAAGGCGATCCCATCGGCTACGATCACACCTACGTCCTTGAGAACGACGGTGCCAAAACCAAACTGGCCGCTCGCGTTTTCGAACCGCAGTCAGGGCGGGTATTGGAGGTTCACACAACCGAGCCCGGCGTCCAGCTTTACACGGGAAACTTTCTCGATGGTACAATCTCTGGAAAGGGCGGCCGCGCTTACCAACAGCACACCGGATTCTGCCTGGAGACACAGCACTACCCCAACTCGGTCAACCAGCCGACGTTTCCTTCTGTGATCTTAAAACCGGGCCAGTCCTATCGCCAAAAAACAAGCTATCGGCTTTCTGTCGCGTAATTACCCGGCTTCGAGCCGTAGTTGATCGCCATCGATCCCAGCCAGAACTCCTCGAAGCCGCAGTCGCGCCAGCCTTGCGACTCCATCGATTCCTTGATCCCACGTTGTGCCGGGTAATTCTGCAACGATGCCAGGATGTATGCGTGCGTGTCAGGATCGCCACAGAACAACCGTCCCAGAATCGGCAGCACGACCCGCAAGTAGCCAAAGTACAAGGCGCGGAACGTCCGGGATTCCGGCTTCCCAAAATCAAGCGACACAAATTTCCCGCCCGGCCGCAGCACGCGCAGAATCTCGCGCAATCCCTGCTCGATGTCCGCCAGGTTCCGTAGTCCGTAACCTACACTGACCGTATCGAACGAATTGTCGGAAAATGGCAGCCGCAAGGCGTCCGCTCGAATCCATGAAATCTCGGAATGCCCGCGCGCCGCGGCCACGCGCAGCATCTCCTCGGTGAAATCAACGCCGACCACCCGGGCCCGGAAACGCAGCGCGATATCGCCCGTTCCGCAACAGAGATCCAGCACATCACGCGGCTTGCCCGCCAGCTCGACCAACCGCCGTTTCCACCGTCGGTGCAGGCCCACGCTCATGATGTCGTTGAGCAGGTCGTAGCGCCGCGCAATGGTGGCGAACAATTCGTGCACTTTCTCCGCGCGGTGCTCGTCGGCCTGGTAGAATTTACTTCCCACGCCGCGAGAGCCTAGCGTAGAAGAACGCCATGAGTCACGACCGAATCGCCAAGGCCCTCGAACTGTGGCAGCGATTTCCCGACAACGATCTGTCCCGCTTCAACCTGGCGCAGGCGTATGTCGAAGCGAACGACTACGCCGCTGCTGTCGATCATCTCCGTGCGCTCTGCGGGAAGAAACCGGAATGGATGGTCGCACATATTCAACTCGGTAAATCGTTGATCGCCCTGGGTCAATCGGCGGAAGCCAGACCAATCCTGGAACACGCCCTGGAACTCGCCATCGCGCAACACCACGACAGCCCGCGTGAGGAGTTGGCCGAGCTGCTAAAGACGGTGTAGAGACGCCTGTCCGAACCGCCGTAACTCCGCGGCTACCTCTCCGCTGGCGGCGGACCTTGGGGGGGCTTGACGTGGGTGACGTTGAAGCGTCGCTCCAGAACCAGAGCGTCATCGCAGTAGAACTCGATGGAATACATGCCGGGCTGGGGAAAGACGAGGCCGACCAGGTTGAAGTTCAACTCGAAGACCGCGTGAACATCGGGAAACTCAATGTTGCCCTTGACCTCGGCCACGACGTGGTTGCTCTCGTCATGGATGATCCGCAAACGGGCGGCGCATTGTCCCCGTCCTTCAGTGATCGATACGAACACACAGACCTGTGGATGACGGTAGGGGAAATCTTGCGCCCCGATCTGGTTGAAGATCCCGATCAGAGACTTCTTGCTGGTGAGCTTGTCCTCAATGATTTGGTCGCAAACCACAATGGCGAGACCACTCGGTATCGGTTGGTCACTCATCAGCGGGAAATGTCTCTCTGGGTCAGGACTCGGTAGCCTGCTTTCACGAGGACATCGCGGGCAAATTCGGGATCTTCGCAATGCAGCGCGAGTAGTGCCTTGTCGTGCGGCCGGATCATCAGGGAATACGTGTACTGGATATTGACCTCCGCCGCGACAAGGCTCCGCAACACGGTGTCGAGCTTTTCCGGTCCGCGCGGCATCTCGACAACCACAAGGTTCGATTCGCTGACGGGAATGTTGGCCTTCCCCAAGGCGTCGTGACAACGCTCCGGATCGTCCACCACAATGCGTATAACGGACGAGTCAGCGGTGTCCACCACGGAGATCCCGCAAACATGGACATTCGAATCGCTCAAAGTGCGGGTGAGATTGAGCAGCGCGCCGACCTTGTTTTCGAGAAAAACGGAGAATTGCCTTACCAGTGGGTGTTGCAGTCTCTCACGAACCTTGGATTCCGATTTCGCCATATTTCCTCCTCGCCGGTTTCATCCTAACGTAGCGCTCGGCGACACGAAAGTAAATCTTCGCGGCCTAGATGCTCCAGTCCGTATCGATGTACTGCAACTTCAGGAAATCAATGATGTGGGCCACGCATTCCGCCGGGGTCTGCTTGTCTGTGCGGACTACCAGCTCGGGCCGGTCAGGCGGCTCGTACGGAGCCGATACCCCGGTGAAGTTGGCAATCTCACCGGCGCGGGCTTTCTTGTAAAGGCCCTTTGGATCGCGTTGTTCGCAAACTTCGAGCGGGGCATTCACATATACTTCCACAAACTCCCCCTCGTTGACCAACGAACGCGCCAACCGTCGGTCGTCGCGGTACGGTGAAATGAAGGCCGTGATGACCAGGACGCCCGCGTCCATGAGCAGACGGGCGACCTCTGCCACCCGCCGAATGTTCTCCGTGCGGTCTTCTGGCGAGAATCCGAGATTGGCGCTGAGACCGTGGCGGATGTTGTCACCGTCGAGGATATACGTGTGCAAACCCATCGCGAACAGCTCGCGCTCCAATTCCGTGGCCACCGTCGATTTACCGGCGCCGGACAAGCCCGTGAGCCAGAGGATGGCGCCCTTGTGTCGATTGCGCTGCTCGCGCGTCTCACGCGTGATCTTGCCAGCCGACCAAAAGATGTTCTGGCTCTTCACTCCCGACAATACCTGGCGGCGGTCGGGATACTCGCCCTTCGAAATAACACCGCCGCCACACACCTGGAAGCGATCAATGAACACGAAGCGGCCGGTGTTGACAATCCGATCCGCGTTGTCGAACGCAATGGGCGTCTTGGTGCGAATCGTAACCTCGGCCACGTCGTTGCGGGCCACGTAGGGCCGCGATTTCGTGTCGATTTCCGCCAGTGTCGAGGCATCGATCAACTTTTCAATCGACTGGATCTGGCACTCCACTTCTTCAGTGGTCAACTTCAGCTTGATCTTGCGCCCGACTTCGAGATTCTGCCGGCCCAGCCAGAAGAATTTCGCATTGAACACATCCGTTTCAATGGGCGCATCCTGCTCACCGGAACCGATTTGCCCACGCTCGACGAAAATCTGCTCCGTCAGCGTAATGCCAACGGATTCTCCCGCGCTTGCGGTCTCGCGGGAACCGTGGGGCCAGTTCTCAATCGATTTGACCGTGCTGACCTTGTTCCGCGGCGAGAAGAGGATTTTGTCCCCCACGCGAAGTGTGCCGGACTCGACCCGGCCGGCAAGGATGCGGCGCTGATCGAACCGATAGACGTCCTGAATCGGGAAGCGTAGCGGCAAATTGTGAGGTGGTTCCGCAGTTTGAAACCGATCCAGGGCCTCCAAAACGGTCGGCCCGCTGTACCACGGCATGTTCGTCGACTTGTTGGCAACATTGTCGCCTTTGGCAGCCGCAATTGGAATAAAAAGCTTCGGTTCGACGCCGAATTGCTTCAGAAATGCGCGATACTCGTCCTCGATCGACTTAAACACCTTGTCGCTGTATCCCTTCAAGTCCATCTTGTTCACCAGCACCGCGATCTGGCGAATCCCAAGCAACGAAAGGAGGAACCCATGCCGTCGCGATTGTTCCTGCACGCCTTCGTTCGCATCGATGAGCAGCAGCGCCGCCTCGGCGCTCGCGGCTCCCGTGACCATGTTCTTGAGGAACTCCTTGTGGCCGGGCGCGTCGATGATCACGTATTGGCGTTGCTTCGTGCGAAACCAAATCTGCGCGGTATCGATGGTGATATTCTGGTCGCGTTCCGCCTGCAGGCCGTCCATCAGGAAGGCCCACTCAAACGGCATCCCGCGCCGCTCGCAAGCTGTCTTGATCTTCTCGTACTTGCCCTCCGGCAGCGACCCGGTGTCGTAAAACAAGCGCCCCACCAGCGTGGACTTGCCGTGGTCCACGTGACCGACGATAACGATTTTCAACTGCTCGGATTGAAGGGTGTTGGTGCTCATCGCTTACATGTACCCGTCACGCCGCAACTTCTCGAACGCGTCTTCGCTTTCCTGGTCCTGGGCGCGGACGCTGCGTTCGCTGCGTTTGGTCGTCCGTAATTCTTCGCGAATTTTTTCGTAAGTGTCGGCGTTCGACTCGATCATGAACGTGCAGGGGACGCAACCGAGACTGCGATAGCGTTTCCCGTTCTTGCCGAAGTATAAAGCCACGTTCGGGATGTTCTCGCGCTCGGCATACTCCCAAATGTTTGTCTCCGTCCAGTGCAGGAGCGGATGGACGCGCAGATGCGTGCCGCCCGCCAGGTCAGTATTGAACTGGTCCCACAGCTCGGGCGGCTGGTCCTCGACGTTCCATTCCATGTTCTTGTCGCGCGGCGAGAAATAGCGTTCCTTCGCGCGAGTCGGATCTTCATCGCGGCGCACACCAACAATGAGTCCACCATACTTCTCACGATCAACGATCTTCTTGAGGTTCTCTTTCAACAACGCCGAACAGCAATTGACGCGACCGCGTGTGTGGTTCATCCCCTGCGCCAGCGCCTCGTCATTGCGGGCGATGACGAGGTTCAGTTTCCACTCCTTCGTCAATCGGTCGCGCAACTCGACAAGCTCCGGCATGTCGAAAGTCGTTTCCATGAACACGCATGGAAACGGGACATGCCCGAAAAATGCCTTGCGCGCCAGCCACATGATGGTCTGTGAGTCCTTGCCCACGCTCCACAGCATCGCGAGTCGTTCGATCTTGTTGAACGCCTCGCGAATGATGAAGATGCTCTGGTTCTCTAGTTTATCGAGATGGTCCATAATTTAAAAATTCCGGGGCGACATCGTCAGATGTTCGCGGCAAACGTGTGGAGTCCGCACTCCTTCTTGTCGGAACCCGCCCAGCGGCCCGCGCGCTCGCCTTCTCCGTCTTTCACGGCGCGGGTGCAGCAGTCCGGCGAGCAACCGATGCTCGGATAGCCCTGGTCGTGGAGCGGATTGTAGTGCAGTTGGTGGCTGATGATGTACCACCAGACTTCTTCCTTGCTCCAGGCGGCCAGCGGATTGATCTTAAGGTAACGGTGACCCCCGGCCGTTTCCTGCAACTGCAGTATTTTTGCGCCCTGGCGGGTCTCACCCTGCGACCGCCGCAGGCCAGCAACGAGCGCGTCGAGTTGCGGTAGCTTCTTCTGCAATGGAAGCACCTTGCGCATATAGCAGCACTGGTCGGGTTGGCGACGGTACAGTTCGGGCCCATACTTCTCGACTTGCTGCTCGGGCGTCAATTCCGGGTGCAGTCGCTCAATCACGACCCCATATTCCTGCTCGACCTGACGGATCAGTTCGACGGTTTCCTTGAAGAAGAAACCCGTGTCGATGGTAAAGATCGGAAGGTGCGGGGTGACCTTGCGCATCGCGATGTCGATCACGACCAGACCTTCGGGGCCAAACGCGGAAGAAATGGCAACGCGCGAACCGAAGTTGTCCGCGGCCCATTGCAATATGTCCTGCGGCGTTCGCCCCTCGAACTCCGCCGCCAGACGATGGATTTCTTCCGATGTGAACTTCACGTTCGTTTTCTACCCTTCAATCACATTGATCTCGACGGGCTCAACCTTGATACCAAAGCCTTCCAGCCATTTGATCGCTTTCTTGATCTCGGGGCGCGCGCCCACCAATTCGAGCGAGACGATGCCGACTTCCTCCGTCACGCTGGCCTGACGAATGTTGGTCACGACCTTGAATTTGTGGCCCAACTCGTAAATTACCGGCCGTTGGATGGCCTTTTTCGGATAGGTCAGCCAGAGGCGTTTGATTTCGTTCGCCGTCTTCGTTGTCTTTGCCATGTTGTCCTCGGTACAACGCTGTGTTTAACCGCCCGCGATTGCCGGAATCACGGAAATTTCGTCGCCGTCTTTCACCGGCGTACTTTTGCCCTGCGCAAAGCGAATGTCCTCGTCATTCAAATACACATTCACGAACCGGCGCAATTCGCCCCGCTCATCACAAATCCGCTCCTTCAAGCCCGGATACTCCTTCTCCAGGCTGTCGATAATGTCCTGGATCGTCGAGCCGGCAGCTTGTACGATGTCCTTGTCCTTCGTGAGTTTCCGCAACGGCGTCGGAATCCTTACATTTACTGGCATAATCGTCTCTCCTTCTTCATCTCAATTCTTCTTATCGAGCAGGGCCGAAAACTCGCGCAGATGCGGCCCGATGACCCGCGCCTCGCCGCATTTATTGGCCACTGCTTCCTGCGTCTTCAATCCATGACCCGTGATACACAACACAAGCGACTCGTTCGGCTTGATCCGTCCATCTTTCACAAGGCGCTGGGTGGCCGCCACCGTCACCCCACCGGCCGTCTCGGCGAAAATCCCTTCGGTCTCCGCCAGCAGCTTGATTCCGGCGACCACTTCGGTGTCGTCCGGATTCTCCGCCCAGCCGCCGGTCTGCTTCATCGCCTGTATCGAGTAAAACCCGTCCGCCGGGTTGCCGATAGCCAGTGACTTGACGATCGTCTGCGGCTTGCTCACCGGCTTGATGATGTCCGCGCCGACCTTCATGGCGTTCACAATGGGCGCGCAACCTTCGGCTTGGGCGCCGTGTATGCGGCATTCTCGCTCGTCCACCAGGCCGAGTTTCACGAATTCCTTGAACGACTTGTGGATCTTCGTGATGAGGGAACCGCCCGCCATCGGGACGACCACGTGATCCGGCAATCTCCAGCCCAGTTGCTCGATGATCTCGTAGCCCAACGATTTTGAGCCTTCCGCGTAGTAGGGCCGGATGTTCACATTCACAAAGGCCCAGCCGTACTTGCCCGCGATTTCGCTGCAGAGGCGATTTACCGCGTCGTACGTGCCTCGAATGCCGATGACGTTCGTTCCGTACACCAGCGAGCCGAGTACTTTCCCTGTTTCCAGGTCGGCCGGGATAAAGACGTAACTCTTCAGTCCGCCACTCGCCGCATTGGCCGCAACGGAATTCGCGAGATTGCCGGTCGATGCGCAGGCAACGATTTCAAAACCCAACTCCCGCGCGCGTGACAAGGCCACGCTGACCACGCGGTCCTTGAAGGACAATGTCGGGTAGTTGACTGTATCGTTCTTCACCCAGACCTCGCGCAGGCCCAGCCGCTTCGCCAGGCGATCCGCCTTGACGAGCGGGGTGAAGCCGACCTGAAAGCCGATGGTCGGCTCACCTTCGATCGGCAACAACTCCCGGTACCGCCACATATTCGTAGGGCGCGACTGAATTTTGTCCCGTGTCAGCACGGTTTTGATCAAGTCGTAGTCGTAATCAACTTCGAGCGGACCGAAGCAGAATTCGCAGACATGCAACGCCTCTTTCGGGTAATGGCGCCCGCACTCGCGACACTTTAGACTGGTGAAGAATCCATGTTTTGCCTTCATCTACCTTCTCGCTTTCTTCACCAAGTAGCGACCGTCGCTGCCTAGGGGCAAAAAAACAACCCCTTCAGCGTCCCCGAGACGTGGGTCGACGATGAAGAGGCATCAAGACAACTCGATTCTCCCCTCATCTTCCCCCGCTCCCGACTTGCGTCGGGCCTCGGAGCTGGAATTGGCACCTTGTCTTCAACCACCAACTACTTGGCTGAACGGTTGCCGCGGCTTCTACGGGCCAGTCCCTCGACCGCTCTTGATGAGTTGTTCCCGAAAACCTTTCAGGGAACGCGAGGAACTATATCAAAGAACAAAAGGCTGTCAACGGCGCAGATTCTAGATGTAATACATCTCTGGTCGGCTCTTGGCCTCCGCGCAAATCTCCTCAAAATTGACATCGTCCGCCGCCTGTTCGGCAGCCTGCTTGATCCGCCGCCAGGCGCGCTTGATCTCTTCCGGACAGCGCGACTCCAAGAGTAACGGCATCTCCAAGACGTCACCCTGTACCGCCCGCAAAACGTCGCCCACTGTGATCTCACGGGGTGCCTTGGCCAGAGCGTATCCGCCAGCCTTTCCCCGTCGGCTCTGGATGAGTCCCTTGCTCTTCAACTCGATCAGAATCTGCACGAGATAGTTCGCTGGAATCGCCTCTCGGTGCGCAATTTCCTCAATCCGCAGTGGACGCGCGTTCGGGTGATGGAGAGCCAATGCCTCCACCGCACGACACGCGTAATCACTTTTTACTGACGCCTTCATTTAATCATTAGTATCTTGCTAAAGATGCTATATTTTAGCACGATAATACCTACTGTCAATCGACTATTTTTGAACGCGACCGATTTGCTAGAACATTCACGGTCATCGCTAGTTATATACGAAAAAAAAGTAATGATTCTGATTGCAGAACAAGCCAAGTTTCGGTAGTGTTCTAAGGTTGGTTGAAGGAGGGGGAATTTAGATGCCCAGTAAGCTTCTGGAGAAAAAACGCATAGTGGAAAAGTCACTTTCAAAAGAACCAGACCGCCCGATAGAGGCCCTCGGCGCCAGTGATTATACTGCCGATAAGATACAAAAACTGGAAGGTGTGGAAGCCGTTCGCAAGCGCCCTGCGATGTATATCGGCGACACCGGCGAACGAGGCCTGCACCATCTGGTTTATGAGGTCGTCGATAACTCAATCGACGAGGCGCTCGCGGGTTTCTGCAAGCACATCGAGGCCACCATCCGCGTCGACAATTCAATCACCGTCGTTGACGATGGACGCGGCATTCCCGTGGACATGCACAAGACGGAGAAGAAGCCGGCTGTCGAGGTAGTGCTGACGGTCCTGCATGCCGGCGGCAAATTCGACAAGAAATCCTACACGGTTTCCGGTGGTTTGCACGGCGTTGGCGTGACCTGCGTCAACGCGCTCAGTGAATGGCTTGAAGTCGAGGTGAAACGCGATGGCAAGGTCCATCACATGCGCTTCAAGCGCGGCAAGACGGCATCCAAGCTCGAAGTGATCGGCAAGGCGAAGGGCACGGGCACAAAGATCACGTTCAAGGCCGACAGTGAAATCTTCCCGGTCATCGACTACAAGTACGACATCTTGGCAAACCGGTTGCGTGAACTGGCGTTCCTCAATCGCGGCATTGAAATCACGCTCAAGGACGAGCGTAATGACAAGCAGGATCTCTTCAAGTTCAATGGCGGCATTGAAGAGTTCATCAAGCACATCAACCGCGCCAAAGAACCTCTTCATCCGAAAGTCATCTACGTTTCGAAAGAGAAAGACGGCATCGCCGCCGAGGTCGCAATCCAATACAACGAAGGCTACAACGAGTCCGTCTACGCCTACGCGAACAACATCAACACCATCGAGGGCGGCACGCACCTGAGTGGTTTCCGATCGGCGCTGACCAAAGCCGTCAATCAATATGCCAAGTCCAACAGTCTATTGAAGGAAAAGGATCCGAGCCTCAGCGGTGAGGACTTGCGCGAAGGTCTGACGGCGGTCATCAGCGTGAAGGTCCCGAATCCCCAGTTCGAAGGCCAGACCAAGACCAAGCTCGGCAATGGCGAAGTCGAAGGCATCGTTTCGTCGATCGTTTACGAAGGCCTGATGACGTTCCTGGAGCAAAACCCGCCCATTGGCCGTCGCATCGTGGACAAGTCCCTTACCGCGGCCCGTGCTCGCGAAGCCGCCCGCAAAGCGCGCGAAGCCGTCCGTAAAGGCGCGTTTGCCGGTGGCGGACTGCCGGGCAAATTGGCGGATTGTTCCGAGCGCAACCCTGAATTCTGCGAGTTGTACATCGTTGAGGGCGATAGCGCTGGTGGCTCTGCCAAGCAGGGGCGCAACCGCCAGTTCCAGGCCATCCTGCCCATCCGCGGCAAGTTGCTTAACGTCGAGAAGGCGCGCCTGGATCAGATCCTCAACAACAATGAAATTCGCACGATGATCACCGCCATCGGCACGGGTTTCGGCACGGGCGAAGGCGAAGGTGCCTTCGACCTCAACCGACTGCGGTATCACAAGATTGTGATCATGACCGACGCCGACGTGGACGGCTCACACATTCGGACGTTGCTGCTGACGTTCTTCTATCGCAAGATGCCGGAACTCATCAAGGGCGGCTTCATCTACATCGCGCAGCCGCCGTTATACAAGATCAAGCGCAAGAAACGCGAAGAGTACATCGAGAATGACGATCAGATGAGCCGAATCCTGATCGAACTCGGCTCTGAGGACATTCGGCTGAATCGACTCAAAGACAGGAAGGAATTCTCGGGTCAGCCGTTGATCTCGGTCCTCGAATCATTACAGGAACTCGAGAAGCTCGTCGACACCATCGAGCGACGTGGCATCAAGTTTGAAGAATACCTTGCCGCGCGTGATGAAAAATCCGGCGAAGTCCCGTCCTACGCCGTTCGCCTCAAGCAGAATGGGGTCGTCAGCTTCGAGTTTGCCCGCACCGACAAGGAATGGGCCAAGCTCTGTGACAAATACGACATCAGCCCTGATGAAGAGGTTGTACCCGAGGCCAAGAACGGGGACAACCCGAAGGCGATCGTCGCAAAGCCCCTGCCGCTTCCCGAGGCCAATAGTATCCAGTCGATGATCGAAGCGCTCGAGAAGAAAGGTTTCAACCTCGATCACTACGCCGCGCAGGAAAAGCCGCTCTTTGAACTGATGGAAGGGAACGTCACCGTCGCTGAGCCTGTGGACGGCGAAGCTTTGCCAGACGCAGCTTTGGCCAAGGTGGGTACTGCTCCAGCGAAAGCGAGCGCCAAAGCCGAAGCGAAGAAGCCCAAGGCGAAAGTCGAGGAGCGCCGATCCGAGATTCATTCCATTCCGCAGATTCTGGAGCAGATCAAGGAAATCGGCAAACGCGGTCTCACGATCCAGCGTTACAAAGGCTTGGGTGAAATGAATCCCGAACAGCTTTGGGAAACGACGATGGATCCCGAGCGGCGCAAGATGCTCAAGGTGGAATTGATGGATGTGGCCGCCACCGACACCATGTTCGACATTCTCATGGGTGACGAGGTTGCGCCCCGTCGGCAATTCATCGAGGACAACGCTTTGAACGTCCGGAACCTCGATATCTAAATCGCGCCGTGACGCCCGAGGCCCAAGATTTGATCAATTTGCGGCTCACACAAGCCAATGAGAGCCTGAACGAGGCGCGTTTGCTCATCGACCAAAGGATGTGCCGTGGCACGATGGACCGCGTGTATTTCTCGATGTTCTATTGCGCGTGCGCACTGCTGGCGACGAAGGAGTTTGGCCCGTCCCGGGACGGCAATGTCGCCGCGAAGTTTCAGCGTGAGTTCGTGAAGACGGGCCTGATCCCGCCGGAGTTCGGCGAGCGGTTCAAACACGCCACGCAGTTGCACCAGGACGCCGACTTTGGCGCCAATCCGCCGCCAAGTTGTGACCGGCTGAAAGAATTGATGGCGGATGCCGAGAGCTTTCTAACAACAACGAAGCTGTTTTTGGGGAAACAGTAGGATTTAACTATGTACGCTCAAAACGAAAAGGTCACGCCGGTCAACATCAGCGAGCAGATGCAGCAGGCCTACATCGATTACTCGATGTCGGTCATAGTCGGGCGTGCCCTGCCGGATGCGCGCGACGGCTTGAAACCCTCCAATCGACGCGTGCTCTACGCGATGCGTCAAATCGGCTTGTTGCATAACCGCTCCTACTCCAAGTGCGCCAAGGTTGTCGGTGAAGTGCTCGGCAAGTATCACCCGCACGGCGATGCCAGCGTTTACGACACGCTCGTCCGCATGGCGCAGGATTTTGCGATGCGTTATCCGCTCATCGACGGTCAGGGTAACTTCGGCTCGATCGATGGCGATCCCGCCGCAGCCTACCGCTATACCGAATGCCGCCTCAAGGAGATCGCGGAAGAATTGCTCGCCGACCTCGACAAGGACACGGTCAATTTTCAACCCAATTTTGACGAGAAGGAAGTGGAACCGGTTGTCCTACCCGCGCGCATCCCGAATCTCTTGGTCAACGGCAGCACGGGCATTGCGGTCGGTATGGCCACGAATATTCCGCCGCACAATCTCACCGAAATCATCGACGCCTGTTGCGCACTGATCGACAACCCGGAGACCGACGTCAAGGATGTGGCAAAATTCGTCAAGGGCGCCGATTTCCCGACGGGGGGTCTTATCTGTGGCAAGCAGGGCATCAAGGACTACCTGCTCACCGGCCGCGGCAGCCTTAAAATTCGTGGTCGCATCGGCGTCGAGGAGGTCAAGGGCGGTAAAGAGCGCCTGATCATTTCCGAGATCCCGTACAACGTCAACAAGGCCTCGCTCATCGAGCGCACCGCGCAACTCGTCAACGAGAAGAAGCTCGATGGCATCAGCGACATTCGTGACGAATCCAACAAGGACGGCATCCGCGTCGTCATCGAGTTGAAGCGCGACGCCATCCCGAAGGTCGTCATCAACAACCTCTATAAGCACACGCAACTCGAGGACAGCTTCGGCGTCATCATGCTTGCGATCGACCACGGTCGGCCGCGGATCATGAATATCAAGCAGATGATCGAGTGCTATATCGCACATCGCCGTGAAGTCATTACCCGGCGCACGAAGTTCGAATTGCAGAAGGCCGAGGAGCGCGCCCACATTCTCGAAGGTTTCCGCATCGCGCTCGATAATATCGACGCCGTCGTTAAGATCATCCGTAACGCCGACGACCGTGAGGACGCGAAGAAGAAATTGATCGACAAGTTCAAGCTGTCCGAGGTCCAGTGCAATGCGATCCTCGAGATGCGCCTCTACCAGCTCACCGGACTCGAACGCGACAAGATCGAGGAAGAGTACCTCGCGATCATCAAGAGTATCGAATACTTGAAGAGCCTGTTGGCCAGCGAGAAAAAGCTTATGGCCGTCGTGAAGACCGAGCTGCTCGAAGTCAAAGAGAAATATGGTGACGCGCGGCGCACCGACATTGTGGCTGACGAAGGCGAGATCAACATCGAAGACCTCATCGTCAATGAAGCTTGTATCGTCACCATCTCGCACCAGGGTTACATCAAGCGCACCGCTGTCAGCGCCTACCGCTCGCAACGTCGCGGTGGTAAGGGCGTGATGGGCATGGAACAACGCGAAGAGGACTTCATCGAACACCTCTTCACCTGCTCCACTCACGATTACATTATGTTCTTTACAGAGGAAGGACGTGTGTACGTCGAGAAAGTGTACGAGTTGCCCGAGATGGGACGCGCCGCGAAAGGCAAGAGCCTCGCGAATTTCCTCCAACTTCGTCCTGAGGAAAAAGTCTCCGCGCTTATTCGCGTCAAGGAGTTCACCGACAAACAGTATCTCTTCATGGCGACCAAGGTCGGGATCGTGAAGAAGACCAACCTGGGCGAATACGCCAATCCGCGCAAGGGTGGCGTCATCGGCATCAAGATCGAACAGGGCGACCGCCTGATCGGCGTGAAACTCACAAGCGGCAATAATGAAATCGTACTCGTCACGAAAGACGGCATGAGCATCCGATTCCACGAAGATGAAGCTCGCGACATGGGCCGCGCTTCCGTCGGCAACTGGGGCATCCGCCCGGAGAAGGGTGACTACGTTATTGGCGTTGAAATCGTCGATACGAATGCCACGCTCCTCGTCGCCGGCGAACACGGCATCGGCAAGCGCACCCCATTTGACGAATATCGCGTTCAGTCCCGCGGTGGTAAGGGCATCATCACCATGAAGACGACTGACAAGGTCGGCAGCGTGGTCGGTGCTCTTAGCGTCACCGACACCGATGAGATCATGCTCTCCACCTCTCAGGGCCAGACCGTCCGCACCAGTTGCAAGGACATCCGGATCGCGGGTAGAAATACCCAGGGCGTCAAACTCATCGACCTCAATCAGGGCGACAAACTGGTCGCCATCGCCCGCGTCATCAGCGAACAGCAGGAACAAGAAGCGGAATCAGCGGAAGCCGATAAGAGCAACAAGAAGTAGCCGGGGTTTCGTCATTCCGAGCTCGTCGAGGAATTCCCGTCGTGTTGTCCGTGGGAAGGCGGCCATCGCGTCGGCCGTCTTCCATTCTTGCCACATCCGCGTCATCCGCTTATCATTTATCTTTGCGGATGAGTCTCGCCGCCCGAGCTTCTCGACGAGAGGCGGCGAAACCCCGGGTTTGCCATGCCATCAAGCTTTGAAATAGTCATTCTCGGCGAAGACGACTATCAGAAGGAATACGAGAAGGCGTTCGCCAAGGTCGAATACACTTCCGCGCTCACCAAGGAGATGCACGAAGCTGAATTTGATCAGTTTGATGGTTCACTTCGACAGGCACTCTCCAAGCTCTGGAAAGACGATCCCCGCGGCAAGCAGCATGACTTTGAAGTTATGGACGATTGGGGTGGGACTTGGCACCATTGCGGTGGCATATATTCCGCACGCATCTGTTGCCCAGAGTACGTCCAGACTGTCATCCAGGTCATTTCCTCTCTCCCCAGTAAAGAACTGTGGACGTATCAAACTGCCTGCGAGTCCTCGGAAACCGGCGGTATCGAATTTGGCCAGTTCTTCATCCGCGACGGCAAGATGTATGTCCCCGACGATGGTAATAATTACGCAGGGTGTTTCGACACAGGAACAACAAAGTTCATTCAGCGGGCCAGTCCACTATCGATCCACGAGGCCGCTGAACGCGGCGATCTTGCCACCGTGCGAAAACAGATTGGTAATGACCACACGTTGATCGAAGCCAGAGGTCCCGTTGGTGTGACACCTCTGCGCTGCGCAGCCGGGGAAGGTCGAAGTGATGTCGTGAAGTTTCTCCTCACACGCGGGGCAAAAGTGAATGTTCGT
>Ga0247667_1000127_pt1 | contig 38622 bp, 40 predicted proteins | sample CNK08_metaG_FD_183027 | JGI IMG/M metagenome (GOLD analysis project Ga0247667, IMG submission 183027) | Soil microbial communities from Purdue University Martell Research Forest, Indiana, United States - CNK08 | ecosystem: Environmental > Terrestrial > Soil > Temperate forest > Bulk soil... | reverse complement strand
TGGGGCTCCGCATGCACGCCGCCTGGGCCTGTGCTTCCGCCTCGAGCGCCGTGGCGAGATCCATGTGCGCCTCGCGATTGAGCGCGTCCTTCGTGACCCCCAGCGCGACCGACGGCCCCTGAGCCAACTTCTCGGCGAATCCGCGGGCTTCTCCCAGCACGTTAGCGGCCGACACGACCCGATTGTAGAGGCCGATGCGCAGCGCGGTCGGGGCGTCAATGAAGTCGCCGGTCATGAGGAGCTCGGTCGCGTGCCCGAACCCGACTAGGCGCGGCAGGAGCCAGGCGGCGCCCATGTCAGCCCCCGAGAGGCCGACCTTGGTGAACAGGAACGCGATCTTCGCGGAGTCAGCAGCAATACGCACGTCGCACGCCGCGGCGATGACGGCGCCGGCGCCCGCGACCGTACCGTTCAAGGCCCCGACGATGGGCCGCCGGCATTGCCGCATCGCAAGGATCACGTCGCACGTGAGCCGCGTGAATGCGAGGAGCCCAGCGTCGTCGCGCGCGAACAGCGCGCCAATGATGTCTTCCACATCGCCGCCCGAGCAGAACGCACGCCCCGCGCCGGTGATGATCACCGCCCGGACGCCCGGCTCCGTGTCGAGCGCGCGAAACGCGTCCCGCAGCTCGCGGTACACGTCGAACGTCAGGGCGTTGAGCCGATCGGGGCGGTTGAGCGTGATGGTCGCGACGCCGGTGTGGGCGTCGGACTGGTAGAGGAAGGACTTGGGTGCGAGCGGCATGCGGAAGGATCTCCGGGTGTCGGTCAGGGCAATACGGCGGTCGCTTCGATCTCCACTGCGGCGTTCGGCTCCAGCAGCGCCTGCACTTGCACCAGCGCCATGGCGGGATAGTGCCGTCCCATGAGACGCCGATGGACCTCGCCGAGTGGTTTGAGGCTCGCGAGGTAGGTCTGCCGGTCGATGACGTAAACCGTCATCCGGCCGATATGCTCGGGTCCGCCACCCGCCGCGCGCACGACCTCCAGCACGCGCTCAAGCGCGCCGGCCCATTGCTCGACGAGCCCCCCCCCGCGCTCGGGAGCAGTCTGTCCGGCCACGAACAGTAGCCGCCCCCCGGCCGGCGCGAGCATGCCGTGGTTCCAGCCGCTCGGCCGGCCGAGCGCGTCGGGGTTGACGATCCGGAACGTCATGGACCGGTGCCTCCCTCGGCGATGACCACGGTCTCTCCGTTGGTCGCCCCCGCGTCTTCGCACAGCGCAAGCACGGCGCGCGCCACATGCTCGGGTGAGATCAGGCGGAGCTGGCCCGTGGTCGCGAGCGCCGCACGCAAGGCGGCCTCGGGTGTCATGGCGGTCTTGGCCGCGATGCGCGCCACCGACTCTCGCGTCATGTCCGTGTCGACGTACCCGGGGCACACGGCGTTCACCGTCACACCAGTCCCCGCGACTTCCGCCGCCACCGAGCGCGTGAACCCGACCACGGCGTGCTTCGACGCGCTATAGGCGGCGATATATTTGCCGCCGCCCAGACCCGCAACGGACGCGATGTTCACGACGCGGCCCCAGTGCCGCGCAACCATCTCGGGAAGAAAGGCCTGAGTGCAGAGGAAGGTGCCGGTGGCGTTCACGGTCAGCATTCGGTTCCAGTCAGCGAGGGTGGTCCGTGGCAACGGCGCCGAGTGGCTGACACCCGCGTTGTTCACGAGAATGTCCACGTGCCTGAGGTGGGTCTCGGCGGCGCGGGCGAGCGCCGCGACGCTCGCCGGGTCGGTGACGTCGCTCGCGACGGCCCACGCCTGCCCGCCAGAGGCGTTGAGCTCCTTCGCGACTGCCTCGATGGCCTCGCGCGTCCGGGCTGCGACCACGACGGCTGCTCCGGCGCGGCCCAGCGCGCGCGCCACCGCCCTCCCGATGCCCCGGCCAGAACCGGTGACTACGGCACCGCGGCCGGCGAGTCCCGCCCCCGCCCCCGCCCCCGCCCCCGCGCCCGCCCCCGTCACCGAGCGAGCTCCGCCAGCACGGCCTCCTCGAGGAGCCCGCCAAGGATCTCGATCGTGTGCGCGCCCTCGTCGACGCTTGCGTCGGCCGGTGCCCCGAAGTACGCGCGCAGCCCGCCCGCTGCCTCGAAGGTCGTCTGTCCCGAGCGGATGGCCGTGCTGAGCGAGCACGGGTTGGCGGGCAGCGACCGGCGGAGCGACTCGCGGACGAGCTCCGGGCGCGTGGCCATCACGATCGAGGTCTCGTATCGCCCAGCGTGACAGGCCCCGCTGCGGAATTCCTCGGTCAGGCGCTGAGCCCAAGGCTTCTTCGTGACATCGGGAAATACGATGCGCGCGCCAGTCTCGGGTCGAGTCTGAGTCGCCGCGGCCTCGATCGCGGCGAGGTGCGCAGGGTCCAGGTGCGCGTTCGCGATCGCGAGCACCCGGAGCCCGTGCCGCGCCAGGCTGCGCGCGAGGTCCACGAGCACCGCGGTCACCGTGGCGGGCCGCAACGACACCGTACCGGGGAAACCGGCCGCGAAGTCCGCGGCGGTGTAGGCGAGGGGCGGGAGCAACACCACGTCATGGCCGCGCGCAGCGAGCCGCGCGCCCGCGGAGCGGGCCATGGTCTCTGCGATGATCACGTCCGTCGAAAGAGGCAGATGCGGGCCATGTGCCTCGACGGCGCCGACGGGGAGGATGGCCACCGCCTTCGTCCGGTCGAGGTCGCGGACCTCCTCCCAGGTCAGGTGCGCGAAATCGAGGACCGCCATGGGTGGCTGAATCGTACCGGGCGAGGCGGTTGACCGCCAGGCGTCCGTGGTCGATATCTGTCGCGTGAGCTTCCAGCCCCCCGAGCAGTTCAACATCGCGGACTATTTTCTCGACGCCCGAGTGCGAGAAGGGAAGGGCGCTCGGCCCGCCGTGCTCACCGATGGCGACACGCTCACCTACGACGCGATCCAGGCGCTCGCGAATCAATTCGGCCACGTGCTCACCGAGGCCGGTGTGCAGCCTGAACAGCGCGTCATGATCGCGCTCCCCGACGGGCCGGAGTTCGTTGCGGCGCTGTTCGGGACGATCAAAATCGGCGCTGTGGTCGTTATGGTGAATCCGGAGCTCAAGCCCGACGCCATCGCATACCTCTACGGTCACACGCGCGCCCGGGTGGTGGTGGCACACCGGGACACCGCGAGCGCCTTCCAGGCCGCGGCGCGCGACGCTCGTGACCTGAAGGCGCTCCTGACAGTCGGCGAGAAGGATCTCGACGACCAGCTGGCGCGGGCGCCGCGAACACTGGATTCCTTCCCGACGCATCGCGACGATGCCGCCATCTGGCTCTTTTCGGGCGGGACCACTGGACGACCGAAGGTCGTCGTGCAGACGCACCGCTCGTTCGCGAACACCACCGAATGCTATGCCAGAGGGGTCATCGGCTACACCGAGCGCGACGTGACCCTCAGCGTGCCGAAGCTCTACTTCGGGTACGCCACGGGCTCGAACCTGCTGTTTCCGTTCGCGGTCGGTGCCGCGACGGCCTTGTTTCCCGAAGCCGTGACTGCGGACGTCGTGTTCGAGAAGATTGCCCGGTTCCGGCCAACGATCCTGATCAACGTGCCCACCATGATCAATCACATGGTGAGCCATCCCGCCGTGGCGACGAAGGACCTGTCGTGCCTGCGTCTTGCGACGTCGGCGGGCGAGCCGCTCCCGGTCGAGCTGTACCAGCGCTGGAAGCGAACGTTCGGGGTCGATCTGCTGGACGGCCTTGGCACCGCGGAGATGTGGCACATCTTCATCTCGAACCGTCCCGGGCAGGCGCGCCCCGGCACCCTGGGAACCGTCGTACCGGGCTTCGAGGTGAAAGTATGCGACGACGACGGGCGGGAATTGCCTGCGGGCGGGGTGGGAGCGCTGTGGGTTCGCGGCGGGTCGCGGGCGATCGGCTACTGGCAAGAGATGGAGAAGACCAAACACGGATTCCGGGGAGAGTGGTACGTGTCAGGCGACATCGTCCGGCGGGACGCGGACGGCTACTTCACGTACTGCGGCCGGGCGGACGACCTGCTCAAGGTATCGGGAAAGTGGCTCTCGCCACAGGAGGTCGAAAACTGCCTGTTACAACACCCGGCGGTGAAGGAAGTGGCGGTGGTGGGCGTCGTGGGGGAGCAGGGTTTGGTCAAACCGCACGCGTTCGTGGTGGTGAACGTGCGTCGCGACGGGCTCGCCGAGGAGCTCCAGGCCTTCGTGCGGGAGCGGCTCGAACCCTACAAGTATCCGCGCGAGGTAATCTTTGTCGACGCCCTTCCGCTGACCCATTTGGGCAAGGTGGACCGCGCGCGTCTGCGCGCCAGGTCCTAGCCCTGCGATTTTGGCGGCCGGCTTCGTTCCTCGAGCTTCCCGATGAGCTTTTCGATCTCGAGCTTCAGGCGCTTGAGCGCCGGGAGGAGCTTGGGCTCGATGTCGCGCTCGAGCTCCTTGCCTTCCTTGAGGAAGTCCTTCATGAGGTCGCGGAATCGATCGGCCAGCTCCCGCCAGGTCGGGATCTTGTTGACTTCCGGATCGCCGGGTTCGCGTTTCGTCGGCAGCTTGTTCATGTGAGGTGACTCCGTGCGTTGAGGTGCTCCGGGTGATACGGGTTCCGGGCGCCGGAGGGTTCAGCCGCGGCCTCCGCCCGGTGCCTCAAACCTGCCCTATGATGTCGCAAAAACGCCCTAGCTGCAGGGGCTCGCACACGATATGGTCGTGCGCGGGCGGGGCAGGGAGCGCTCCTCGGCTTCCCGCCCATCCGTCCCACTCGGGAGGTGGCTATGAGGATTACGCGGGTCGCCTGGGGTGTAGTGCTCGGCTTCGTTGCGCCGGCGGTCGGCGCGGCGCAAAGCGTGCGGCCCACGTTCGGTCTCGGCATCGGCCTCGCGGTCGCGAACGGTGCCTATCATTCAGATCAGAACGGCGACGGCTTCGATACGGGGTGGGTGGGATCGATGCTCGTTGGGTTCAAGATGCCCAAGACCCCGGTCTTCGTCAGGTTCATGGGGAGCTACAGTGAAAACGGCGCCAATGAACAACTGCAGGGGGACCTCACCAACACCTTCGGGCGGCCCACCGACGCAAAATATCACAATCTCGGTGGCACGCTCGACATCGGGTACGAGTTCGGGACGGGTTTCCGGCGCGTGTATATCTTCGGCGGCGGCGGCCCTTATCATGTTCGGCTCTCGGTGACATCCGGTGGCGCCACGTCGGACACGTCCGAGACAAAGTTTGCCTGGAACCTGGGCGGCGGGATCACCTGGGACGTCTCGAACATGGGGATCTTCCTCGAGGCGCGCTACGTACACGTGGCCGCGGCCTTCGGGCTTCCGGAGGCGACCTTCATGCCGCTTCAGTTGGGTATGCGCTTCGGCGGCCATTAGGCGGATCGCCCATCGCGCTCCGAACGTTGGTTCGTGCTGCAGCGGGCTGGTGTTATGTTCGTACGCCGGGATAGGTGGCCGAGCGGCTGAAGGCACACGCCTGGAGAGCGTGTAAACGGGTAACCGTTTCGTGGGTTCGAATCCCACCCTATCCGTGGAAGGCTATGTGACGGAGAACAGGAACAGACGCACAGACGCGGCAGTGGTGAACAGTGAGCAGTCGACAGGTGGGCCTACCTGATAGCTCTCGCTGTTCTCCTTCTGTGCGTCTGTGCGTCTGTTACTGTATTCTGTTCTCCAGCCGTTAATGGACAGGTGCGTGAGCGGTTGAAACGGCCGGTCTCGAAAACCGGTGTGCCCGCAAGGGTACCGTGGGTTCGAATCCCACCCTGTCCGTTACAAGCAGGCCCCGATGCCCTCGTTGGTCGCGGGTGCGACGGCCGCCGTGTTCACGAAGATCGCGCACGTGATCACCGGGTTGTTCAGATTGTTGTTCGTGATCGTCGCGCTCCAGCCGCCGCCGTTCACGGTGGGGCCGCTGAGATTATTGCCCGTGCTGGGGCAGAAGTTGACGGTGCCCACGGTCGGCGGCGTGGTGCACGAGATACTCCCGCTGTACTTGACCGAGTCGGCGAAAAACGCCTCTTCGGACGTGAGCAGGTTGCGCAGGTCCGATTTCATCGACGCGATGTACGCCTTCGACTTCGTGTTGGCGAACTTCGGGATGGCGATGGCAGCCAGAATCCCGATGATCACCACGACGATCAAGAGCTCGATCAGCGTGAAGCCCCTGCGATGCATAGCAGTCCCTCCGTGAGACCCGCACGCCGCGATGGGCCCCAGCAACGCGGTAGGCGATGTAGCGCAAGCCGCGTGCCCGGGTCCTCCTCGCACACCAAGCACTTAGACCGGCGAGAGTTGCGCTGTTCCCGGTCGTGGCCGGGCGCGTGCGCGTGCGCGGAGAAACCGCGCGTTCAGTGCGGAATGCAACAGCACGGATGCGCTTGCATGGAGCGGAGGCGTGTCACTAGAGTGGGGGGCGCTCACCCGCTCCCTGTGCCCGTACCCGGAGGCTTCGATGCAACGGACGAAGGCTTGGTTCGCCGCCGTGATCGCGGTCTTCGCGCTCGCGTGCGGCAAGTCGGCCGAGAAGAGGCTCGCGGAGGTGCGCGAGTGCAGCCGCATCACGATGGACGCCAAGGGCGCGGCCCAGTGCCTCGTCCTCCAGTACAAATGGAAGTCGCCCCAGGCGCTCGCGGCAGCGACGAGCTACCAGCAACAGCAGGATTCCGTCGCTCAGTCGCGGGCCGACTCCGCCTGGACCGCCGACGCCGGGCGCCATAAGAAGGAAATGGAGACGTGCGCCAGGGATCCGTCGGGCGACGTGGCGCGTTGTCTAGTGGGGTTCGGCTGGGCGGACGCCCGCGCGTCGGCGACGGCGGATTCGCTGTGGCGGCACGACGCGGGCGAACACCGCCAGGAGGTCACCCGGTGCACGCGCCAGCGCCAGATGCAGGCGGGCGCCTGCCTCCAGCTCTACTACAAGTGGAGTCCCGAGCGGGCGCTGGCGGTGGACGACTCGATCCGCCGCGCTCACCTGCGGTAGTGGACTCCCCCCACGCCGTGCTCATCGCTGCGGAGCTTCAGCCGTTCCTCGAGCCCGACCAGCTGGTCGGGCTCGACGTTACGTGGCTCCCCAGCGCCGAGCCGACGCCGAAGGGCGACTTCGTGGCGATCGTCCCCCTGTTATCCCGCTGGGTCGGCGGCACCGAGCTCAAGCGGCTGCCCAAGCTCAAGGTCGTGGCTAACTGCGCCGTCGGGCACGACAACGTGGACGTAGTCGCCGCGGAGATGCGGGGGGTGAAGGTGACCAATACCCCGGACGTCCTCACCGATGCGACGGCCGATCTCACCTGGGCGCTCATCCTCGCGTGCGCCCGGCGGGTGGTGGAAGGGCACGACGTGGTGAACAGCGGCCAGTGGACCGGGTGGCACCCGACGCTCCTGCTCGGGATCGAGCTGCGCGGCCGGACCCTGGGGTTGTTCGGAGCGGGCCGGATCGGCCAGGCGGTGGGCCGGCGCGGGGTCGCGTTCGGGATGCGCATCATCTACGCCGCGCGCAACGCGCGCCCGGAGTTCGAGCGGGACACCCGGGCGGAACGCGTCGAGCGGTCGCGACTCCTCCGAGAGAGCGACGTGTTGTCCCTGCACGTTCCTTCCCTGCCCGAAACCAAGGGAATGATCGACAGCGACGCGCTCCGGCAAATGAAGCCCACCGCGATCCTGATCAACACGGCGCGCGGCGATCTGATCCGCGAGGAGGCGCTCGCCGCGGCGCTCGAGGAGGGTCGGCTGGGCGCGGCGGGCCTCGACGTGTACTCCGACGAGCCCGCGATCCATCCTCGGTTGCTCGCCGCCCCACGCACGGTCCTGCTCCCGCACATCGGGAGCGCCACGCACGAAACGCGGCGCCAGATGGCCGCGATCGCGCTTGCGAACGTTCGTGCGGTCCTCAACGGAGACGCGCCGTTGACCCCGGTGTTCCGGTAGTTAGCTTCCAAGCTCGAGATGGGCCGGCCTGAACGCACGATCCTCCTGGACGCCCGCGCCTTGTCGCGGGCGCTTCAGCGTATGGCCGTGGAAGTGCTCGAGCTGACGCATGGCACCGCCGATCTGGTGCTCATCGGCATCCAACGGCGCGGTGTGGAGCTGGCCGAACGGATCGCGACGCTCATCGAGAAAGACGAGGGCGTAGTCCTCCCCCGCGGCGCCCTCGATATCACCCTCTATCGCGACGACCTCGAAACTGTCGGGCCCAAGCCCGTCATCGGCGAGACTCGGATCCCCGGCGACCTGGACGGCAAGCACGTGGTGATCGTCGACGACGTGCTCTATACCGGACGGACCGTGCGCGCCGCGCTCGACGAGCTCGCCGACTTCGGGCGCCCCAAGCGGATCTCTCTATGCGTGCTGGTCGATCGGGGCGGGCGCGAGCTCCCGATCCAGCCGGATGTCGTTGGCAAACAGGTGAAAGTGAGTAGCGGGGAGCGGGTGGACGTGCTCGTCGAAGAGCTGGACGGAAAGGATCAGGTCGACCTGGTGAGCGGTCCTCGATGAATCCCGTCCTGGGGAAGGATCTCGTCGGCCTCGAGCACCTCACACCGGAGCAGATCCGGCTGGTGCTCGACACGGCCGAGCCGTTCAAGGAAGTCTCCGAGCGGCCGATCAAGAAAGTGCCGGCGCTGCGCGGCAAGACCATCGTCAACCTGTTCTTCGAAGCATCCACGCGTACGCGGATCTCATTCGAATTCGCGGAAAAGCGCCTGTCGGCCGACACGGTGAACGTGGCGGCGAGCGGCAGCTCCGTGCAAAAGGGCGAAACGCTGGTGGACACCGCCCGGAATCTCGAGGCGATGCGCATCGATATGGTGGTGATGCGGCATCCCTCATCCGGCGCGGCCGATTTCCTCGCCCGGCGCATCCGCTCCAACGTCATCAACGCGGGCGACGGCAAGCACGAGCATCCCACGCAAGGACTGCTCGACCTGCTCACAATTCGCGACAAACACGGCAAGGTGGAGGGCATGAAGGTCTGCCTCGTGGGCGATGTACTGCACTCCCGCGTGGCACGGTCGAATATCTGGGGCCTCCTGAAGATGGGCGCCGAGGTGGGGGTCTGCGGTCCCGATACGCTGATGCCGCGCGGCATCGAGGAGCTGGGCGTCTGCCGGTTCCGCCGCATCGAGGAAGCGATCGAATGGGCGGACGTGCTCAACGTCCTGCGGCTCCAGCTCGAGCGCATGGAGAAAGGCTTCATCCCGAGCGTGCGGGAGTACTACCGCGTGTTCGGCGTGACGCTCGAGCGGCTCGACAAAGCGCCACGGCAGTTGACGATCATGCACCCGGGACCCATGAACCGCGGTGTCGAGATCGATTCGCGCGTGGCGGACGGACCCCACAGCGTCATTCTCGACCAGGTCACCAACGGCGTCGCGGTCCGGATGGCGGTGCTGTACCTGCTGGCGGGCGGGCGACCGGAATTAGCGGACGCGGCCAAGGGCCCCGGGGGAGGCGGAGGGTCCGAATGAATCGGCCGCTGCTGCTCCGTGGCGGTCGCGTAATCGACCCGAGCCGCAACTTCGACGAGCCGGCCGACGTGCTGATCCAGGACGGGAAAATCGCGGCCGTCGGCCGTGGGGTTGGGGCGCCCGACGGCACCGATGTGCGTGACGTGCGCGATCACGTCGTCGCCCCGGGGCTCGTGGACGTGCACGTGCACCTGCGCGAGCCGGGGAACGAAGACGTGGAAACGGTCGCGACCGGGGCACGCGCGGCCGCCGCGGGCGGGTTCACCGCGGTCTGCGCCATGCCGAACACCGATCCCGTCACGGACAATCAGGCTGCCGTGGGATTCATCGTGCGGCAGTCCGTCCGGGCCGGGCTCACGCGTGTCTACCCGATCGGCGCCATCTCGGTCGGCCAAAAGGGCGAGCGCCTCTCCGAGTTCGGCGAAATGGTGGGGGCGGGCGCGGTCGCCGTTTCCGACGACGGCAAGCCGGTCGTGTCCAGCCATCTCATGCGCACCGCCCTCGAGTACGCCCGCACATTCGACATCCCCGTCGCCGATCACTGCGAAGAGCCCACACTCGCCGACGGCGGTGTGATGCACGAGGGGCTCGTGTCCGCCCGCCTGGGGTTGAAAGGGATCCCGTCCGCCGCCGAGGAGATTATGGTCGCGCGCGATGCCATGCTGGCCGGGCTCACGGGCGGCCACGTCCATTTGTGCCACATGTCCACGCGCGGATCCGTAGAGGTCATCCGGAGAGCGAAGGAGCAGGGCATCCGCGTGACGGCGGAAGTCACGCCGCATCACCTCGTGCTCACCGATCGCGCTTGCGAGCGCTACGATACCCACGCCAAAATGAATCCGCCCCTGCGCGAGGCGGCGGACGTCGCCGCGCTGCGCGCGGCGCTCAAGGAAGGGGTCGTGGACTGCATCGCGTCCGATCACGCGCCCCACGCCTACGATGCCAAGGAAGCCGCGTTCGACGATGCTCCCTTTGGGATCGTCGGCCTCGAGACGGCGTTCGGGGTCGCTTACACGGAGCTGGTGGTGAGTGGCGTCCTCACCCTCCCCGAGCTGCTCCATCGCATGAGCACGGCGCCGGCCTCCGTGTTCGGGCTGCCCGGGGGGGGGACGCTGGGGCAGGGAGCCGTCGCCGACATCGTCGTTCTCGATGTCACCGATCCCTGGACCGTGGATCCTACCGCGTTTTGCTCGAAGAGCCGCAACACGCCGTTCGCCGGCCGGGTGCTGACGGGGCGGGCGACGCTCACGCTCGTAGGTGGCAAGATCGTCCATCAAGTCGAAGCGCCCGTCCCCCGGTGACCGCCAGCGCCATCGCCCGGCGGATGGCTCAATGCTGTCGGCAGCTGGCCGAGCGGGGGCTCATCGCGGGGCAGGACGGCAACCTTTCGGTCCGGCTGGGCCGGGATCGAGCGCTCGTGACGCCGAGCGGCGTCATCAAGGCCCTCGTCGGGCCGCTCGACATGGTGGAAGTGGACCTGGGCGGTCGCAAGCGGCGCGGGCGCCGCAACCCCACGACCGAATTGGACTTACATCTTCGAATTTTGACGCGACGGCCTGACGTGGGCGCGGTCGTGCACGCCCATCCCCCCGTCGCGACCGCCTTCGCGGTCGCGGGACAAACGTTTGACACATTTGTCCTGCCGGAACTTATCTTGCAATGCGGGCAGGTCCCGCTCGTCCGTTATGGGACACCGGGCACGCCCGAGCTGGGGGACCGCCTCGAGCCGCACCTGGCAGGCCAAAACGCCTGGCTCCTCGCGAACCACGGAGCGGTGACGGTGGGGCCGACGCTCGACGCCGCGTGGATCCGCATGGAGAGCCTGGAGCATGGGGCGCGCATCATCTGGGCGGCGCGGGCGCTGGGGCAAGTGAACGAATTGACATCGGACGCCGTGGCGCGCCTCGAGGAGGGGGCGCGTCGAAAGCGGACGCAACAGGAGCCGGATGCCTAAGGGAGCGTCGAAGAGCACCGTCATCATCCAGCGCCTGCTGGAGGAGCGGCGCCAGTACGAAGCCTGGCTCGCCCGCCTGAACGACTCGGCGGACGCGACGCCCGGACACGTCCGCGCGCGGGTTCGCTCCGACTACGAAGCCCGTCTCGCCGCCGTGACCGAAGAGCTCCGGGCGCACGCCGAGAGCGCGCGGCAGGCCATCGAAGAGAAACGTCATCTCCGAGGCGAGCTCCAGAAGAAGGAGACCCGGGCGGGGGAGAAGCTCACCGAGGCGGAGTTGCGTCATTCCGTCGGCGAATACGACGAAGGACAGTGGACCCAGGTCCACGCCGATATTCTTGCGGAGCTCGTCTCGGTGCGCGAGGACCTGCAATCGGTCGAGGCGGATCTGCAGAAGCTCGAGGAGCTCGACGCGCTGGTGCGGAACAAGCCGGTGCCGCCCCCCAGGACGGTACCCGCTCCGGCCCCGGCAGCGCCTGCGGCACCCCCGGCCCGTTCCCCCCAGCCGGTCGCCCCGCCGCACGAGGATGAGCTCGCCTTCATCAAGTCGGTAACCGATGATGACAAGACGGCACCGTCTCCGCGACGGGCCAGCGGGGCGCAGTTTCAACCGGTGATTCCGGCCGATACGCCGACGGCCAACCCGAACGTCCCGCGCGCGGCGAACCCAGTCCCGGCACCGATCGTGCCCGAGCCGACCGACGAACAGAATCAGGATCCGGAGGGCGATAAGACGCTGCGTTGCCGCGAATGCGGCACGATGAATCTGCCGACGGAGTGGTACTGCGAGCAGTGTGGCGCCGAGCTGGCCGCCGTCTAGTCCTACTTCTTCAGTTTCCCCACCACCGCGGCCAGGCGACTCTTATGCCTCGCCGCATTGTTCGGATGAATCAAGCCTTTGCGGGCCGCGCGATCGAGCAGCTGTGAGGCGAGGCGATACGCGCTGCTGGCCTGCTCCGGCGTGGTGGCGGCGCGAACGCGTTTCAGCGCCGTGCGCAGCGCGGAGCTCTGCGCCCGGTTGCGTTCATTGCGGGCGCGTCCCTGGCGCATCGCCTTCTTCGCGGACTCGATTCTCGGCACGACACAGCCTCCCGTGAGGCGCGGAAGATAGAGGGTAAGTTAAGGTCGGTCAAGGCACTACGCTGTTGACCCGGCCCCCGGCCGCCCGTTATCTTTGGCCGTCACCGACCCCGAGTCGAGCCATTTCGTTCGAAATTCTCGTCTGGGCCCCGGTGCTCCTCTTCTCAATCGTGGCCCACGAATATGCGCACGCCGAAGCAGCCTATCGGCAGGGCGACGATACCGCCTACATGCTCGGGCGGCTGACGCTGAACCCCGTCAAGCACATCGATCCCTTCATGACGGTGCTGCTCCCCCTGTTGCTCTGGCTGTCCCATGCTGGATTCCTGTTTGGAGGCGCCAAACCGGTGCCGGTCAATCCGCGGAAGTACCGTAACTATGTCCGCGGAGATGTGATCGTCTCGCTCGCCGGAATCGCGACGAACCTCGCATTGTTCGTCATTGCGGCCGTGCTGTTCGCGGCCTTTGGTCTGCTCGCGTCGGTCGTTCCGGCGCTGACGGGGACTCTGGAAATCCTGCAACGCATGATGGCCTACGGGATGCAGTGGAACCTGGTCCTCGCGTTCTTCAATCTCATCCCGCTGCCGCCGCTCGACGGCAGTCACGTCTTCTATCACTTGCTTCCTCCCGGGGCGGGGATGAAATACCGCCAGTTGTACGCGCTGGGCATGGTGCCGCTGTTCCTCGTCATTTGGCTCGCACCCGCGCTGCTCACGCCGTTTCTCTGGCCCGTGCGCCAGCTGCTGGCGTTGGGATGGGCCCTGGTGGGCGGGTACGCGCTGCCCGGGTCGCAGCTGACGCTATGACGACACCGGTACCCGTGATGGGTGACGCGAACGGATTCGTCGTCGAGCTCGAGCAGTTCTCAGGACCGCTCGACCTCTTGCTGCACCTCATTCGCGAGGACGAGCTCGACATCACCGATCTGCCGATCGCGAAGATCGCCGATCAATTCCTGGCGGTGATCGGGGAGCTGGGGCTCAATCAGGCGGCCGACTATCTCGAGATGGCGGCGCGACTGCTCCGCATCAAGGCACAGATGCTCCTGCCACGCCGGGCGGGCGACGACGAATGGGAGGATCCGCGTGCCGAGCTGGTCCGGCGACTGCTCGAGTACCAGCAGATCCGCGAGCTGGTGGAGTGGCTGGGCGCTGCCGCGGTGCGTCGGGCCGAACAGTTCGGACGCGGGTTCGCTCCCACACCGGCCGCACCGGCCACGCCCGCGCCGCTCGTGATCGATCTGAACGACCTCCTTGCCGCCGCCGAGCGGGTGATCGCGCTGATCCCGGAGCCGGTCCTGCACCGGGTGGTACCGCGCCCGCTCGACGTCGAGGGCGCCACCGCCCGGATCGAGGAGCTGCTGGCGCGGCACGAGGCGTTCGGTTGGCTCGAGGTGGTCGGGGAACGCCCGACGATCGTCGACGTCCTGTCCACGTTCATCGCGCTACTCGAGCTCGCGAAGCGCGGCGCCCTGTCGGTCCGGCAGGACGGGCCCTTCGCGCCGATCCAGATCCGCCGTGAGTCCCCTCGCCCAGCTGCTTGAGGCGGCGCTGTTCGCCGCCGCCCGGCCGCTCTCGGTCGAAGAGCTGCTCGCCCTCGAGCCCGAGGCGGGCGCGGCGGCCGTGGACGCGGCGCTCGTCGAAATCCGGGACACGTTCGTCGGCGGGATTCACGGGATCGAGCTCGTGGAGATCGGTGAGGGCTGGCAGTTTCTCACGCGCCGCGACTACGCCGAGGCGATCGAGCGCGCGGAGTTCGCGGTGCGCCCACGGCGGCTGAGTCCCGCCGCGCTCGAAACCCTCGCCATCATCGCCTACCGTCAGCCGGTCGGGCGTATCGAGGTGGACGAGATCCGTGGCGTCGATTCCGGCGCCGTGATCGACAAACTCCTCGAGCGGGGGCTGGTGGAGATCGTGACACGGGGCGAGGGCCTCGGACGGCCGCTGCTCTACGGCACCACGCCGCAGTTCCTCGAAACCCTGGGCCTCAAGGACCTGGAGGAGCTGCCGCGGCTGGACGAGCTGCAGGTGGCCCTCCGGCCGCCCGCACCCGCCGAACCCGAATGACGCTCATGCGCCTGCAACGCGCCTTGGCGCGTGCGGGCGTGACGTCACGCCGCAAGGCCGAGGAGTTGATCCGCGCGGGCCGCGTGCGCGTGGACGACACGGTCGCCACGCTCGGGATGAGCGCGGACCCGACGCGGCAGCGAATCACCGTGGATGGCCGGGCGGTACGCACCGCGCGTGGGCCGGCGACCTGGCTCGCGCTCAACAAGCCGGTGGGCTATGTCGTGACGCGCGGTGATCCGGAGGGACGGCGGACCGTCTACGACCTTCTCCCCGACGTCCCGGGCCTCACGTACGTCGGGCGCCTCGACGTCATGACATCCGGGCTGCTGCTTCTCACGACCGACGGAGCGGCGGCACACCGGCTGATGCACCCACGGTTCGCCGTTCCTCGCACGTACTGGCTGCGCGTCCACGGCAAGAGCGCGGCCGACGTGCAGACCGCGTTGACGCGGCCGCCCGTCATCGACGGCCGGCGCGTGCGCGTGCTCGACTTTCGCGTTCGCGTCGTGGAGCGGAGCGTGGAAGTCGAGGTGACCCTGGCGGAAGGGCGCCAGCGCATCGTCCGGCGGCTGGCGGAAGCGCTGGGGCTCAAGGTCGAGTGGCTCCACCGTGTGTCCTATGGGCCGGTGCGTCTCGGCCGGCTGGCCGAAGGGAAGTACCGGCGGCTGGCCGCTCACGAAATCGAGGCGATTGAGCGACTGCATGAACCTGCGTGACCGAACGGTCATGATCCTGGGCGGAAGCGGCCTGGTGGGGCACGCCGTTGCGAGGCGGCTGCTCGGCGCCGCGCCCAGCCGGATCATCCTCGTCGCCCTGTTCGAGGACGAGGTGAAGGCCACCGCCCGCGCGCTCGATCCGCATCGTGGCGGCACGGCCATCGACGTTGAATGGGGAGACCTGTTTCTGCCCGCGAGTCTCGCCCGACTCGAGCGCGGGGCCGTCATGGCCGACCCGGCGCACCGGCGGCTGCTCGTGAACGATCTGCTCGGTGAGCTCACCGAGGACATTCTGCACCGGAGCTTCCTGTATCAGCTCCTCACCACCCATCGACCCGACATCGTCATCGACAGCGTCAACACCGCGACCGCGTTTGCGTACCAGGATGCCGAAAAAAGCGCGCAGGCCCTTCTCGAATCGGCCGGCCGTGGACAGGTCGATCGGGCGACGGTCGAGCGCCACGTGCTGTCGCTCACCATGCCGCAGCTGATCCGTCACGTGCAGATCCTGGTCGAGTCGCTCAAGCGTGCGGAGACCGGCGCCTACGTGAAGATCGGGACGAGCGGAACGGGCGGGATGGGCTTCAATATTCCGTACACGCATTCGGAGGAGCGTCCCAGCCGCCTCCTCCTCACGAAGTCCGCCGTGGCGGGCGCGCAATCGCTGCTGCTCTTCCTGCTCGGCCGGACACCCGGCGCTCCCGCAACCGTGGAGATCAAGCCCACTGCGACGATCGGATGGCGCGAGATCGGCTTCGGCCCGATCCGGCGCAAGGGGAAGCCGATTGCGCTCGTCGATTGCCCGACCCCGGTCCCGCTCGATCAGGCATTTACGCCCGACGCGCACCCCTGGCGCGAGCTTGGCCAGACCCTGGAGGGCGCGTATATCGACGTCGGAGAGAATGGCCTGTTCTCGCGCGACGAATTCGAAACGGTGACCGCGCTGGGGCAAATGGAGTTCATCACGCCGGAGGAGGTGGCGGACTACGTGATGATGGAGCTCGAAGGGCGGCCGACCGGACGGGACGTGGTCGCGGCGCTCGACGCCGCCACCGCCGGCCCGACGTATCGCGCGGCGATGCTCCGGGGCGCGGCCCTGGAGCGGTTGCGCGCGCTCGAGGGCGAAGCCGGGCGCCGCGCCGTGGCGTTCGAGATGCTCGGACCGCCACGGCTCACCAAGCTGCTGTGGGAGTCGTACCTGTGTGCGCTGCTCCGCCTCACGGTGCGGGCCCTGGCGGACTCGCGGGCAGGAGAGCTGTCGGCCGCCGCCCACGCCCGGATCGAGCGGGACACCGTATTGCGGAGTCATATTCTGTCCGTGGGCATTCCCATCCTCACGCCGGATGGCGATCGGGTATACCGGGGGCGGCAGGTCGCGGTCCCGGGCGACGGTCGAGACCCGCGCTCCGCGGCGCCTCGGGGGTGGGTGGATCTGCGCCCGGAGCAGTTCGGGGGCTGGATCACGCGGGCGCGCGAGATGGTGGCGCAGGCCGAGCGGCGCGCGCGCTGCTCGACCGAGTCCGGGAGCGGCGTGGACTGGACGGCGATCGGCGCGGACGATCCGATCGAGCCCGCGCGCTTCGCCACGTGGGTCTTCCGGTTCGAGGACCGGGGAGAACGGATCAAGCGCTGACCCCATGGGAGTGGAGAACGCAGGAGTCGAACGCGCCCTCGGCGCCATCGGCACGACGTTCCGCCTGACGCGCCTCTATCCGCCGTCCCATCCGGCGGTCATGGAAGCGCTCCGGCAGATCGGCGAGACGTTGCCGCCCCTCGCCGCGCTCGGCACCCTGGAATGGAAGGTGGGAGTCACGGGGCTCCACTGGCACGGCCAGCACCTGCTGCCTCGCAATGCGCAGATCGCCCAGCTCGCGGGCCTGCTGTACGCTCGGGGGATACGCGCCGTGACGCTCAATCCCGGGATGACGCCCGATCACGTCCTCGCGCTCTTTCATGTCGCGACCGGGGCGCTCCCCCACGACGACGCGACGCTCGGCCGGATCACGCTCGCGCTCGGTCGCCGCTCGGCCACGCGCCTCGACCGGTTGCGCGCGCCGACGCCGGCAGAGGGCGTCCCCGCGCTGCCCACGGCACCCGAGCCGCCGGTGGCCTCCGCCTCTCTCCCTCCGGCGCCGCCGATCCCCACAGCACCACCCCCGACCTACCCGGCTCCTCCCCCACAACCGCCGGCCGCGGTGCCTGCCGCGCCCTCGGCGGAGTCACTGCTCGCGTCGCGCCGCGCCAGCGCGGCGTTTCGGCCGGACGTGCTTCCCGTGGACGTGGAGGTCAAGCGCGCCGTCGCGGGCCTCCGCACCGCCACCACACCCGAGGAGCAACGGGTGGCCGTCGAAAAGCTCCACGCGTTGGCGGAGCAGCTGATCGCGCTGCACGACGTGGCGATTGTCGCGGACGCGATCGCCGCCCTCGACCGGCTGCTGCCCACCGTCCAGGACCCGGGCGTTTTGGGCGCGATCGACAAAGCCGCGCTGGCGCTGTCCGACCGCGCGCTGGTCGAGCGCCTGGTGCATCGGCTCGGGGAATCACGCGTACCCACCGATGAGCTCGAGTCGGTGGTGACGGCTGTGGGCGCGCTCGCGTCCGTGTCGATGGGGCTCGTGATCGATGCCTTTGTCGCCGCGCCGGCGGAGCTGCGGGCACCGTATCGCGCCACGATCCGCGCCGCGGCGGACCGGGCGATCGAACCGCTGCAGGGGAAGCTCGCCGACGCGGAGCCCACCGTCGTGGCGGCCGCGGCCGAGTTCCTCGGCGTCACCGGCAGCCCGCAGGCGGTATCCCTCCTCTTGCCTTTGCTGCGCCACACGTCCGAATATGTGCGCGAGGCGGCGCTGCTCGGCCTGGCCGAGGCGGGGGGCCGTGAGATCGCCCGCCCGGCCATGCCGGCCCTGAAGGACGAGAGTGTGGCGGTGCGGTCGGCGGCCGCTCGGGCGGTGGCGGCGGGAGGCGACCCCTCGTCTTCGACGGTGCTCATTCGACGCATGGAGCAGGAGCCGGACGAAGGGGTACAGGCGGAGTTGCTCCGCGCGATCGGGCGGTTGGGATCCAAGGAGGCCCTCGAGGTGCTCGCCAAGTACGCCGAGCCCGGGGGCATGATGCACCGCCGGAGCCCGATGGTGCGGGCAGCCGCAGTGGATGGTCTACGTTACCTCACGCGGCCCGAAGCACGGGGCTTGTTGGAACTCTACAGCAAGGACAAGGAGCCCGCGGTGCGCAAAGCGGCGGAGGCGGCGCTGAAATGAGCACAAAAACGGCCAAGACCGGCGACGCGGTGCTGAGCCAGACGATCGCGCGGGAGGTCGGCAAGCGCGTCGTTGCGCAGGAGCTCATGGTCGAGCGCCTGCTCGTTGGGCTGCTGACGGGTGGGCACATTCTGCTCGAGGGCGTGCCCGGGCTCGCCAAGACCCTCGCCGTGCGCACGGTGGCGGAGTGCTTGAAGATCTCGTTCTCGCGGATCCAGTTCACTCCGGACCTGCTCCCCGCGGACGTGGTGGGCACCATGGTCTTCGACCAGCGCACGCAGGAGTTCTACCCGAAAAAGGGACCGCTCTTCGCCAATTTGGTGCTCGCGGACGAGATCAACCGGGCGCCGGCGAAAGTGCAGTCGGCGTTGCTCGAGGCGATGCAAGAGAAGCAGGTGACGATCGGGGGCGAGACATTCTATCTCGGGGAGCCGTTTCTCGTGCTCGCGACCCAGAACCCGATCGAGCAGGAAGGCACCTACCCCCTGCCTGAGGCCCAGCTCGACCGTTTCATGCTCAAGGTGCGCGTCGGCTATCCCTCGCGCGACGCCGAGAAGGAGATCGTCGCGCGGATGGCGTCGGGCCGGCCGATCGAAGTGCAGCGTGTGGCCGAGGCCGACGACATCCTGGCGGCGCGGAGCGCGATCGCCGAGCTGTTCATGGATCAGAAGGTGGTCGATTACATCGTGGACGTGGTGCGCGCGACCCGCGAGCCGCAGGCGATCGGGCTCCCGGAGCTCAAGCCGCTGATTGCGTTCGGTGCGAGCCCACGGGCGTCGATCTACCTCGCCCAGGCAGCGCGGGCGCATGCCTTCCTTCGGGGTCGCTCCTACGTCGTCCCGGAAGACGTCAAAGCCATGGCGTACGACGTGCTGCGGCATCGGGTCCTGCTCACGTTCGAGGCGGAGGCCGAGGACATGGACTCGGATCGCGTCATCGGCAAGATCCTGGAGGCCGTGGGCGTGCCGTGAAATACGAAGGGAGGGAGCGTCGGCGCACCGAAACATCTCCGCTGCGCGCGCGCCGCCTCGCCGTCACACCCCAGGTGTTGCGGCAGGTCAAGGGGATCGAGCTCCGCACGCGCGGCCTCGTCAACTCCCTCTTCACCGGCGAATACCGATCCGTGTTCCGCGGACAGGGGATCGAGTTCGCGGAGGTCCGGGAATACCAGCAGGGAGACGACTTCCGGGCGATCGACTGGAACGTCTCGGCTCGAATGGGGCACCCCTTCGTGAAGACCTACCACGAGGAGCGCGAGAATACGCTGATGCTCGTCGTGGATCAGTCGGGCTCCTGCCAATTCGGGCGACCGTACACCAAGGCGGGCCTCGCCGTGGAAGTCGCGGCCGTGCTCGCCCTGGCCGCCGCGCGCCACAACGACCGTGTGGGCGCGCTCATGTTCGCGGACCGGGTGGAGGTCGTCTTGCGGCCCGCGAAAGGGCGGCCGCACGCCTTGCGCGTGATCCGCGATCTGGTGGCGTTCCGGCCGCGCGGCCGCGGCACGAACCTGGGCGAGGCCCTGCGTTACGCGTCGAAGCTGCCGCGCCACCGCGCCATCGTCGTCATCCTGTCGGACTTCCGCGCCGACGGGTGGGAGGATCCTTTGGCTCAGCTGGCCGCGAATCACGACGTGGTGGCCATCACGATCGACGACCCTCGGGAGCGCCTGCTGCCCGACGCGGGGTGGGTCGACATGGAGGATTCGGAAACGGGGCAGCGCGTGCTCCTCGATACCAGCCACGCACCGACCCGGACGCGCGTCAGCGTGGCGGCGGAACGCTTGCTCCAGGAGCGGTCGCGGAAGCTGGTGCAGGCGGGCGTGGATCGCGTGGCGCTTCAGACCAGTGTGCCATACGCCGTCCCGTTGCGTCGAGCCTTCGCCGAGCGCGCCCGCCGGCTGAAACGATGAGGCCACGTTGCACGACGGCACGACGTTACGTTGCCCGTCGTGCCATGATCGTCACCGGCCTCGGCATTCTTGCCGCCCTGCCGCCCTGCCGCCGTGCGGCAGGACAGGGTGCAGGGTGGGCAGCGTTCCCCGCCAACCCCACCGTCGGCGATACCATCTGGTTGGTCCGCGCGCTCTCGGTTCCCGCCGGGTGGCAGGTCCGGGCGGCCGGCAAGCTCGAGCCTACGGAGGACGTCGAGCCGCTCACGGAGCCCTCGGTGCGGCGTGTCGCTGGGGCGTGGGTGGTGCGGTATGCGCTGGCGGCCTGGAAGCCCGGCGCCCACCGAGTGACTCTTCCCCCGATCTGGCGTCTTGGCCCTGATGGTGCGGCCGACTCGACAGCAGGGGGCGTGGCGAGCTTCAGCGTCGCGAGCGTCATCCCCGACAGCCTCAAGGACCCGACTCCTCAGGGTGCGCTCGCGCCGCTGCGCGCGGTACATCGCAACGTCCTCCCACCGCTCGTCGCCGCGGGGATCGCGGCGGCGCTCTTAGTCGCGGGCGTCGCCCTGCGGCGGCGCCCGCCCAGGAAGCTTGCGGCGCGACCTCAGGTTCCAGTGGAACGTGAGGTGCCGGACGCGCGGTGGCTGGCCGCCGGAGAGCCCAAGGCCGTCGTGGCCCGCGCGACGTGGCGGCTTCGAGCCGCTCTGGCAAGAGCGGTCCCGGAGGCCCATTCGGCGCTCGACACGGCCGAGTGTCTCGCTGTCGTCGAGCGGGCCCGCCCGCAGGCGCCGGTGCGTGAGCTCCGGGACCTGCTGGACCAGCTCGACCGCGTGGCGTTCGCGTCGGCGCACGGGACCGATATCTCGGCGCTCGTGCTGATGGCGCGCCGCCTGGCCAAGGACGTGGCGGCGTGAGCTTCGCCCGCCCGTTGCTGCTTTTGGCGCTCGGCTTTCTGCCGCTGTGGTGGTGGCTGCGCGCCAAGCGCCTCGGGCGGCTTGCGGGCACCCGCATGAGCGATGTGCGACCGGCCGCCGGCGCCACCGAGCGTCTCTGGGTGGCTCGGCTGCCGGTGACCCTGCGGAGCGCGTGCCTGGGCGCCTGGATCATCGCTGCGGCGGGCCCTCGGGTCGGGGCCGCCAAGAGTGAGAGCCGCAGTGAGGGCATCTCCATCGTGTTGGCTATCGACATGTCGAGCAGTATGCTGGCGGAAGACTTCGCTCCGGCGAACCGCATCGACGTCGCCAAACAAACCGCGATCGAGTTCGTGCGGGCCCGCAAGTCCGACCGAATTGGGCTCGTCGCCTTCGCCGCGCAGGCGCTCACGCAAGTCCCGCTCACCACCGATTATCAAGTGCTCGAGCAAGCGATCCGGGATCTGAAGATCGGCATGCTCGAGGATGGCACGGCCATCGGCACCGGAATTGGTACCGCCGCCAGCCGCCTCCGGCGGTCGCCGGGGAAGAGCAAAGTGATCGTGCTGCTGACCGACGGCGTGAACAATCGCGGCACGGTCGATCCGCGCACCGCGGCCCAGGCTGCGGCGGCGTTCGGGATCAAGATCTACGTTATCGGCGTCGGAAAGCGGGGAGAGGCACCGGTGCCCACGGGGCAGGGTGCCGATGGCCTGCGCTACGAAATGATGCTCGTCGAGATCGACGAGCCCTTGATGACCGAGATCGCCTCCATGACCGGAGGTCGCTACTTCCGGGCGACGGATTCCGAGTCGCTCCGGCACATCTTCCAGGAAATCAACCGGCTCGAAAAATCGAGTGTGGAAGAGGTGGTCTACCGGCGCTTCGAAGAAGCGTATCGCGTGCCGCTGGCCGTGGGACTGGTAGCGTTGGCGCTCGAAATCGTGCTGGCGGGCACCTTCGCCGTGCGAGTGCCGTGATGAGTTTCGACGCCCCCGTCGTACTCGCGCTCGCGCCCCTGATCGGCGGGGCGGTGTGGTTCGCCGCCGCCTGGGCGCGTCGCGTGCGCATCCGGCGGGCCGCCCTCTGGTCGGAGGAAACCGTGCGGCGCGCGCTGGGCGCCGGTCGGCTCGGGCCGACCGCGCTCTCCGTCGCGGCGTTCCTCGGCGTCGTGGCGCTCGCCGGGCCGCGCTGGGGCGAAGAGCAGATCGTGGCGGAGACCCGCGGGCTCTCCCTCGTGATGGCCATCGACATCTCGCGCTCCATGCTCGCGGAGGATGCGAGTCCCAGCCGGCTGCGCCGCGCGTTGCGTGAGGCGCGGCGGCTCGTGCAGGACCTGGATGGCGATCGGCTCGGCCTTATCGCGTTTGCCGGCTCGAGCTACATCCTGTCCCCGCTCTCGATCGACGGCTCGGCCCTCTCGCTTTACCTCGACGCCCTGGATCCCGACGTCGCGTCGGAAGGCGGCACCGGTATGGCCGGGGCGCTGCGCCAGGGCGGCGAGCTGCTCCGCGCCAGCTCGGAGTTGGCTGATCGGGTGTTGGTGGTGTTCACGGATGGCGAGGCGCACGATACCGTGCCGGGTATTGTCGCCGCGGCTCAACGCCTGCAGGCGAGCGGGGTTCGTCTCATCCTCGTCGCCGAGGGCGGCCGCGCAGCGACGCGCATCCCTGTGCGGGATGACCGCGGCGCCTTGCTCGGATATCAGAAGGACGCCGACGGCACCGTGATCGAGACCGCCCGGCGCGACGACGTCCTCGGCGCCGTGGCGGACGCGGCCCAGGGCTCGCTCGTCGCCGCGGATCTCCCGGACCAGGCCGGCGCGGTGCGCGATCTCGTCGCGTCGTATCGGCGCGCGCGAGGCAGCGAGACGCGAGCCGAGCGGGGCCGGCCGCGGGCCTGGCTGCCCCTCATGCTCGCTGTGATGGTCCTCGTGGCGCAGGCCGCGTCGCGCCGGACCGCCGCGCTGCTCGGCCTCGTCCTGGCGTGCGTGGTGCCCTCGCCCGGCGTCGCGCAACAACCCCAGCCCCTCCCTCAGCATCCGCGCAGCCCCGCCGAAAAGGCGTGGGACCGGCGCGACGTGAGGCGCGCACACGCAGCGTACGCGGCCGAGCTCACCACGCATCGCAAAGATGATGCGGCCTGGTATAACGCCGGCACGGCAGCCATGGCGGACTCCGACGCCGAGACGGCGCAGGCCGCCCTGGCACATGCCGCTGCGTCGCTCGATCCCGATCTCCGCTTCCGCGCGCTCTACAACCTCGGCCTTCTGGCGCTGCGGCAAGCAAGCGCCGATAGCGCGGGGCGCGACGGCCACCTCGGCGACGCCGAGCGGGCGTATCGCGAGGCGCTGCTGCTGCGACCGACCGACGCCGCGGCCAAATGGAATCTCGAGCTCGCCGTGCGGCGGCGCGGCGGGGGAAGCAGCAGCCAGTCGAACCGCCCGTCGGGCGGAGGTGGGAGCGGGCAGTCGGGCTCGAGCGGTGGCGGCGCCAGCCGCGGGGGAGGCGGCACGCAGGCGTTGAGCGAGGCGCAGGCCGAGCAGGTGTTGCGCTCCATCGGTCAGCAGGAGCTCAAGACGCGCCGCGACCGCACCGGGCAGACGCGCCACGCCGTGGAGCCCGGAGTGAAGGATTGGTGACGCTCACCCTGTGGCTGGTCGTGGCGCTGCAGGGCGTGCCCCCTCCCCCGCCCGACGTGACGGCGCGCGTCGACCGGACGCATGTGGCCGCCGGAGAGGATCTGACCCTGACGATCCGCGCGCGCACGCGATCTGCGGAGCCGATCGGCGTCGTGCTGCCGGGGCTCACCGGGTTCACCATCGTCGGCTCGCGGGAAGTCAGCGAGGTCACGATCGAGGGCGTGGGCGGCCCGGTGCGCACCACGACGCGTGAGCTTCAGCTGCGGGCGGCACGACCCGGCACGCTCGTGATCGGCCCGGTCCGCGTACATCAGGGGAGCCGTGACGTGGCGACGAGTCCAGTCACGGTGACGGTCGACAGCGCGGACGCGGTGCTCGCGGCGGCGTTTTCGCCCAGTGCGCGCCGGTTGGTCGAGGCCGCCCGGGAGCCCGCGCGTAACGACCGGGTGGCCCTGAACCTGATCCTGCCCGGCGACTCCGTGCTGGTGGGGCAACAGCTGGACGTGATCGCCGCGGCGTGGTTCCCGCGCGAGTTGCGTGCGCGCCTGCGTCAGGCGCCCATCCTCACGCTCCAGACGCCGGAGGGCGTGTGGTCGTATCCCGGGGCGGCGCCGAGTGAAGTCGCCCTCTCGCGGCTGGTGCGAGGACGCTGGATGGACGTGTTCGTGGCGCACCAGGCCGTGTTTCCCCTCGCGCCCGGTCGTATCGTGATTCCGCCCGCGCTGGTCGAGTACGCCGTGCCCGCCACGTTCTCATTCTTCAGTCGCGAAGACCGATTCTCGCTGCGGAGCGACACGGTGCCGGTGGCGGTCCTCCCGCTGCCCTCGCGCGCCGGGCGCTCCGACGACCAGCGCGTGGCGGCGCAGGGCCTCGAGCTGGATCTGGCGATGGATCCCGCGAGCGGGCGCGTCGGCGAGCCGATTGCGATGACGGCGAGCGTCTCGGGCGTGGGCAATGTCGCGCTCTGGCCCGAGCCGGTTCTCCGCTGGCCGCCCGCGTTCCGGGCATACGCCGGTGAGACGGGCATGCGGCTCGAGCCGCGGGACGGGAGAATCGCCGGCACCAAGATCTTTCATTACCTGGTGATGCCGGACTCCGCCGGATCGTTCGTGCTGCCTGAGGTGCGCTATCCCTATTACGACCTGATGGCGGGCGATTACCGCGTGGCGACCGTCGCGCCGCGCACGCTGGCGGTGGCGCCGGGGGTCGAGCCGCGCGCCGCGCGCGCCCTGCCACCGCTCGCGACCGACGATGCGCCGACGTGGACCGAGGCACTGGTCGACGCCCTCGTGCCTTGGGGATGGCTGGCGTTGCTGGTCGGTCCTCCGGTCCTGGCGTGGCTCTGGAGGCGCCGCGAGGATCGCGAGTGGGCGCCCGAAGAGACGCCGGCGCCCATCAAGCTCACGCGCCTCGGGCTATTGGAGCGGCAGTTCCACCACGTTCTGGAGAGTCAGGTGCCGGATGCACGGGCGCGAGACGGTGATGGGCTCGCTCGGGCGTTGCGCGCGACGGGACTCGAGAGCGCGGTCGCGGGACATGTGATGCGGCTGCGCGATCGTCTGCGGGCGTCGCGGTACGGTCCTCGGGGCCGAGGCGATGCCGCGGAGCTCGCGGCGGAGCTCGAGCAAGTGCTGCACGTGCTGGGTGCGGAGCCAGGTCGCGTGCGGGGCCGGACGGGAAGCATCGTGACCCTTGGGGTGCTCGTAACGCTGGCGATCGGGGCAGGGGGGGGAGCCCGCGCCCTGGCCGGTCAGGCGCCGAGTGCGGAGGCGCTGTATGAAGCCGGGGCGCTGCGCGCGGCGGCCGACTCGTTCGCGGCGCGGGCGGCGGCCCAGCCCGGCGTGGCGGCGCATTGGTACAACCTGGGCGCGACGCTGTACCGTGCTGGGGCGGACGGCAAGGCCACGGCCGCGTGGACGCGCGCGCTCCGGCTCGCACCTCGCGACCCCATGATACGGCGCACGCGGGATCTCCTCGCCTCACCCGACGCGCCGAGCGAGGCGCTCCTCACGCCGGGACTCGCCACGCCAGGTGAGTGGGCGCTGGTTGCGGTGTTGTTCTGGACGGCCGCGTGGCTCGCCGTCGCCGCGCGACGCCGGCGCACGGTGGTCTTGGGCTTGGCGATGCTGACCGCCATCGCGGTCGTGTTGGCGATCCAGGAAGGGCTCCGCCGCGCCCGCCCGCTTGCCATCGTCCTGAACCCTGCGACGCCCGTGCGGGCCGCGCCGTACGGCAACGCGAGCGCGGCGTCGACGGTGGAAGCGGGCGCGGCCCTCCTGATCGAGCGCAGCTACGGTCCCTGGCTCGAGGTACACCGCGCCGATGGAATCCGCGGGTGGGTGTTGAGCAGCGAAGTCTCGCGGCTGTGACCGCGACCGTCGCCGTCCTGGCGCCGCAGGTCGCGGATCAGATCGCCGCGGGCGAAGTGGTGGAGCGACCCGCCTCGGTCGTGAAGGAGCTCGTCGAGAACGCGTTGGACGCGGGGGCCCGTGCCATCCGTGTCGAGATCGAGGACGGGGGGAGGGCCCTCATTCGCGTGAGCGACGATGGATCGGGGATGACGCGGCCGGACGCGGAGCTGGCATTGTCCCGGCACGCGACGAGCAAGATTCGCGATGCCGCCGACTTGATCGGCGTGGGGACCTTCGGGTTTCGCGGCGAGGCGCTGCCCGCCATCGCCTCCGTGTCCCGGTTCGAGCTCGAGACCTCTCCCGACGGTCACACCGGCACGCGCGTTCGGTCGGCGGGCGGGAAACGGGACGAGGTCGAGGACGTCGTCCGCCAGCAGGGCACGACGGTCACCGTGCGCGGGCTGTTCTTCAACACCCCCGCGCGGCGCAAATTCCTGCGCGCCCAGGCGACGGAGACCCGCGCGGTGGTGGAAGCACTGACCGTGCTCGCCCTCACGCGTCCGGACGTCGGGTTCACCCTCACGAGCGACGACCGTTCGCTGATCGACGTTCGCCCGACCGGCCGTCCGATCGAGCGCGTGCAGGCGCTGTGGGGTCGTGACCTTGCCGATACGCTCGTCCCGGTCATGCACCGCGAGGGGCCGCTCGAGGTGCGGGGGTTTGCCCAACGCCCCGCCCAGGCGAAGCCGGCGGGGCGCAAGGGGTACGTATTCGTCCGCGGACGACCGATTCGCGATCCGTTCATCCTGCGCGCGGCGGAAGCCGGCTACCGCTCGACGATCGCCCCCGGCGACCGGCCTTCGCTGATTCTCTTCCTGGAGCTTCCCGGTGACGCCGTCGACGTGAACGTCCACCCGTCCAAGCTCGAGGTGCGCTTCCGCGACAAGTTCTTCGTCGAGAAGGTGGTCGAAGAGGCGGCGAGGCGGGCGTTGGGGTCGCTCGCTTCCGCAGCCGCATTGAATCCCGGCGGCGAGCCCGCGGGTGTCGGGTTTCCGGTGTCCGGTGTCGGGGGCTTCGGTTCTCCGCTCGAGATCTTCCCTCAAGACTCCCGGACACCTGACACCGGACACCTCTCACCGCTTCTCCAGGTCTTCGACACCTATATCCTCTGTCAGACCGACACCGGAGTCGCCATCATCGACCAGCACTCCGCGCACGAGCGCGTGTTGTATGAGGGAGCGATGCGGCAGCTCACGGGGGACGGCGCCCCGGCGCAGCGACTGCTCCTGCCGTTGACGCTCGAGCTCACGCCTCCGGAGCTCGACGCCGTAGATGCCAACCGCGAGCTCCTGCGCCGGGTGGGGTACGAGGTGGAGCCGTTTTCGGGCCGCGCGGTGGTCGTGCATACCGCCCCGAATCCGCATCCGCGATTCGACGCGGGGCGTTGCTTTGGGGAGCTCGTGTCGGATCTGGCGGGCGGCCGGTTCGGCGGCTGGGCCAACCGCCTCGAGCGCTTTGCCGCGACCTATGCCTGCCGCGCGGCGATCAAGGCGGGCCAGCGGCTCGAGCCGGACGAGCTGCGCGAGCTCGTCATGCGGCTGTTCGCCGCTACGCTGCCCGCCCACGATGTGCATGGGCGGCCTACGATCGTACACCTTCCCAAGGATGAGCTGGAGCGACGCTTTGGGAGAGCCTGAGGCTCGCCCGCCACTCGTGCCGGTGCTGGTCGGTCCTACCGCTGTCGGGAAGACGGCGGTAGCGGCCGCGTGGGCCGCGCGGGAGCCGGTGACCATCATCTCCGCCGACGCCCGGCAGGTGTATCGCGGGCTCGACATCGGAACCGCGAAGCCGGACCGGGAGCTCCGCGCCCGCGTGCCGACGATGGGCGTGGATCTGATCCCGCCCGGCGAAGCGTACAGCGCCGGCCGCTTCGCGCAGGAGGCGGCCGCGTGGCTTGAGGAGATCCGCGCCGCCGGGCGGCAGCCCGTCGTGGTGGGTGGGACGGGCTTATACATTCGGGCGCTCACCGACGGGCTGTTCCACCAGCCGCCACTCGATGTCGCCCGGCGCGCGCGCCTGCGTGCGTGGACCGATGCCGTGGCGGCGCCGCAGCTCGCGCATTGGGCGGCGCGGCTGGACCGGCGCTACGCCGGCGGCGGGAGACAACGCGCCGCGCGGGCGGTGGAGGTAGCGCTCCTCACGGGCCGTGGGCTCACGTGGTGGCAGGAGCACGCACGCGCGAGCGGTGTCATGCGGCCATGGTACATTCATCTCACCTTGCCGCGTGCCGCGTTGCAACGGCGTATCGCCGCGCGGGTGGACGCGATGCTCGCGGCGGGCCTCGTCGACGAGGTGCGCGGCCTTCTGGCGGCGGGCGCGCCCCCGTCGGGGCCGGGACTCGATGGGGTGGGCTACCGGGAGGTGGTCGCCATGCTCGACCGACGGCTGCCGGAGCACGGGTTGCGCGAGGCGATCTTCATCGCCACGCGACGCTACGCGAAACGACAAGAGACGTGGTTTCGACACCAACTGAGCCGGGAGCAGGGAGCGGGGAGCGGTTCCGTCGAGGTGTGGACCCTGGATGCGAGCGCGGAGCCGGGTGTCCTCGCCGACCAGATCGTCGCTCGATGGAAGGAATGTACCGCTCCCCGCTCCCCGCTCCCTAGCGTGCGACGCTAAGCATGCGGATCGGGATCACCTGCTATCCGACGTACGGTGGCTCGGGTGCGGTCGCCACCGAGCTGGGCCTCGAGCTCGCGCGCCGCGGGCACGAAGTACACATCATCTCGTACGCCAGCCCGTTCCGCCTGCGCGGCTATGTCGAGCGCGTCACGTTCCACGAGGTCACGCAAACCGAGTACCCGTTGTTCGAGCAGTCCTCGCCGTACGCGCTCGCCCTGGCGGTGAAGCAGCACGAGGTGGCGATGCGCGAGAATCTCGACCTCATGCATGTGCATTACGCGATCCCGCACGCCGCCACGGCCTGGCTGGCCAAGCAGATGCTGGCGGACGAGCGTGATCTCAAGATCGTCACCACGCTCCATGGCACGGACATCACCCTCGTCGGACAGGACCCGTCCTACTTCACGCTCACGAAGTTTTCGATCGAGCGATCGGACCGCGTGACGGCGGTGTCGGAGTTTCTGCGCACGGAGACCTATCGCGCGTTCGGCTGCGCCGGCTGCGACGTGATGGTGATTCCGAACTTCATCTCGACGGCCGAATATCATCCGCCGACGGATGGGACGTGTCGCAGCTCGCTCGCCCCACCGGATCACAAGGTGCTGGTGCACGTTTCGAACTTCCGGGCGGTGAAGCGGTTGACCGATGTGGTACGGGTGTTCGACGGTGTGCACCGCGCCATGCCTGCGACGCTGGTCCTGGTGGGCGACGGGCCCGATCGCGACGCCGCCGAGCAGGAGGTCGACCGCCTTAAGCTGCGCCGCGACGTGCGCTTCCTCGGCAAGGTCGATAACGTCGGTGACATCCTGCGATGCAGCGATCTCTTCCTGCTGCCCTCGCAGACGGAATCGTTCGGACTCGCTGCCCTCGAGGCGATGGCGTGCGGCGTCCCGGTGGTGGCGAGCGCGGTGGGCGGCCTGCCCGAGGTGGTGGTGGACGGTGAGACCGGGTTCCTCACGCCGAGCGGGGACGTGGGGGCCATGACGGGGCGCGCGATCGAGGTATTGCGCGACCAGGCGCTGCACACCCGGTTGCGCGGCGCGGCTGCGCAGCGGGCGCTCGAGTTCGCGGCCGATCGCGTGGTGCCGCGGTACGAGCGCCTGTACCAGGACGTGCTCTCGTGACGGACCTGCTCAGGCTGATTCGCGCGCCCAATCTGGTGGTGGCCGCGGCGGGAGTGCTGGCGGGAGGGTGGATCGCGCTCGGAGCCTTCGCGACGCCCACCGTGTTGCTGCTGGCAGCCGTAGCGGCCGTCGGCTTCGGCGCGGCCGGGTATGCCCTCAACGATATCTGGGACGATGCCGCGGACCGCGTGAACCGGCCGGCCGGGCGACCGCTCGCCGCGGGCCGGATCTCCCGCGGCACGGCGGACCTCTGCGTCGCGGGGGGGACGTTGCTCGGGCTCGCGGCCGCCGCGTTCGTCAATGGGACCGCCGTCCTGATCGGCGCGGCCGCGCTCGGCATGATGGTGGCATATTCGCCGGTGCTCAAGCGGCGCGGCCTGCCAGGGAACGTCGCGGTCGCCCTCGTCGCTGGCCTCCCGCTCATGTTCGGCGCGATCGCGGTCGAGCGCCCGCGGGCCGGCATCGTTCCGTGGACGCTCGCGGCGTGGATTCACCTCGTGCGCGAAATTGTGAAGGATTTGGACGACGAAGCGGGAGACCGCGCGCTCGGGCGCCGGACGCTCCCCATTCGCTTCGGCCAGCACCGGGCGGCCGTGATCGCCGGCGTGCTCGCGGTGGCGTTCGTGCCGCTATCGGTGGTGCTGCCCGCAGCGGCTCACTACGGCGGTGCCTACTTCCTGATCGCGCTCTTTGCCCAGCTCATCGTGCTCGCGGTGGCGGTCCGGCTGTTCGTCGGTCGTCCCGCGGCGAATAGCGCGTGGCTCAAGGGCGCGATGCTGCTTGGCATCATTGCGCTCGTGGCCGGACGGGTCACATGACGCTCTGGCAGGGCTTGCTGTTGGGGCTCGTGCAGGGCCTCACCGAGTTTCTCCCGGTATCGAGCTCCGGCCATCTCCGCGTGCTTGAGGTCATCACCGGCGTTCACACGCCCGGCGTGTTCGTGGAGGTCGCCCTCCACGTGGCCACGCTCGGCTCCGTGCTGGTCGTGTACGGAGGCAGGCTGTGGTCCATCGTCCGCGGCGTCCTGGCGCGACGTCCCGAGGACCTCCGCGTCGCAGGCCTTTTGCTGCTCGCGACGATCCCGGCTGGTGTGATCGGAGTGGTTTTCCATCGGCAGGTCGAGGCGGCGGCGTCGCTCGTACTGGTCGGGTTGGGGTTCGTCGTCACGGGATTCATGAACTGGTCGACGCGGCGGTTAGCGGGAGACCGGCCGCAGCCCTCCGTTGGCGCGGCAGTGGGGATCGGCTTCGCTCAGGCAGTCGCGGCGCTGTTTCGCGGCGTGTCTCGCTCCGGCTCGACGGTGTGCGCCGCCTTGTGGGCCGGACTCGGGCCCGCCGCCGCGGCGGAATTCAGCTTCCTCCTCGCCATTCCGGTGATCGGAGGCGCGGCGCTGGTCGAAGGGCGACACATGGCGGTGAACGTCGCGGCGGTCGGCGCGGTCCCGCTGGCGGTGAGCTTCGCGGTCGCGTTCGCGAGCGGGATCTGGTCGATTCGGTTTCTCGTGGCTCTCCTCAAACGCGGCCGCTTTTACTCGTTCGCGCCGTACAACTGGCTCGCCGGCGTGCTCACGATCGCGTACGCCCTCTGGCGCCGTTGATGTTCGACGAGGTACCGGCGGCAGCATTGGCGGGGCGGTGGGGCGTGCCGCAGTGCACAGTCTTCCACGCACTCGACTCGGCCCTGAACGCCGTTCACGAGCTCGGGTCGCAGGGGGCACCTGCCGCCAGCGTGGTCATCGCGGAGCAGCAGACGGCTGGCCGCGGGCGTGACGGCCGGACGTGGCACTCCCCGCCGGGCGGTGTGTGGCTCGGCGTGCTGCTCCGCCCGACACGGGCGGAGCTGGGCGTACTCTCCGTGCGGGTGGGCCTGGCGGTGGCCGACGCGGTCGACGGGCTCCTGAGCCGCGCCGAGACCCGCCTCAAATGGCCGAACGACGTGCTGCTCGCCGAGCGAAAACTCGCCGGGATCCTGTGCGAAGGCCGCTGGCACGGGGAAACGTTACAGTGGCTGGGGCTGGGGGTGGGGATCAACGTGTGCAACCCGATTCCCCGAGAGGTCGCCCAGCGGGCGGTCGCGCTGGTGGAATGGCTGCCCGCGGTGCGCCGGCTCGACGTCCTCGATCGGCTGGTGCCGGCGCTCGCCGGTCTGGCCTCCGGCGCGCCGGCCCTGAGCGAGCGCGAATGCGCGGCGTTCGCCGCCCGCGACTGGCTGCGCGGCCGCCAGCTGCGCGCGCCCGCAGTCGGTCGAGCACAGGGCGTCCGCCCCGATGGCGCGCTCCTCGTCGACCTCGGCGCGGGGACGATCGCGCTGCGCGAGGGGCACGTAGAGCTTGCGTAGAGGTCGGTAGAAGTCGTAGAGGACGGTAGAAGTCGGTAGAGGTCGGATCTCTCACTCTCCTCGGTTGCCCAAGGAGCGATACAGTCGCCACGTCAGGTATCCCGCTCGCTTTCGCAGGTCTTCCAGAGAATTCCAATCAAGGGTGGACAAGAACCCGAGCTCTCGCGCGACGCGAAACGTGTACCCCAGCTCGGCCAGCGAGCCTATGGTGATGTCGAGAAAGCGCCGACACTCTCGAACCCCGCGTTTTGCCGATCCCTCCACGATGTTAACGGCCGCCGAGAACGCGGCTCGCCGCGCCTGCGATGTCAGGCCGTAGGTCTCTTCTCTCGGGAATGACTTCGTCGCTCGGTACGTCTCGAGCACGAGCCTATGACATTCTTGCCATGCGCGGAGACGCTCATAGGGAGGCACGCGCAACAGCGTAACGTCGACGTTGCGCGCCGTGGGGACCGGATCGTTGCAAGCAGTAGCGAAAGCAGGCGATTGAGCCAGTTCCCCTCCTCTACCGACCTCTACCGACCTCTACCGACCTCTACCGTCCTCTGTAGCTTTGCTCCCATGCTCCTCGCCATCAACATCAACAACACCGAAACGAAAGTTGGGCTGTTCCGGGGCGACAGCCTCGAGGCGCATTGGCGCCTGACGACCACGCCGTCGCGCACCCCCGACGAGTGGGCGGCCACGCTGACGTCGTACCTGGCGCAGGAGGGCCGCTCCACGCAGGAGGTGCGCGCGGCCGTCGTCGCCTCCGTAGTCCCGCCGGTGACGCAGGGCCTGTGCGAGGCGGTCGAGCGGGCCACGACGGTGCGCCCGGTGGTGGTGGACGGTCGCTCGAAGCTCCCGATCACCCTCGACGTGGAAGAGCCCCTGCAGGTCGGCGCCGATCGCATTCTCAACACGCTCGCCGCCGCACAGCTCTTTCGGCGTGACACGATCGTTGTGGACTTCGGCACCGCGACGACGTTCGACTGCATCACCGCCGACGGTCACTTCCTCGGCGGCGTCATCATGCCCGGCATCCGCACCGCGTCGGACGCGCTCATTCGCGGGACCGCCAAGCTCCCCGCCACCGACCTGATGCCACCGGCGCGAACGATCGGACGGCGCACTGACGAGGCGATACGCTCCGGCGTCCTGCTCGGTACCGCGGACGCCGTCGATGGTATCGTGCGGCGGATCAAGGCCGAGTGGCCGAACGGCACTACGCCCCAAGTAATCGCGACGGGCGGCCTGGCGGGCCTCGTCGCACCGCTCGTGCGGGAGATCGAATCGGTTCACCCCGATCTGACACTCACGGGCTTGCGCATCGCCGCGAAAGCATTGGGTCTGACGTGGTAGTGAACCCCCGCGCGCTGAATCCCTGGCGCCAGTGGGGCTACCGCCTGTTGCCTGGTGACCTCTTCTCGTACGTGCTCCACATGCGTCCGGCCGAGTGGCCGATCATGGCGGGGCATACCATCCTGGGATATGTGTTAGCGGTGGGTCTCAAGGGAGCGGGGAGCGGGGAGCGGTTCCTCCCGGCGCTCTTGGCACTTGTCGTCTGGGTAATCTTTCTCAATGGCGGGACGCTGGCGATCAACTCCGTGTTCGACAAGGACGAGGGCGATATCGGATACTTGCACGCGCCGCCCCCGTTGCCCGACCATCTCCTGGCGTTCAGCCTCATCCTTCTCTCGGCGGGCCAGCTGCTGGCGCTCGCGCTCCCGCCCGCGTTCCGAGTCGCGTACGCCATCTGCTTCATCCTCTCGATTCTCTATTCCGTCCCGCCGTTCCGCTTCAAGGCCGTCGCCGGCGTCGACTGGCTGATCAACATGTGGGGTTTCGGGACGCTCACTCCCTTTGCCGCCTGGGCCGCGACGGGGCGTCCGCTCGACGCGGGTCATGCGCTGGTCCTCCTCGCCTTTTGTCCGCTGTTCGCGGGGCTCTATCCGCTCACACAGTTGTATCAATTGGAGGAGGATCGCCAGCGCGGCGATCGGACGTTGGCGCTTCTGTTGGGGCTCAGGGCGAGCCTGAGCGTCGCCATCGCGTGCACGTTGCTCGCGTTCGCCCTGTTCGGCTGGGCAGCCCTGGTGCTCGGGGGGGGAGGACCGGCCTGGTGGCTGATCGTACCGCTGGCGGCCTGGCTTGTCGTGCTCGTTCCGTGGTACCGGCGACGCGACACGCTGGGTCGGGCGGCTCACCAGCGGGGTATGTATCGCGCGCTGGCCGCCTGGGGACTCACCGATCTCACGGTGCTACTGGTGTTTGCCCGGTGAGACCGGGTACGTAGATTTCGCGGGTCAGCCCATCACTGAGGAGAATACGACGCATGTCAGCCCCCTCTTCCGCGCCCACGGCAAACGTCGCCTTCGACCGGTCTGACTTCCGTACCGTCACTCTGGGCGGAGCTGGTGTCGGCTTCGTCACGGGCGTGGCGGTGGTGGCCTATCTGGCGGCGTCGCGTGCGGTGCCCGAAACCGCCGGCGCGCGAGGGGTCGTCGAAGCCCTGATCGTGCTTGCAGCAGGCGCCCTGGCCGCTTTCCTCCCCGCCACACGGACGGCCCCGCGCGGCGCGGACGGCATTGCGGGTGCGGCAGCCATCGGATTGGTCGGGACAATCGTATTCAGCGCGATCGATATCATCGTGTTGCGGCCCTTCAAGGCCTACCCGTGGACGTGGGACGCGATCGGGGGCGGCAGCTCCTGGTGGTACCTGCCCGTCTGGTGGATGCTCGGGACCTTCCTCGCGTGGATGGGCGGGATCGTCACGGCCTCCGCCGGAGCCCGGGGCGAGACGACGCTCGCCCGCCGGGCAATGCCCGTCGTGATCGCGACCGTGATCGGCGCCGTGGTGGCGCGGCTGCTCGGGTTCGCCATCGCGCTCCCGGTCGCCACCGGCGGCGCTTTCACGGTCGCGATCGCGGCGTTCGCCATCGTCGCCCTGGCCCGGAAGGGCTAACGCGGAGGGCGAGGTGCCCCGGTGGCTCGCCCACCTGCTGGTCGTTGTCGGCTGGCTGCTCACGCCCGTCCTGGCTTGGTTCGCGTCGTACGTCGGCTTGTGGGCTGGCGCCCTCGTGGCGACGCGGTTCGTTCGTCCCCTCACCATGCTCCTGGTCGCGGGCGCGGCCGCCGCCGTTTGCGCATTCGTCGCGCTGGCGATCTGGGTCCGCTTCATGCGCCGGGTGCCGCATCTCCTGTCCCATCACATGGCGCCGCGCGCGTCGGAGGAGCAGCGGGCCATTGCCGCTGCTGACTAAGCCGCTCGCCGGGCTCCTCCTGCTGCCGGCCGCGCTGGCCGCGCAGGGAACGGGATGGGAGCTCCATCTGGGGCGTTGGTACAACGGCAATCGCGCCAACGTCTACGAGTTTCGGACCAGCTCGCGATCGGGGGCGGGGCCGTTCACCCACGGCTTCGGCGCGTCGGTGCTCGTGAACGACTCGCTCGGCCGGCGGCGGGCCTTTTACGGGCTCGGCTACGAGCTACAGGCGTGGCGCGGCCAGGCCACGCTCGCTCCCTACGCGCTCGCGGGCCTGGCGCTCGGGCTCTCGACCGACCCATCGACACAAGAGCTGGCGGCGCAGTGGAGCATCGGCGGTGGATTCGAATGGCGACCGCTGAGCTGGTTCGGCGTCGGCTCGGAAGTGCGATATCGGCTCGAGGATCGCGGCCCGCGCGGCTTCTGGAACCCGCGCAGCGACGCGCGCAAGGGCGTGAGCTTGAGCATCGGCGTCTCGATGGGCCTGGGAGGTGTGAGTCGGGGAGGGGCAGGGAGTGGGGGGCGGGGGACCGGACCGTGGGCGCCACCCGAGCTGCCCCCGCCGGAGCCGCCGGCGACGATCACCGGGAACGCCGCCGACGTGGTTCAGATCGCGCTCGAATCCATCGGCACGCCGTACGTCTGGGGCGGAACGGAGAACAACGGCTTTGATTGCTCCGGCCTGATCCAGTACTCCTACGGCCGGCACGGCATTCGGCTGCCCCGCATGAGCCGCGACCAGGCGAAGGCAGGCGCCGAGGTCACGCCCGTGGTCGACGCCCTGCGCCCGGGTGACATCTTGCTCTTCTCGGCGCGCGCCGGCGCGGGCGTCACACATGTCGGCATGTACGTGGGCGAGCTCAAATTCATTCACAGCTCGAGCCATGGTGTGAAGTTGTCGCGCCTCGATCCGCAGGATGCCGAGGGGTCGTACTGGCTCGATCGGTGGGTGGGCGCGCGGAGGGTTATTCCGTGAGGCGCGCCTTTATCGGCCTCGCCTTTGTCGGCAACGCATTTGTCTTATCATGCGCCCCCACCACGCGCTACGAAGCACCGTCCTCGCTCAAGAGCTACGCGATTCTCGTCACGCGTCACGACTCGCTCGGCCGGGGCATCGCCGAAGGCCTGCGGCACCGGGGGTTCTCGGTGCGCGATCACGTTCGCGGAGGGAGCGGGCCGACAGCGTACCTGTTCGCGTTCGAGTTTCGCGAGCTCGAGCCGTCGGCGGTGATGTGGCTACACGTCCGGCTTGCCGATACGCGGACCGGCGAAATCCTGGCGGGTGTGTCAGCGCCGATCGATTCGTTGGGGCCCACCGACGCCGATCGGGCCCGCGCGATCGTCGACTCGCTGGCCGCGTCGCCCGTGGTCCGACCGCTCGTTTCTCCCCCTTGACATGCCTCGTCCATGCGGAGAGATTCCGTGCGGTTGGTTTAGCACTCGTTGGTGAAGAGTGCTAACAACATTGTCCTACAAGCACTTATGACCAAGTACCGGAGTGGAGGTCGAACCGCAATGGCAACCGCAACGGCTGCGAAGGCGAAGCTCAAGATCTTCCCGCTCGCGGATCGCGTGGCCATCCGACCGATGGAGGAGACGGAGACGATGAAGGGTGGTCTCTACATCCCCGACACGGCCAAGGAGAAGCCGATCCAGGGCGAGGTGATCGCGGTGGGTCCCGGACGCCGGGAGAAGGGGGAGGCGGTCCCGATGGAGCTGAAGGTCGGCGACCGGGTGGTCTACGGGAAATACAGCGGCACCCAAGTGGAATTGGACAGCGAAGAAATCATTCTCATCAAGGAATCCGACGTCATCGCCAAGCTCGGCTGAGGTCTTCTAGGAGGAATTGGACATGCCTGCAAAGAGGCTCGAATTCAATGTAGAGGCCCGCGCCCGGTTGAAGCGTGGCGTGGACCAGTTGGCCGAGGCGGTGAAGGTCACGCTCGGCCCGAAGGGCCGGAACGTAGTCATCGACAAGAAGTTCGGTAACCCCACGGTCACCAAGGACGGCGTCACGGTGGCGAAGGAGATCGAGCTCGAGGACGAGATCGAGAACATGGGCGCCCAGATGGTGAAGGAAGTGGCGACCAAGACCTCGGATCTCGCCGGCGACGGCACGACGACCGCCACGGTGCTCGCCCAGGCGATCTTCCGCGAGGGCCTGAAGTCGGTCACCGCGGGCGTCAACCCGATGGCGCTGAAGCGCGGCATCGACAGGGCCGTCGAGGCCGTGGTCGAGGAGCTGAAGAGGATCTCCGTGACCACCAAGGGCCGGAAAGAGATCGCGCAAGTCGGGGCCATCTCGGCGAACGGCGATAAGGAAATCGGCGACAAGATCGCCGACGCCATGGACAAGGTGGGCAAGGACGGCGTGATCACGGTGGAGGAGGCGAAGGGCCTCGAGACCACGCTCGAGACCGTGGACGGCATGCAGTTCGACCGCGGGTACCTCTCGCCCTACTTCATTACCGATCCGGAAAAGATGGAGGCGGTGCTCGAGGACGTGTACGTGCTCGTGCACGACAAGAAGATCTCCGCCATGAAGGACCTGCTCCCGGTTCTGGAGAAGGTCGCGCAGGCGGGGCGGCCGTTGCTGATCATCGCCGAGGACGTCGAGGGAGAAGCGCTGGCGACGCTGGTGGTCAACAAGCTGCGCGGCACCCTCAAGGTGTGCGCCGTGAAGGCCCCCGGATTCGGCGACCGGCGGAAGGAAATGCTCACCGACATCGCGGTCCTCACTGCCGCCAAGGTGATCTCGGAGGAGCTCGGCTTCAAGCTCGAGAACACCGTGCTCGCTGACCTCGGTCAAGCCAAGCGGCTCGTCGTGGACAAGGACAACACCACGATCATCGGTGGCAAGGGCAAGCAGGCCGACATCCAGGGTCGCATCGGCCAGATCAAAGCGGCGATCGAGAAGTCGACG
>Ga0247667_1000126_pt1 | contig 38806 bp, 30 predicted proteins | sample CNK08_metaG_FD_183027 | JGI IMG/M metagenome (GOLD analysis project Ga0247667, IMG submission 183027) | Soil microbial communities from Purdue University Martell Research Forest, Indiana, United States - CNK08 | ecosystem: Environmental > Terrestrial > Soil > Temperate forest > Bulk soil... | reverse complement strand
GTGCCAGCCGGCAAATCAATCTCGCTCGTCGGCGGTGACATTTCCGTCGATGGCGGTTTGGTGCAGGCGCCTGCCGGGCAAATCAACATGGTCAGCGTCCAATCCGCCGGGGAAGTGCCTGTGGATCCGACGACACTGAGCGTCGCGGCATTCAACGCGGCGTTTCCGCAACAAGGCCAGATCAGTTTGCTAAACGGTGCGCAACTCGACGCGAATGGTGACGGTGGCGGCCGGATTGTCATCCGCGGCGGTGGCCTGATGGTGGACGGTTCCTTTATCCAGGCCAATACCACCGGCGCGGGCGACGGTCAGGGAATCGACATCTCCGTTGTCAACGATTTGAATCTCGTCAATGGTGGCCAAATCGACAGCCTGTCGACCATGGGCCTTGGCGCGGGCGGAAATATCAGCATCACGGCCGGCTCGATCCGGTTGGATGGCGGCGGCTTGACGGACAATAATTTTAACCCGACGACGCAAATCTCCGCCGCAACCGGGGATCCACTTCTTGGCGGTGGTGCTGGCAAGGGCGGCGACATCACGATTCAAGCCGGCAGCCTCGAATTGGTAAACAGTGCCCAAATCTCTTCCGCTACCTTCGGCGCCGGAAATGCCGGGCGCATCGACATCACGGCTTCGTCCGTGCGACTTGACGCGATGCTCACCACGCCCACGCAGATCACTGCGAACAGTCAGCAGATCAATGGCGGCGGTAACGCCGGCGATATAATTATCCAGACGGATTCTCTCGAAATACTTAACGGTGCCACGCTCCTCGCGGCCACGTTTGGCTCTGGGGATGCGGGTTTCATCGGCATCACCGCCAAGTCTGTCAACATGTCCGCTTTTGGGACTGTAGCGGCGGCCACTTTTGGTTCTGGGAAGGGTGGCAGTGTCGAAATCACGGCCAACTCCATTCTACTCGACTCATCGTTCATCCAGGCAGTCACCACCAGCTCCGACGCGCCAGCGCCCGGCGGTGACATTCACATCTCCGCCGGCATGCTCGAACTGCGGAACATGAGCTCGATTTTTACCGACAGCTCCGGCGCCGGTCCGAGCGGCAACGTCGAGATTCAAGCCGGGAACGTGACGCTGGCGGGCAGTTCCACAATAAAAGCGGCCGGCGAGGCAGACGGAGCGGCCGGTGGAGTCTCATTGCAGGTGGACGGCTCGTTGACAATGACCGATCACAGTGCGCTGCAGGTTTCGGCGGCGAACAACGACGGCGGCGATATCTCCGTGATGGCCGGCAGGGACATTCAACTCAAGCACAGCCAGATCACTGCCGAAGCCGCGCTGAATGGCGGCAACATCGAATTGACGGCTGGACGCCGCATCTATTTGTTACACAGTCCCCTCAGCGCCAACGCGCATCAGGGTAATGGTGGGAATATCACGTTCGATCCGACCTTCGTAATATTGAATGAGAGCCCAATTACCGCCAAGGTGGATGTCCAGGGCAATGGGGGCAAGGTCACGGTCAACTCTGACTTCTTCTTCGCCTCCGAAAGTCCGTTTGACGTATCGACGCCGTCCGGGATTCCCGGCACTGTGGTCGTTACCGCCCCGAATGTGGATCTAAGCGGAAGCCTCGTGGCCTTGCCGGCGGATCTTCTGGACGCGGAATCCTTGTTGCGTCCCGATTGCGGAGTGCGATTGGCCGGTAATGTCAGCAGTTTCATCGTGCTTGGGCCCGGAGGATTGCCCATCGAGCCAGGCGGGTTCGTGCCAAGTTCAGTGCCGATGGGTGCGGATGATGGCGAGTAGGAGAGTCCGCCACGTCCTGGCGTTATTTGGACTGGTATTACTTGCGCAAACCGCCGGTGCGCAGAGGCTGTCCACTAGCGCGCGGCTGTTCGTCCATGGATTTCGATTTGAGGGTAATACCGCCTTTTCGTCGGAAGTCCTGGCGAAAATCACCGCGCCCTATGCGAACCGTGAGATCACCACCGAAGAACTGGAAGACGCGCGTCGTGCCGTCACTGTCTACTACATCAACCACGGGTATCTCAACTCCGGTGCCCTCATCCCGGATCAAACCCCCGAAAACGGTGTCATTACGATTCGCATCGTCGAGGGCATTTTATCCAGGATTGAGTTGCACGGAAATAAATGGTTGCGCGACGACTACATCACCAGCCGATTACAGCTTCGGAGCGGCCCGCCGCTCGACATGAACAAGCTGAAAGAGGGTTTGCAAGTTCTCCGGCAGAATCCAAATATCAAACAGATCAACGCCGAATTGGAGCCGGGCACCGCTCCCGGCCAGAGTATTCTGGATTTACGCGTTGTGGATCAGCAACCGTTTCGGGTCGGCCTCCAGATCGACAATCACCGGCCGCCCAGCGTCGGCGCGGAAGAGATCTCTCTACTGGCGGCAGATCTGAATCTGACCGGACACAGCGACCCGCTGGATGTGACGTATGGAATCGCGAATGCCGGCGAGAATGATGGCTGGGGACTTTCCGGGTGGCACAATATCGGCGGCAACTATGCGTTGCCACTGAACCGTTACAACACCACTCTCGGCGTCCGCGCCAGCCGGCAGGACACCAGCATCGTCGAAAATCCGTTCACTACACTGAACATCAGTAGCGAAACCGTTGACTTGGGCGTCACGTTGCGCCAACCGGTGTATCAGACGGCGAATCGTGAAGTGGCGCTATCGGTCGCATTCGACCGGCGTCAGAACAATTCCACGCTCTTCGGCCAGCCGTTCGATATCTCGCCGGGAGCTACGAACGGCCAGATGACAGCAGCGGTTTTGGGATTGTCGCAAGAGTTCATCGACCGCGGCCAGAATCATGTGCTCGCGTTGCGATCCACCTTCAATGTTGGTTTGGATGTGCTTGGCGCAACGGACGACAGGGTGGCTGGCGATCCGAACGGGAAGTTTTTTGCCTGGCTGGGTCAGGCGCAGTACATCCAACGCCTCTTCAACACGCCGAACCAACTTATCTTGCGCGTCGCCGGGCAATGGACCGACGACAAATTGCTGGCGCTCGAACAAATCAGCGTTGGTGGGGCGGACACCGTGCGGGGCTATGTGGAAAATCAACTGGTGCGCGACCGCGGCCTGGTGTCGTCGGCGGAGTTTCGGGTGCCGGTGCTTTTCGACAAAGCTGGCAACGGGATCGTCCAGTTGGCGCCCTTCTTTGATTACGGCGGTGCGTGGAACGTCAATGATTCACAAAGTCCAAGCACGATCTACAGTGTCGGCTTGGGAGTGTTGATTACTCCCAACAAGCGCTTCAACGCCCAGCTTTACTGGGGCTACCGGCTGAACCGCATCTCCATCCCGAATGACAACGCCCAGGACCTCGGGCTGCATTTTCAGGCGAACCTCGTGGCGTTCTGATTATTTCCTGGCGAGCGCGCCTTCGGAACTTGCGGCGGCCTTCAGGCCCACTTGGGTCAATAAATCGGCGCGCGCCTGGCGCAATGCTTTGTCGTTGGGCCGGGCATCGACCATATCCGAAAGAGTTTCCAGCGCGTCATGCCAGATACCGGCCTCGGCGTAGATACCGGGCAGGGCCGCCGGGCCAGCCCCGGCAATCCTGGCTCGCAACTCGGCGGACGGCTCGATGCGTTTGATCGCTCCACTGGCCACCAAGTCGCTCGAACGGTTGTCAGGATCGGTGACCAGCGCGACGACCCACTGGTATTCAACATTGGGCGCAAGCTTCACGCCGTGCTCGGAGAGTTTGATTCGTTGAATGCCGGCCTTGCTGGAACGCTCGAATTTGACCTGGAGTAAGGGCTTGAGCTTGTTCTCTTCCAACAGCGTCAACTCGAACTTTGCCGCGGCGGGTTTGGATTGATACCAGAACAGCGAGGGTTGTTCCTGAGTTGTCAAGCCGGTCTCGTCGGGAGCCAGTACGTCCAAAGTGATTGTCGCGTCCCCACTGCCGCGCGATCCGCCGGTCAGGCGCGTGGCCGGTGCGCCGCGCGAGGGCGGTCGAAACTTCACCGGTGGGACAGTTTCCCCGGCCGGCGGAGACGGCTTGTCCTCCGACCGGGCCGCGACCGGTAGCATCACGCACAGACCGACAAGCAACGCGCCACAACGCCACAAATTAATTCTCACGCTGACCTCCGGGTTCGCGGCTGGCTCGCCCAACCACGCGATGGATGATGACTTTCTCACTCTTGTTTTTCAAGCTCATTGTACCCAATGGGCTCAGCTCAAACTCTTCACCTAATAACAGTTTCGTTGCTTCACTGATGAGGATGCGGCAGACGCTGTCATTGGAGCCGGTGTCCTTATCGAAGCTTTCCAACCGTGATGCCGTGTTCACCGCATCGCCGATGACCGTGTACTCCTGTCGCTCGACGCTGCCGAGGCTACCGGCCACCAGCGGCCCGGTGTGAATGCCGATGCGCATACTACAGACCGGCATATTTCGCTGTTTCCACTCCGCATTGAGCCGCTCCATTTCTTTGCGCATGGCCAGGGCGCAGCAAATGGCGTTGCGGGCGTCCTGCGTAATCTGCTCCTGCGACACGCGCGCGATCGGGACGCCAAAAACGGCCATGATCGAGTCGCCGATGTATTTCTCGACCACGCCTTGTTCAGCCATCACGGCGTTGGCCATCGCTTCCATGTATTCATTAAGCCAGTCCATTAACTGCGCAGGCTCCAGTCCTTCCGAGGTGCCCGAAAAGCCTTTGAGATCGGTGAAGAGAACGGTAGCGATTAGCTTTTGTGAACGCGGGCGATTGCCGGCCAGGAACTCATGCCGCTGTTCCCAAAGCGCCTGCGCGATGTCGGGTGACACCTGATTGGAAAACAACTGCATGAGTTGGCCGCGCTGTTTTCGTTCTTCAAAGGAAATGTATGACGTCATCAATGCCGCTGCCGGCAGGCAGGCTGCCACCGGGGCCATCAACGGAATCCACCAACCCGCGAGAAATGATCGCCACGCGATCCAGCCCAGCGCGAGCAGTACCAGCCCAATGGCCGCAAGGAACCGCCACGGAGACCGGATCCAGTAACCGATCGCCCCGCCGACCAGGCACCACAACAACATCCAGGCATCCTCTTCCCAGTCCTTCCAGAACCGGAGCGGTCTCTCGCCGTTGAGTGCCGCGCGCAACAATTGATGAATAATCTGCGCCTGCACCTCGATACCATGATGATTGGAACGAATCGGCGTGACGCGCTCGTCAGAGACGCTTGGCGCATTCATCCCCACCAACACAATTTTGCCGCGCAGGCTGCCAGGTGGGATTCCGCCAGCGAGCGCCTCGCCGACCGAATGTCGGGCGAACTCGTCCGGACACTTGAAGTCGAGCAGTATTTGCCAGCCGCGAGCGTCGGCGCCCACGTACGCGCCGTCGTTTGCCTCGAATGCCCGCAGTCGCGTCTTGCCCAGTTGAAACGAGTCAGGATCGGCAGGATCGAATCGTGGCACAATGCCCTGCCGCTCCAAATAGACTTCTGCCACACGAAACGCGATCGAATCGAAGCTCTGCCCGGATTTCGAATCGCCAATCAGCAGGCCGCGCCGGACTTTCGGTGTCGTTTTATCCACCCGGTCGTCGACGGGCAGATTGTCATTGAACCCCAGTCGTTCGGGATTCGCTGCCAGCGCCTGCGGCGGCCCGATCCCTCCCAGGGTGAAAATGGCAACGATATTGGTGTGCGCGAGCAACGTCTCGTTGAGCTGGCGAAAGTGCACGCCGTTTTTCGGCACCGGGATGTCGCGCCAGATGTCCAGTCCGATCACTGCGGGTTGTTGCGCCTCCAAAATGCTCAGCAATTCCGCCAGCTTATCGTCGGTAATCGGATAATCCAGCGTCGGGCTTTGAATGTCCTTCTCGGTCATCTCCACCAACACGATCGGGTCACTTGTTACGGCCTTCGGTTGCTGTTGGATGAAGAAATCGTAGGCGCGAAACTCGAGGAATTGTAACCACCCCAGCCGTCGGACCAAAAGTGCGGAGAAGAACACCGCGAGGACGATCAACAAACCCACCAACCGCGGAGACAACTTCACAGCCAATTCCCGATGATCAAGTACGGTGCCCAATAGCACGGATGCCGGTAGCGTGGGTCGTTCAGCATCTTGATTTGGGCCGCTTGCAACGCCCGGGCTTTTGAGACGGATGGCGATTCGCGCAACTGGTGATAGAATTCGGAAATCAATGCAGAGGTAGATTGGTCGTTCACGAACCACAGCGAGGCCAGCGCACTGCGCGCGCCGGCCTTGATCGCCACGCCGGCCAACCCCAGCGCGGCGCGATCGTCGCCGGACGCGGTCTGGCACGCGCTCAACACCAGGAGTTCCACCGGTTTGCCGCGATACTGGCTGGGACGAATCAACGCTTCCAGATCATCCAATGTCAATTTCCCATCGTAGGTCAGTACAAACGTTTTGTGCGCATCGCTATTGAACTGACCATGCGAGGCAATGTGGACGATGCTGTATTGTTCCTTGGTAAGTTTCCCGGTGATCGACGGCAACACGAAGTCTTTGTTCAACAACGTCTCACTGGGATACATCGGTTCGATATCATGCAGTTCAGCAGGCACAAAATTCAAGGACGGATACCCCTGCACGGATGCCGATAATCCGCCCAATAGCAGACGCGCGTTCGCCCGTTGGATCGGGCGCGGTTCAATCAGCGAAAGACCCGGTGCCACCGCTACTGCGTATTCTTCGATCAAAAACTTCTTTCCATCATGCAAGGTGGCGAATGGGATTGTGCGTAGCGCGCCGTCCGGCACGAACACCAGCGTGTCGATGCGGTTCTCAATCAATAGGCCGTGTATCGGGCGGATGATCCAGTCGTAAAGCTGTCGCGCTTCAGCGAGGTAGCCATATGACGTGCGTGTTTCCAGGTTGCGCCGAAACTCCCGGACTTCCGCCGCCAGCGTGTCCACTCCAACGTCCACCGTGAAGTCGTGCAGGCCGGATGCCAGGCCCACCAACACTTCCGTGCGCGTGCCAAGCGGGATCAGGTACACGATTGCCGTGTGGCCGTCCACGGCCTCGAGTGACCTGGTCCGTGCGCGCGCAACATTGACACACTCATCCTGAAAATAATCCTCCAGCTCAACCGCCTTAAGTTGCTCCACCGTATCACGCGCTTCCAGCAGCAGCGGCTGTGGATCTTTCGAATGACCGGCTTGTTGGAGTAGCAGGTCAGCCATTTCGAAGTACAATGGTCCTTCCGCCTCGCGAAACGAAACGTGGGTCGTCGCGTTGCCATTGCCGAGAGAAATGTCGTGCCGAATCGGTTGCAGGGTTTGGATCGCACGCCGGTATGCTGCCATTGCTTGCTCCGTCTCACCTTGCCTTTTCAGGAGCCGGCCGGATTGCCATTCCCAGCGGTACAATGCTTCCGGCATCCGGGCTTGTTGCGCCTCAAAAATCGCCCGGCGGGTAAAGGACGATGCTTGATCAAGCTGCTTGTCGCGCTCGTAAAGTTCGCCGGAATACCCGAGAGCGTAACTGGCAGCGCCGTGGTCGCCAATCGCTTCGGCAACGTCCAGCGCATGTTGATAAGATTGTTGCGCGCGCTGCGAATGCTGTTGGGCAGCATCAGTCTCACCGGCGGTGATGAATAAGTATGCTTTCTCGTGCGATGCGTCGAGTTGCGCGATCTGATCGAGCGCCTCTGCGTTCAATGTGTCGACTTGCTGTATCATGCCAGCCCGCGCGGCTGTTGAGGCTGCGTTGCACAGGGCCTGGGCGATGAGCAGTTTATTGCCGCCTTTGCGAGCCTCGGCAACGCTTTGCTGAAATACATCGAGTGCCTCCGCATACTTCTGGCGCAATCCCAACACATTGCCGAGATCGTTCAGGATGGCGCCTGTCATTTGCAGGTTTCCATCGGCACGCGCCATCTCCAGGCTCTCGCGCAACAATGTCTCTGCGCGGTTCAACTGCCGCGTCATCGTGCAAGCGGCGCCCAGTTTACTCATCGCCAAAATCAACGCATTGCGATCGCCTGATGATTTGGCGAGATCGACCGCTTCCTGGAGAAGCTGTTCCGCGCGCGGATGCTGTCCGGACGATTGGCAGGCTGCGGACAACTTGATCAAGGCCGCAATCTGGCCATTGGTGTTGCCAGCGGTCGCGGGATCCGCAAATAACGATGCGGTGCCCAGCCAAAGCAAGGCAACCAACCGGATTAATAATCGACATCGTCCGTCACCAATGCACTTTGTCATCACGAGCCCCCGCTCGCGCATGTTTATACTGGCCCTGACGCGCAGAGTAAAGCTTTGCCACCGGTACGAGCCGCGGCTAGTATGCGGCCCCGTGATGGCTGTCTTGAATTGGAGAACGGCTGGCGAAGTAGGCGTGTTGCTGCCGGTGACCGCGCTGGTGGCGTACCTTGTGCTCCTGGCCGGGGGACGGTGGTTGAAGCAGCGTGTGGGGATGCGTTGGGGTGTGCTCTATGAAATGTTCAGTGGCGCGTTGGCCCTCTATATCGCAACGAGCCTCACCGCGCCCACCATGTGGTGGCGGGACGCCCTCGGAGCCGCCACGGTTTTGCTGTCTGCCCTGCTGGCGGTTTCGTTGACCCGGCGGATGGTGTGGGAACTCTACTTCGAGCAGAAACGCAAGATTGTAGTTCCTCGCGTGGTGCGCGACGTGGTCGCACTGGCGATTCTGAGCACAGCCGTTCTGTTGATCCTCAGCGTTGGTTTTCACATCCAAATCCCCGGCCTGCTCGCGGGCTCCGGCATTCTTGCGCTGGCGGTTGGTTTGGCGGCCCAGGATCTCCTGGCCAATGTGATTGCGGGCTGTGTGCTCCATTTCGAGAAGCCATTCAAGGTCGGGGATTGGCTGCTCTTTGAGCATCGGCACGTCGAAGTCATGGAGATGAGCTGGCGATCCACCCGCGTGCGGACGAACGACGACTTGTGGCTGGACGTGCCCAACAGCCAGATTGCCCGTCAGACCATTGCCAATCTCTATTACCCGGTTCGCAAGCACGCCATGCGGTTGGAGTTGGGAATTGACCAGGCAGAGCCTCCCAACCGCGTAAAGGACGTTCTGGCGCATGCAGCCGCTACCGTCGAGCATGTGCTCGCGAATCCTCCTCCGCAGGTCTACCTCAAAAACTTTGGAGATTTTGCCAACGTGTATGAACTCCGGTACTGGATGGACGATCACACCGTGTACAACGAGGTGGAAGATGCCGTGCGCACCAACATCTGGTATGAGTTGCAGCGCCACCACATCAAGATCCCGTATCCCACGCGCACGATCTACATGCAAGCGCCTCCCGCTCTAACGACCGAGCCGCACCTCGAAGCGGTGCGCACCGCGCTCCGACAACATTCGCTGTTCCGCTCCGTGGAAGATCCGCAACTGCAGACGCTACTGGCTGGCGTGCGGATTCACCGATTTGGACGTGGTGAAAAAATGCTCCAACAAGATGCGAACGGAGACTCGATGTTTGTGTTGATGACTGGCACGGCGGATGTGTCGGTCACAAACAACGGCGCCCGCACGCACCTGGCCGCGCTCCATTCCGGCGCCTGTTTTGGCGAGATGTCATTGCTTACCGGCGAGAAACGGTCGGCCACCGTTACGGCCACCGCCGATTGCGAAGTCGCGGAACTCGATCGCGCAATGCTGGCGGAGGTCTTCCGGCAACAACCCCGGGTGTTGCAGGAAATCAGCGAGTTGCTGGCAAAACGCAAATTGGAAACTGAGGGGAAGCTGGCAGCCCGGGGGACCACGCCGCTTGCCATCGAGGAGCAACGGCAATATACGGCTGGTTTCCGCAACCAACTCCAGGCGCTCTTTCGCCTGTGACGATTGCGGGAGATTTTAGAGTTGCATCGGAACACTGGATTGGCGAGCCTGTGATACTCATGTCCGACCAAAAGCCGATTGGCCATTTGCTTGATTTTCGAGGCGCACCGGAGACGTTGCAATTCGTCTGCAGTCTTTTCAGCGAGGATTTCCCTGGTCGCAGCACGGAGTTCCTGGTCGCGGTGTTCAACAAAGTAGGCGAGCTTTTCGCCGGTCGCTTTCCGGGATATCAGGCTTGTGACACGAAATTCCACGACCTGGCACACACTTGCCAGGCGACCGTTACGACGCTGCGAATCCTGGATGGACAAATCAAAAGCGGTCAATTGCCGACGGTCAGCGCCCGGGATTTTGAACTCGCTGTTGCCGCCATCTTATTGCATGACACGGGCTACATTAAGCAGATTGGTGATGTCAAAGGCACTGGGGCCAAGTACACACTGATTCATGTGAAGCGCAGCGCCGAGTTTGCCGCCACGTTTCTGCCGCCACTGGGGGTCACCGCTGACGAAGTGCGCGTCGTGCAGTTGGCCATTAACTGCACTGGCATCGAAGTTGACACTTCAAAGCTTGAGTTTCGGGACCAGCGTGAACGGTTCCTCGGGAGCGCACTCGGCGCCGGCGACATGCTTGGTCAAATGGCTGCTGATGATTACCCCGAACGGTTGCCCGCGTTGTACCGCGAGTTCGCGGAAGCCGGCATCACGACTTACAGCGGCGCCACAGACCTGATGCGCCAGACCCGGGCATTCTATGAAGGTCGTGTAGGGCAGTTGCTCGAGAAACAATGGGGGCAGGTTCACCAGGTTTTACCGCACCACTTCGGCAATGGACGCAATCTTTATCTTGAGGCTGTCGATCGTAATCTGGATCGCATTGATCATTTGGCCGATAAATCTCCGGGGGGATGAAACAAAGATTGGATAATTGTGAGCCCCGATTAGAACCTCGTCGGTCAAGTAGTTCAATAATACACAAGCCGTAAGTCCGACTCAATTGGTAGTCGTTCTGGTGTCTATCGACTGATTACGCAGGGTCTTTGGCCTCGAAATCGCGGTCAATCAACACTTCTGCATTGGCGTTCCAGCACCGATGGTGCCCACGTATGGTACCCAGTGCCTGCTTACGCAATTAGCACCAAGAAGGAACCCCCCCCACAGATCCCTATATTTGCAGGGATTAGAATTGGAGGCAGGTGTGAGAATCGAACTCACGATAGGAGGTTTGCAGGCTCCTATTTGTGTAATGCCCACCGGTCATGCATGTACCTATCGAATTTTTGCATCTTTTCAGGCTCGTAGGTGTCACGGTTAATTCGGAATAGGCAGCCACTTCGCGGCCAACTCGGACATCCCATCATCTGGATGCGCCACAGTTCCAAGGACTAGTGGCTTGGCCCTTCTATGACTTCCCCCATTTTATTCATGCGAGAGAGAAAGCCCAGAAAGAGGAAGGTGGCGTAATCATAAACAACAACGTCTCGCGTCCCCCTGATGATGCCGGAACCGTACCGAACGTGGGGGTTCTTAGGATAACATCACGTCCGAATCCACATCCGTGGACATGCAAACAATGCCAAAGACTTTTCTACCGGTACCTCCGTCCCAAGGATCCCCCACCCCGCTTTTGCACGGTAAAATGCTTCGCAAGCTATCGGCGGGGCCGGCCCTGGGGTAAGCACAAGGGGCACAGCAAAATCTGTCCGAACTGCAATTCCCCTTTTTATGTCTTTCCCAAGGCTCGTCGGAAGTTCTGTCGCCTCCGTTGTTGGCGAAATTACCAGCGCCAGAAGTACGAGAAGCACGAGATCTTCAAGAGGTATCCCATTCACTGGGTGGACAGGGAAAAGCACCTGATTTGCTGCAATGGCTGTGGGAGGACCAGGAAGCGGAAGGCCCATGGGTTGTGCGCCACCTGCCAGAAAATAAGGGAGCATCGGTTGATGCCTAGGAAGAAATCTACCTACATCCACAGCCGAACGATGAAGGCCTGGTACCGGAGGAAAAAATCCAAGGATTACGTCGTGTACTGGGTGGCTGAAGGATAAGCTGGATAGCTCCAACCTTGCTTGGCCATGGTGGGGTTATGCTGTCAACAGTCCCGCCGTGGCTGGGTCTGCTGCGAGCACTTCACGCAGGTTCCAGAGTTCCCGGAGCCAGTCAATTATTGCGTCCAAAGTTCTAACGTTCTCACCCTTGGCGTACCAATTCAGGGATCCGGCTGTTTCCCGAAAGCGCGCAAAGCAGCCAGGCTCTACGCGTTATAGGAGGACGTAAGGAACGGCGTGGGGTAAGCCCGCTCGGAGTTGCGATGCAGTACGGCGTCAATGCGCGCCACCAGTTCCTCGATGCGGAACGGCTTGATCACATAGTCGTCGGCGCCGAGTTCAAACGCCTGCATCTTGTCGCAGTGTTCGGCGCGGCCGGACATCACGATAATCGGCGTCCACTGGACCGCGCGGCTCTTCCGCACCATGCCGCAGATTTCAAAGCCAGTGAGTCGCGGGAGAACAAGATCCAAAACAATGCCATCGGGCCGCGATTCGAGAACGTAATTAAGCGTTTCGATCCCGTCCTTGACCCAATGCGTCTTGAAGCCCGCGCCTTGCAGGGCTTCGCAAACCAGCGCGCCAATCTTCTCGTCGTCTTCGGCCACCAGTAGAAACTTCTTCTTTGAGGACGTAGTTTTAGATCTCATAATCTACGCCAATTCATAGCACTCCACGTGCCACCGCAAAGGGATATAACTCGCGTGATAGCAATGTGCTCGGCCGTCGGTTACGTCCATTAATGTGGCGCGGATGCCCGACTAGTCAAAGACCACCGTCTTTTTCGTGTACACCAGGATGCGGTGCTCAATATGCCACCGCACGGCGCGCGACAGCACGACCTTCTCCAAGTCTCTCCCTCGCTGAATCAAATCCTCGAGTTGATCGCGATGCGAAACACGCACCACATCCTGCTCGATGATGGGCCCCTCATCCAGCACGTCCGTCACGTAATGGCTCGTGGCGCCAATCAGCTTCACGCCCCGCTCGAACGCCCGGTGATAGGGTCGGGCCCCGCTGAACGCGGGCAGAAAGGAATGATGCACATTCACGATTCGTTGCGGATATTGCGCCACGAACCCGGGCGACAGGATCTGCATGTAACGGGCGAGCACCACGAGGTCAACGGAGTGCTCCTTCAACAGCGCGAGTTGCTGCCTCTCCGCCTCTGCCTTGCGTCCATCCTCAATCGGAATAAAATGAAACGGGATTTTATGGAATTCCGCCAACCGTTCGGCTCCGCGATGGTTACTGATGATGATCGGAACCTCGCACGCCAACTCACCGCTCTCATGCCGGTACAATAAATCCGCCAGGCAGTGATCATACTGGGATACAAAGATCGCGACTCGCTGTCGCCGTGATGAAAGCTCCAATCGCCACCGCATCTGGAACCGCTCCGCGATCGAAGCGAACGCCTTTCCGAAATCCGCCGTCGGCAACGTAAAATCGCCCAGGTCCCACTCCACGCGCGTGAGAAAAAGCCCCAGGTCGCCGTCCTGATGTTGATCGGCGTGCAGGATATTGGCGCTGTGATGGTAGAGAAACTCCGAAATGGCCGCCACGATCCCCTTCTGGTCGGGACAATCGACAAGTAAAGTAGCGGTGTTTTTCATCTACCTTGACAGGACTCTTTCACGCCCGGACATTCCTCGCAAGAAAATCCTTCTTCTAACCATTTCAGGCGTATGTCACACTCGCGGTCGGTCGCGAAATGAATAATATTCTTAAAGTCGATCCCAAGTCGCCGGACCGCCGCGCCATCAAGCGCGCCGCAGAGACACTTCGCGCAGGGGGACTCGTCGCCTTTCCGACCGAAACCGTTTATGGACTCGGCGCGCTCGCCCTCGACCCGCAAGCGATCCGCAAGATTTTCACCGCGAAGGATCGCCCCGATTGGGATCCGTTGATCGTCCACGTTCGTGATTTGGCGATGGCGCATACACTCATGAAACGCTTGTTGCCGCAATTCGAACTGCTCGCCAGCCGCTTCTGGCCCGGGCCTTTGACGCTCGTCGTCGAGAAGAACGCGCAAATTCCTAATGAAGTGACCGCGCGCCGCGCCACAGTGGCGCTGCGGATGCCCTGGCATCCCGTGGCCGCCGCGCTGCTGGAAGTCACGGACGCGCCTATCGCCGCCCCGAGTGCCAATCGCTTTGGTCGACCCAGCCCAACCCGCGTCGAGCACGTCGCCGAGGATCTGGGTGATCGCGTGGACCTGATTCTGGATGCCGGCCCAACACCGATGGGCGTGGAATCCACCGTGCTCGACCTGACGCAATCGCCGCCGGCGATCCTGCGGCCTGGTGGCGTGAGCCGTGAGCAACTCGAGAAGGTGCTCGGAGCCGTGCGGCTCGCAACGGGAGTCGCCGACGAAGCGGCGCGAGCGGGCCTCGCCGCCCCCGGCATGACGCTTAAACATTACGCGCCTCGCGCGCTGGTTGAATTATTTGAGAATATGGAAGAACTTCAGACACGAGCGGCCAAATTGCGCGACGAAGGGAAGCGGGTTGGTGTGCTGGACAGCGCCACCACCATCGAACGACTGGCGCAAACTGTCTTCGCCCAGTTGCGTGATTTGGACGCACAGGGTGTGGAGACGATATTGTGTCAGTTGCCGGCACCGCAGGGGCTCGGACTCGCCGTCCGCGACCGATTGCTGCGCGCCGCAGGCAAAGGAAGTCAAACATGAACAAAGGCCAGGCCGAAAAACGCGTCCACGCGCTGGAGTGGTTGAGCAACCTGCTCAAGGAAAACCCCGGCATCACCAAGCTCGACGCCATCGAACAAACCGCACTCCATTTCGACCTCAACCCGCTCGAGGAAGAGTGGTTGTTGCAGCAGTTGACGCTAACGCCACCCTCGGAGTAAAGTTCATCTGCTTTCCACATCGGGAGGGGTGGCAGAGTGGTCTAATGCGCACGCCTGGAAAGCGTGTGGGGTCTGCAAAGGCCCTCGCGAGTTCGAATCTCGCCCCCTCCGCCATTTTTCGCCGAAGCCGAAAAATGCCGCATCGTCTCGTCCGCCGTAGCGGTTTCGCGTAGGCGGAAGCCCAAGCGACGACGGACTGCCGTACAATTCTCCTACATTTGTGTTCATCCAAGACAGAAAGGGCTCAAAAGACACCTATAAAATGGGTTCGTTTTCGAGAACGAACCCATTTGCAAATCGCTCTGCAAACAACACAAGTTCCTGCAAATAGTGCTGATCCATCGAAAACTACGATAAAATGAAATGGGTTCGTTTCGCAGAAACGCATATGGGACTCTTCCCTCCATCGTCGCGCCGTCACAAACAAGGAGACGACCCATGGAAAGTAGTTTGCCGAATAACATGCCGGGAACTATACAATTATCGGTAATCGATGTCCAGAGAAAAGCAGGCTCACTCTTGGAATACTTGTACCGGGGATCGGCAGCCTGTCACGGACACGCTAATCCAAATTAAACCACACGTTCCCGGTCGCGGTGCCACAGCCCACGTCATGGTTTGTAATTGTCGTAGCGGAGACAAACTCCACGTGGAAATCCCCGAACAGGCAATTCACCGCTCCACCACCATGACGAGCAATCGGCGGTACCGGATCGACGGGTCCAGCGGATACGCCTGGGTTTGACATCTTACTTACCAACTGCCCGCAATGCAGCGTGTTATAGCATTCAAACATCAGCAGATATTGAGCTGGCTGCGGCACCGACTTCAGATTGGGCCAATAGGGGGCGTTTGCGTTTCCGTAAAAAGGGCTACCGAACACATCTGCATCCTTATAGACAAGACCCTTATGGTACTGGCCGACCGGCATCTGGTAGCCCGGCAGCAGAGGGTATTGCGCTATGCGTGCTGGACAGGCTCTTATCGTGCGTATTGTTGTCGCGGGGTTGGAAGAATTCCCAAGATACCGTTGCAGCGGAGTACCGACGTCATTAAAAAACGCCCCGTTCACGCTATAGTAAAATGTCCCGTTGTAATCATCCGCGTACATGCTGAAGGCCATTCCCCAGTGCTTCATGTTGGCCGCGCACGCTTGCTGCAAGAGTTTTGTACGGGTCTGGTTCAGATCAGCCACGACCACGCTCGCCAATAGCGCCCCCACCGTCATCAGTACCGACAGTTCTGCCAGCGTGAAACCGTCTCGATGTTTCCGATCGTTATCCACGTCGGCTAATCCAAGTTAAACCATGGGTTCCCGGTCGTGCCGCAGCCGATGTCTTGCTGAGCAATCTTGTTCGACGAAACCAGTTCCACATGAAAATCGCCGAACAGGCAATTCACCGCGTTATTATGCCGGGCAAGTGGCGGTAATGGATCTGAATTAAATCCGGAGGCCGGCGACGAGACACGTACCAATAACGAATTGCATAGCACTGTATTATAGCATTCGGTCATCAGGAGATACTGCGCGGGAACGGGCACGGATTTCAGGTCGGGCCAGTAGTTGCCGCCGCGAAAATATGGACTGCCCGCTATATCCGCATCTTTGTATACAAGGCCGTGGCGAAATTGGCCGACCGGTATCTCGTAGCCTTTCTGCGGACCGAAAGGGGCTATGCCTACGCGCGCTGGACAGGCACGGACCATCTGCAGTGTCGCAAAAGAGTTAGAGCCATTCCCAAAATAGCGCTGAAGAGGAGAATTATTATCACTAAAATGCAGCCCGCCTACATCGTAGAAAATCACGCCGTTGTAGTCGTCCATATACATCCCGATCGCCATCCCCCAGTGTTTCATGTTGGCCGCGCACGCTTGCTGAAGAAGCTTCATCCGGGTCTGGCTCAAATCGGCCACGAGCACGCTCGCCAAAATCGCCCCCACCATCATCAGCACTGACAGTTCCGTCAGGGTGAAACCTTTTCCTGAGTTCAGACTGTGTCGCGGTACTCGCTTTTCAATAGTGTTGCGCATTGTGTTTCTCGCTCCTCAGGGTACCAGGCGCGCGCGGTAATAGCGCGCCGGCGAATTCGTGGCTGCCCCGACGTCGAGGTAGTTCGTCAACGAGCCAATAGTACTGTTATTCGTCACAACGAAGATGTCGGTGAAACCATTGGTGACGTAACCGCCGTTGCTGTCCCCAGTGGAAGCCTGCAAGGTGTTGGTCTGTCCCGGGGCCATCAACCATGTGATGAGGATGTCGTTTCCTTGCGGCGTGACCGAGACAATACGAAAAGCATTGGGGTCGAGGACCACGTTCCCAACGACAAGCGTGCCCCCGGTGTGAAGGAAGCTGCTGCAACTATTCGTCAACACCAGCTTGTCGACCTGCGATGCTCCTCCCGTGAGTATCAATTGGCCATTGCGTACGTCGATAACGGCGTTGTGGGCCGCATTGGTCACATACAAACTCCCGCCCGCAACATCCACCACGCCGACACCGCCGGTACCGCAATTGCCAATCACCAGTTTCGAGTACAACGTCATCGAACCACCATCCAGATTGACGGCGCCATAGCTCGTCTGGCCTGTTGTAGTAATAAAACCATAGTAATTCGTAATGTTTGCGAAGCCATGCACGCCTACCAACATCGTGCTTCCGACCCAGCTACCGTTGGACACCGTGGCGACTCCGTAACCCCACGATGCAATGGAAGTCGTTAAGTTCGTCGCCACAAGTTGCCCGCCGGTCAGCCACACCACACCCGTCGCGCCCTGACTGGAGCCAACGCAAAGCCCGCTCTGCAACGTGTTAACGCCCCCCGCCACGGTCAACGTGCCCTGTGAGCCGGAATCACCGCCGACTTCCATCGCTCCGAAGATATTCGTGCCGGCCAATAAATTAAGCTGCCCGGAGCCATCTCCGCCCACCAGCGTCATCAAGGAATTGGTTATGACTATGCTTCCACCGGTCACCGTCACCACGCCCACCGCCCCGGTTTCCATGCCGATCACCAACCGCGCGTTTGGCGAGCCAATGAAATTCCCTCCCGCCACCGACAGTGTCCCTTGCGAACCTATACCGGAACCCACGAACAGGAAATTCGCCGCGGTTTGCACCTGACCGTTGGAGATAATCATCTGGCCGGTGCCGTTGACCCCGATGGCTGACGGCGGCGTGTTTGTCAAAAGCAACTGTCCGCCCGCGCAGACAACCTGCCCGTTCGCATTAGTGTCCAGCCCCACGTAAATTCCGGTGTTGGCTGCTATGACACCGCTACTGCTAATCAGCAGTGTCCCATCCACGGTCAACACTCCGTTACTCAGGACGGCGGAGGCAGAATTCGTCGCGGCAGCGGCTGCATTGGTTTCCATCAACAAGCCCGAGCCAGCCAGCCGCAACAGCCCACCACTGGAAACGATAAAGTCGTTTAGCACCGACAACGGCGCGCTTGTGCCGGCATTCGACAAATCCAAAGTGTTTGTGGCCCCATTAGGAGCGGAAAGAATCACATCCGTAACGGTCAATGTATTGGAGAAACTGCCAGAAGTGGTGGAATCAATCGTGATGATCTTGGTTAGGTCGTTACTGATGATCAGTGACTGCGTGTTGGTGGGTGCCTGGGCCAGGGACCAATTCGCTGGAGCCTGCCACGCGCCGCTGGACTGAATCCAACTATTGGTCTGCGCCTGACTCGCCGACGAAATTGCAAAGGTGATGAACGAACAAATACCACAAACCAAGGTTATTACACGTGTCCTCATCGGTTCGCAGACTACCGGGCTTCCCAGCGGCCATATTAGCCCACAAAATGCAGGGTTTGTCGAGGAACAACACCTCCTTCCCCCGGATGAATAGTAGCTTAAACCGCCGCCTGTCGCGGGGCCACTCCCGTCGCGCGGATGAACTGCCGGTACAACTCCGCATACGTGCCGTTGGCTTCCAGCAATTGCGTGTGTGTCCCCCGCTCCACGATCTTGCCCTGCCTTAACACGAGAACCAGGTCGGCGTGGCGTATCGTGCTGAGGCGGTGGGCGACGACGAAACTGGTGCGGCCTTGCAACAGCGTCACGAGCGCCTTCTGGATGCGCGCTTCGGTCATGGCGTCCACGGAACTGGTCGCCTCGTCGAGAATCAGGATGCGCGGGTCGGCCAGCATCGCGCGGGCAAAACAAATCAGCTGGCGCTGGCCGAGCGACAGATTCGCGCCGCGTTCACCCACCGCCGTCGCGAACCCTGCCGAGAGCGAACCGATCACGTCGAGGAAATCCAGCTTGCGGACGGCATCCACGACTTCTTCGTCGGTCGCCGCGGGCCGGCCAAAGCGGATGTTATCCATCACCGTGCCGCTAAAGAGGAAGTTCTGCTGGCTGACGATGCCCATCTGGCGATGCAGCGAGTCGCCCTGGATATCCCGCGTGTCGAACCCATCGATCAGCACCGCCCCATGCCCCGGCAGGTAGAACTTTGTAATGAGATTAACGATGGAACTCTTGCCACTACCCGTGTGGCCGACAAGCGCAACGGTCTGGCCGGGTTCGGCCACGAAATTCATATCATTGAGCGCCAGCCGATCGGGCACGTAACCGAAACTGACATCGCGGAACTCGACCCGTCCCCGGATGCGCGGCAGCTCGCGCACCGTTGGCGGTTCCTCCCAATCAGGCTTCGCGTCGAGCAGACGAAAAACGCGTTCCGCCCCCGCCATCGCCGCCAGCGCCTGGTTGTACATATTGCCGAGCGGCTGAATGGAACTGAAAAACAGGTTCGCGAGGAAGAAAAACTGAATCAGGTTGCCGACGTCCATGTGAATGGCCGGGCTCAACACGCGATACCCGCCCACCATCAGCAACACCGCGGTAAACGTCTGGCTGTTCAATTCCAGCATCGGCAGAAACACGCCCGTGGCCCGTGCAACACCGAGATTGTACACCGAGTGGTCCATCAGCAGGTCGGTAAACAGCCCCGCATTCACGTCCTGCCGCACGAACCCCTGCGTCACGCGAATTCCCGTGACTGATTCCGCGATGGTCGCCGTGACGCGGCTCCAACTCTCCTGCACCTTGCGGTTCGCGTTGCTGAGCGTGCGGCGAAATCGGTAATTCATCGCCCCCAAAATCGGCGCCATCGCCAGCACGACCAGAAACAAGACCCGGTCATACCACAACATCAGCAGCGCGGCGCAAATCATCTGCCCGCCCTGCACCGCCGTCACAAAAAACACGTCCTGCCAGCCGACACGCATCGCCTCGGCATCGGACGTGTACCGGCTAATGATGCGCCCGATCTTCGTCCGGTTGTAAAAACTCATCGGCATCTTCAGCAGGTGTTGGAAAATATCGCGGCGCAAATCCTGCAGGACCGATTCGCCCATCTCCAGCGCCAACCGTTGACGAAAGTGGAAGCAGAACTGCGTCACCGCCGCGAACGCCAAGAATCCCACCGCACCCCACACCACGCCGCGCGCGTCATGTCGAGCAATCGGGCCGTTGATGATCACGCCAATCAGCCACGCCAACACGGGCAATTGGATGGACCGGAGAATCACCAGCGCGAACAGCCAATCGCGTTTGCGCTTATGCTTCTGCGTATACCGCAACATCCGCCAGATCAACCGCATCTCCAGCGGACGCAGGTTCAGCTCGTCCAGGTCTTCCTGCCGTACTTGTGTCAGGGCCGCTTTCATGTGGTGGCAAACTGCAATTCCGCCGTGCGTCGGTACGGCCCGTCGGTGCGAACCAGTTCCTCATGCGTGCCGACCTGTACGATCCGCCCATCTTCCAAAACAATGATGCGGTCGGCGCGCCGCAACGAGCTGATCCGGTTGGCCACCATGAACGTCGTGCGCCCGCGCATGGCATTCTCAATCGCCTCCAAAATCTCCTTCTCCGTCTCGGGATCGACTGCCGCCGTCGGGTCGTCGAGCAACAGGATCGCGGGATCAAGCAACAGCGCGCGCGCGATGGCCAGCCGCTGGCGCTGGCCGCCCGACAAATCCTTGCCGCCTTCACCGAGCAGCGTGTCGTACCCTTTGGGCAGGTTCACAATAAACTCGTGCGCCGCGGCGATTTTCGCCGCCTTCTCGACCTCCTCGCGCGTCGCATCCGGATGCCCGAACGCGATGTTGGCCGCGACGGTGTTGCTAAAAAGAAAACTCTCCTGGAACACCAGCCCCACGTTGCGACGGAGATCGTCGAGGTCGAGCTTCCGCACGTCCGTGCCGTCAACCAGCACGCGCCCACGCTGGGGGTCGTAGAAACGCGTGATCAAGCTCAATAACGTCGTCTTGCCTGACCCGGTCGGGCCGAGAATGGCGATGCTCTCCCCGGGTCGCGCCTCGAAGGTGACCTCCTGCAACTCGGGATCGTCCCCGGCGTTGTACCCAAAACTCACTCCTTCGAATCGCACCTCACCCTTGGCACGAGCCAGCCGGGTCGCGTTCGGCGGATTAACAATTTCGATGGGCGCGTCAAGCACCTCGAACACGCGCCGCGCCCCCGTGAGGCTCTGCTGGATGGTGTTGGCAACCTGTGCGACATTTGCGATCTGCGCCGCGAACTGCTGCAAGAGTCCCGCAAACACGACCATGCCGGTGCCCAGCGGCAATTCGCCCGCGATGACCAGGTGCCCGCCGTAGATCAGCAACACAAACAAACTTATCTGCGTCAGCATCCCGATCGATGGTACAAACAGGCTCACGCGCCAGAAGATGGTCTGCTGTTGCGCTCGCACGGCTTCGTTGCTGGCTTCGAAGATGGCGAACCGCTCCCGCTCGCGGGCGAAGCCCTTGATCGTCTGGATTCCCTGCGCGGTTTCGGCAATGTGAAGGACCATCCGATCCACCAACTCGCGATTGCGGACATATTCGGGTTGCACGACGCGCGAGAACACCGCCGCAATCACCCACAACAGTGGGATCACCGCCAGGCACGCCAGCGTCAGCTTCGCATGGATCGTCAGCATGTACGCCAGATACACGAACAGCGATAGCAACATGATGATGCTTTGAATCAATACGTTGTTGACGAAGTTCGCTACCGCACGCGAGTCGCCAGTGACGCGGTTGATGATCGAGCCGGTCTCATTGGCGTCGTAGAACCGAAAGCTGAGCCGTTGGAGTTTCTCGTAAACTTGCGCCCGCATCTCGACGACGATGTACCGCTCCACCAATACCGCGACCGCAATGCTGTAAACGTAATTCAGCGCTGCCCGCAGGATCGCGAAAGTAAACATGATGGCCGCAATGACCATCATAACCTTCATGGGCGCCCAGGACGTCGGCGGCGCCAGCCCGAACGGCCAGTGCGGTGGTGTCGCCGTTGATTGGATGTGCCATCGAACAAAATCAATCCCCAGGCCCGTCAGCCCCAGCCCCGCCAAACCCATCGCGAGCAGGATCAATTGGTAGATGAACACCTTGATGCAACCCGCTCGATAGCGCCAACTCAACCCCAGGAGACGGCGGATCACTGTCCAGTCAGATTGCGTATTCGCTTGCATGGTCGCGGGAGCTGGCATCCCGAAAAGCAAACCACGTTGCAGCGGCGCGAACAAGAGAGAACTCGCTTACAAGTGTTTTGCCTCGTTCATCAACACGCTTGGTTTGGCGGAGCGGGTCGCTATAATCAATGCACTATGCCCGCAAAGAATCAGTTCTTTTCGTCATCCAAACCGGTCATCGGCATGATTCACCTGGAAGCTCTGCCCGGCACGCCTGCCAGTCGGCGAAGCGTCCGCGAAATCGAGTCATTGGCGTTACGCGAGGCCAAACTTTACCGCGAGGAAGGCGTGCACGGCATCATGATCGAGAATATGCACGATACGCCGTATCTGCGCAGCCATGTCGGCCCGGAGATCGTAGCCACCATGGCCATCGTGGCGTCGGCCGTAAAGGGAGCGGTCAAATTGCCCTGCGGCGTCCAGGTCCTGGCCGGCGCAAACACGGAAGCGATGGCCGTTGCGCACGCGGCGGGGCTGGATTTCATCCGCGTCGAAGGATTCGCCTTCGCCCACGTGGCGGACGAAGGCCTCATCCAGGCATCGGCGGCTCCCCTGCTCCGTTACCGCAAGCAGATCGGCGCCGACCACGTGCAGGTCTGGGCGGATGTGAAAAAGAAGCACAGTTCGCACGCCATCACCGCTGACATCGGCATCGGCGAGACGGCGGAAGCGGTGGAGTTCATGCGCGGCGACGCGGTAATCATCACCGGTTCAGTCACCGGCGATCCGCCCCAGCTCACAGATATCCGGGCGGCGAAGAAACACAGCCACTTGCCCATTTATCTCGGCTCCGGCGTGACGGCGCAGAACCTGGCGAAGTACTATGCTCTCGCGGACGGCTTCATTGTCGGGTCACACTTCAAAATCGACGGCCGCTGGTCGAACGCGGTGGATGCGAAGCGTATTGCCCATTTTATGAAAGGGCATGGCCAACTCGAAAGGTAGCGATTACTTCTGATCGCCCGGCGGAACCACGGTGTGGTCAGGGTCACCTGTTCGTCGGTTCTGCTGGATGGCCCGGTGTGCGCTCAAGGTCATGACGACGCAAAACAGAAGTATCGGGAAACTGACGTAGGCCATGAACCGTGAGAACCCGATGTATTCGTAGTGGGGATCGGGATGGAACCAGCCGTCCCGGATACACCAGATTTCCCAGGCCAGCAACAGAAGGGCGCCACTCCCGTATTTGCTCCGGACTTCCTCGGCGGTCAAACGGCGTCGGTGCAGTTCCGTCGGCTGTTTTTCTTCCATCGCGGCGCTAGTACATCGCGGTGCGAACGAGGTCGATAATCGACTTTGACCGGGCCTTGCCCTTCGGAACCACCGGGGGCTCCAATTCGGCGAGTTTGCGGACCGGCAGTTGCATCAACTCGTACTCCGCCTGGAGCCAATCGTCGACATCATGTCCACCGGTGCGTCCCCGTTCGAGATAAAGTTGGTAGGCGCGAGCGGCAATTTGCTCACGCGTCAAGTGTTGTTGCGTCATCTTGCCTGCTGTCCCCCTTTCTTGTTGCTGAACGTCGTGGCCAGCCATCTTTCGGCCATGCGGCGCTTCAGACCTCCTCTTTCATGTCAGACACGCCGCGTTGCATAATCGCTCATTTTTTCCCAATTGCAAGGTTTTCGTGCAGCGCATGGTTTGACCCGCCCCGCCCGATTTGTTAGTACAGTGTCTCAGATGCATTCATGGCTGCCACGGGTTCGGTCAATCGGCAACAAACTCCGGAGACTCATCTGGCCGCAACTGGCCAAACGGTCTCCGGGCGAAAATGCGTTCCTGCTGCTTCTGCCGTTGGTCGGGTTGGCCGTCGGGTTCACCTCCGTGGTGACCGCGCATATCATCTCCTTTCTCCAGAACCAGTTTTGGGGCAGCGGCCAAAATCTGCTTTCCACCGCCGCCGATAATCCCTGGCCGTTCCATATCATCATTCCTCTTGTCGGCGGCCTGCTGGTGGGCGTGATTGGCTGGTTCTTTCGCGTCCAGACCCGCGGCGGGGGCATTACCACCATCATGCAGGCCGTCTCCCTCAAGGGCGGCGTCATCTCATTGCGGCAGACCGTACCGCGCGACTGGGCGGCGATCGTGACGATCTCCACGGGCGGTTCCCTGGGTCGCGAAGGCGCGATGGCGTTGCTGGCCAGCGCCATCGGCTCCTACACGGGACGTCGCTTCAAGCTTTCGTCACAGCAACTTCGCGTTCTGGTCTGCGCCTCGGCGGCAGCGGCATTGGCCGCCGTCTACAACGCGCCGATTGGCGGTTCCCTGTTCGCGCTGGAAATCCTTATGGGCAACTTCGCTCTCGAAGTGCTCGGGCCCGTCGTCGTGGTGTCGGTGATTTCCACGCTGGTCTTTCGCAGTTGCATGGGTAACCTGCCGCGCTTCGTGGTCCCGCATTACGAACTGGTGTCCGCGTGGGAACTGCTGCCCTATCTCATCCTGGGATTGCTCTCGGGTATGATTTCCTTGTTGTTCATGCGCACGCTGTTTGGTTCGCAGGACGCATTTGAGAAGCTGCCCCTGCCGACCTGGTTGAAACCGGCGCTCGGGATGACGCTGGTGGGAGTCATCGGCGTCTGGTTTCCCCACGTGTACGGCAACGGCTTCGAGACAGTCAACTTGACACTCCAGGGGGCGAAAGAGCTGACGCTCGCTCTGCTGCTCATATTGATCCCAATGAAAATCCTGGCCTCATCGCTGACGTTTGGATCAGGCGGCGCGGGCGGGCTGTTCACCCCGTCATTGATGCTGGGGTCGCTGCTTGGCGGCGCGTTCGGCTTCGAAGTCCATCGATTATTTCCCCATGCGACAGCCGAGCAGGGCGCGTACGCGCTGGTGGGCATGGGTGGTGTTCTCGCGGGCATAACGCACGCGCCGCTCACCGCCATCATGATGATTTTTGAACAGACCAACAACTACCAGATTGTGCTGCCCCTGATGTTCGTGTGCATCGTCAGCCATTTTACGACGCGTCTGTTCAAGGGACGCTCCTTGGACGAGGAATCGTTGCGCCGTCGCGGCGTGGTGCTGCCCACGGGACTCGAGGCCGGCGTCATGCAGTCGCTGCGCGTGGAAGACATCATGCACGATGACGTCCCCGCGGTCAGCCAGTCGGTCCCTTTCTCCATGGTCGTCGAGCAATTCTTGAAGGAACCGTATAGCAATCTGTACGTGGTGAACAATGAAGGCAAATTCCTCGGCGCGATTCGGCTCCATTCATTGAAAGAAATGCTTCATCAGGGTGAGTCTCTGTCGTCCGTCATCGCCGATGATCTTGTGGATGACTCGTTCCAGTTTGTGACCCCGCGCCAGAACCTCGCCGATGTCATGGACATTTTCTGGCGCGAAAACGCGGAGCGCCTGCCCGTCATCGACAGCCCCGCGGACCGCAAGCTGATCGGTTGGATTTCCAAGCGCGACCTGCTGGGCGTGTACAGCCAGGAGATCATGCACAAGCGACAACTCCTCGGCCACTTCATTGTCCGGGAAGATGGTGAGAAACGCGACGTATTCGTGGAGCTGCCTGAAGGCTTCGAACTGCGCACCTTCGAGCTGCCTGCGCACTTGAACGGCCGCACGCTGGCCGAGTTGGCGCCGCGCGCCAGTTACGGCATCCACATCCTCGCCATCAAGCGACGCGATCCCACCACGGGTCGCAGTCTCACGGAAATGCCCGAACCCGCTACACGCCTGGCAACGGGCGACGACCTGGTGGTCATCGGCAAGGCCGAAAGCCTCGCGCAATTCATGGCTGCGCTCGTGCCGGCCGTTGAAAACGCCGCAGAGTGAGCTACAGTGTTTCAACCATGAGCTCTGATCAACCATTGCCATCGCCGGAAGAGATCCAGAAGAAACTCTCTGAATTCATGAAACAGGAGTTTGGCGACCGGGTCGTCTTCTCCTCACCCCACACCGAGACGGTGGAGACCACGCCGCCGGTGGAGGAACCGAAGCGCAAGGAGATCGAGTTCAATTTCCATCTCAAGCCGAAGGAAGTCAAAGCGCACCTCGACCGTTTCGTCATCCAGCAGGAGGACGCCAAGAAGGCCCTCGCGATCGCGGTGTGTGACCATTACAACCACGTTAAAGCCGCCGAGCGCGGCGAGGAGCTTCGCGATTACGTGAAGCAAAACGTACTGCTCATCGGCCCCACGGGCGTGGGCAAGACATATCTCATCAAGACGATCGCCGACCTCATCGGCGTGCCGTTCGTGAAGGCCGACGCCACCAAATTCAGCGAAACCGGTTACGTGGGAGGCGACGTGGAGGACCTCGTGCGCGAGTTGATCCACCGCGCGGACGGTGACGTAAGCCTCGCGAGTTACGGCATCGTTTATCTCGACGAGATCGACAAGATTGCCACGCCTGCCCACGTCCTGGGACGCGACGTCAGCGGTCGCGGCGTGCAGACCAATCTCTTGAAGCTCATGGAGGAAACGGAAGTCCCCCTCCGCTCGCCCACGGATATTCAGGCGCAATTACAGGCCGCTTTCGAATACCAGCGGCGCGGCAAGGTCAAGCGCGAGACAATCAACACCAGGCACATCCTTTTCATCGTCAGTGGCGCCTTTGACCAAATGTTGGAAATCATCCGCAAGCGCGTGCGCCAGGCAGACATTGGGTTCGGCGGTCACCTGGCGGAATCCGTGAGCGAAGCGGAACTCCAGCGCCGCGCGCAGACGGAGGACTTCGTGAAGTACGGTTTTGAACCCGAGTTCATCGGTCGCCTGCCCGTCCGCGTCGTCCTCGACAAGCTGACTGTCGCCGACCTGTACCATATCCTCAAACAGAGCGAAGGTTCGGTCATCAAGCAATACGAATCGAGCTTCCACGCGTTCGGCATCGACGTGATGTTTTCGGACGACGGCTTGCACGCCGTCGCGGAGAAAGCAGCGCTCGAAAATACCGGGGCGCGCGGATTGCTCACCGTATGCGAACGGGGACTGCGCGAGTTCAAGTTTGAACTGCCCTCATCGACGGTGCGGCAGTTCGTTGTCACGCGATCGCTCGTGGAGAACCCCGAGGCGGAATTGCAACGCATCCTCAAGGAACCGGCCTACGAGCAGCGCGAACTGATGCGCCAACTTGTCCACGATTTCGAGCGGAGGTTCGAGGAGAAACACAAGCTGCGAATGCGCCTGGAACCCGACGCGGTCGAAGAGATTATCGAGCGCGCCCAGCACGCCAACAAATCCGTCACCGATCTCTGCTGTGAACTCTTCAAGGACTACCAGTTCGGGCTGAATCTCGTGAAGAACAACGCCGGCCAGTCCGAATTCGTCATCCCCAAATCCGCCCTGGCCGACCCCGACAAATTCCTCAGTAACTGGGTCGTCTCCAGTTACCGCAAAGACGAACCGGCGGTCTAGCTTGCTACTGCGGAACGTTGACGCGGTAATAGCAGAACGGAAAGTTGGTGGCCGCACCGACGTCGAGAAAATTGGTGGTATTGCCCGTAGCGCCGACCACGGTGAAAATGTCCGTGAAATTGTTGGTGTAGCTGCCGTCAGCGGCACCCGTTGCCCGCTGCAGGATATTGGTCTGGCAAATCCCGCCGGTTACCCAGGTGACAAGAATGTCACTGCCTTGCATCATAATCCCTGTCACCTGGTACGGTGGCGAGCCGGTGAGCACCACGGTGACAATTCCTGACATCGCACCAACACCCCGACAGCCCGCACTGAAACCGTGAACCGTGCAGTAATAATTGAAAGTACCCAGTTGGCCAAATGTATGGCTGAAGGAAAACGGCGGACTGTGGACGCCGGAATCCCAACTATCGAGCTGGCCCGGCGCCGCCGTGGTGCTGTGAAACCCATTCGTCCAGACCCAGGTAACCGTGTCGCCGAGCGTGATGATTGGATTGATGTGGGTTGACGGAAGTGCACCGAAATCGAAGTTGAAAATCTGGATCGTGTTCGTCGCGGCCAGAGCGGCCGCCAAATGGCTGGACAGTAAACATGCCAAAACAAGTAGTGATTTCGCCGCGGTCTTCATTCTCTTGATCCCCCATGGCAACAGATTTATTGGTGAACACACGCCTACTATAACCCGGAGATAAGATACGCGAACTGGGGTTTTGTTCCAGAAGGGTCATACTTTTCTACCGGACGGTGACAGTCACGGCCCGGCGGCAGCCACCGAGGCTGCCTATCTCACGGGCTCGAAGACTTCCTCGGTATGGCTGGGTTGCTCGGTGGCGCGGCGGAGGAAACCCTTGGCAATCAAGGCACGGAGGATGCGACCGGCGGTGGGCTGGTCCACGCGCATGGCGTGGACGATTTCGGACTCGGTGACGCCGCGGCCGCGTTCGTGGATGAGTTCCAGGGCTTCTTCGAGCGGGAGCTTGTAGCCCTGATACAGGAAAAGAATCCCGAACAGGATCAACACGGTCCCCCCGAAGATCGCACCGGTGCCTTTGAGCGGTTCCTCGGGCAATTCGCCCATCATATTCAGGAGCACGAACGCTCCCGCCAGCACCAGCGCGAGGCCGATCACCTTGAACAATTTGCGGCGCCGGTGGAAGATGCGGTGGTCGAAGTTCGCGGACATAAGCGCTGGCCTCATTTGTTCGCGGGCGCCGGACCTTGTTGCAGCTCCTGCAGCACGCCGAGCGGCGCGATCTTCATGGCCTTATCCAGGTCCGTCCACAGTGTGCCGGCACCGGCATAGATCAACATGAGCTTCATCTGGTCGGGCAATTGTTGCGCGAATTGATAGAATGCGTAGTCCGCTGGTGTGCCGACCGCTTTCACCTGTAACGCGTAACCGTCGCCTTCCGCCCTGCCCTTCAACTCCACCACTTTCGCCTCCGCGCCGCCGAGTTTGCGTTTGATGTCCGCGCGAATCGCTGCGGTTTGCCGCGCCAACTCGGCGACGAGCAACCGCGTCTGCGCGGCGGTCTCGTTCACCTGTTTCTCCTGTTCCGCGTGAATGTTCCCTTCCAACCGCTGGGTCTCGTACTCGACAACCTGTTCGATCTGGCGAATCTTGCCGACGTTCTCGTCGAGCTGAGCCTTGTTGGCTTCCGTCTTCGTCTTCTCCACGTTCGTGATGTTCCATTCGGCGGCGATCCGCGCATCCTGGATCGGCCCCGAAATGTTGTCGGGCACCAGCGTGTCTTGCACAAGCGCAAGGTCCACCTGCAGCTTCTTCTCCTGGAGCGTGGTCTCGATGGTTTCCTGGAACGCCCGCTGGAACTCCTCGCGTTTGTCGCCGACGATGAAGTCCACCGCACCGAATGTGGATCCCTTGATGCGGGCCGTGGAGTTGATCTGGGGGATCAGGATGTTCTCCTCGATCTTCTTGATGTTGCCGTACCGTGCTACGACCGACGGGGCGTCCTCCGGCAGCAATTGCCAGAGCAATGTCACGTCGATAGTGATCTCAAACCCATCGCTCGACGGAAACGTGACCGCGGGCAGGACAGGAATACCGTATTGACCTGAGGGGACCCGGGCCCGTTCCGCCGCCTCACCAATCGCTTGCGCCTGTTTCTCCTTACCGGCAAACTGGCCCGAAGTATTTGACAGCGGGAGCTTGCCCGCGTGGGCCATCGTGATCTGGTTGTAGCCGATCTCAATGCGCTCGACCGAAAACGCCTCGGGGTTGAGCGGGTACAGGCCGGGCTGCAGGACAACTTTTTGCACGCCGCGTTCACCCGGACCGGCGAGTTGCGTCTGCGCGGGTTTGCCCGAACGCGCCGTGACGACGCCCACGTAACCGGGATCGATCTCGATCATTTTTACCACGCGAATCTCGTAGGCGTACGGATTGAGGCGATAGGTGCCGGGCAAGAGGACCTCGCGCTGGATGCCACGCTCGCCGGGGCCGGCCAGGAATTCGCCCGCGGGAAGTTCCTTGCCAAACTTGGTGATCACCACGCCGACTTCGCCGCCGGACACGATCACCTGATCTTTCAGTTGTCGCTCGTACAGGAACGGATTGACGAAGTGACGGCCCGGGCCGAGCGGTTCGAGGAGCACGCCTTTTTGTCCGGGCTCGGCGATGATCTGGCCAGCCGGCATTTCCTTGCCCGTCTTGGCAATCAACACCAGCATCCTGTTGGATGGCACGACCGTATTCTCCACCACCCAAACCCAGAAACCTTCATAGACGAACACGAACGCAAGCAGCAGCACCAGCGCCGCGCCAAGTGCCATGGTGAGAGTGCGGTTCTTCATCACTTGGCACCCCCTTTCGACGATCTGGAAAGGTCTCGAAACGGTTCCGCAAGCGGCCCGTCCGAATTGGCGAGAATCGAATCAATGTTCGGCGCGATCTTCTTCAAATACAGATACCGCGCGTACGCCTCCCCACTGCCGAATGGCAGAATGATCGATCGCAGCGCGTTCGCCTCGGCCGTCCGCGTGTAGGTAATCACGTCCGCATCGCCCTGTCCCGTGGAAATGATCGCCTGCGATTGGTTCTCCGCTGTTTCCAGGTCCTTCCGGGTGACATCGAGGTCGCGCTGCGCGGCGATGACCTGCACCTGTTGTTCCTTGGTGGCTTTTTGAATTTCGTTGGTGCGCGTGGTCTCCGCCGTCACGAACCGGACCCGTTGGTCTTGCATCTTCCGTTGAGCGGCAACATTCGCATCCGACTTGGCGCGCTCGATTTCGCTTTGGTACTTCGCGCGGGTCTGGATGGCAATCTCCCGCTCGCGAATCGGCTCGGCGATTTTTTGCGACGGCTCAATTTCACTAATCAACGCTGCCTTCACCAAAATGTTCTTCTTCGCTGACTCGGTGGTGATGTGCTTGTTAAATTCGTCCTGAAACGCCTTGCGCACCGTGCCACTGATGACATCGGCGGAACTGTATTTCGATCCCTGGATACGGCTCATCGAGAGCGCCGAGCGCAGGATCACTTTATTGACGATGTCCTCTTCATCGCCGATCTTCACGAACACCTCGGGCGCTTTCGCCTCCTCCACCGCCCACTCGACCGCGCCCTTGACCGGGAAGCGGAACCCGTCCTTCGAGAGGAAATTGATCTCGAATTCCGTCTTATGGCTCTGCACGCCGACCACGTCCACGCGACAGATGTACGGGTTGAGGTAGTACGTGCCCGGCCGCAACGGCGTCTCCTGCACACCACGCTCGCCTTCTTTCACAAGAATTGTGTTCGCCTCGGCCGGGTCGCGTCCGTAACGGAGCGTGACCACACCGACCTCGCCGGGCTCGATCTTCACCGCGGGCCGTTTCTCGACGTGATAGGCGTTGGGATTGATCCGGTATGTGCCCGGCCGCAACGGTTCGTCAATCACGCCCCGGTACTGCGTGCCGTCCGCCTCCTTGTTCTTCACAATGAACTGGCTCGGCGGCGCGGCCTTGCCAAACTGTCGTACCAGCACGCCGACTTCGCTCTGCTGGATCTGCACCAACGGCATAATTTCCCAGTGCCAATAAACCGGGTTGCGAAAATAGCGGCCCTCGCTCAGTGGATCCAACTGGATGCCCTTTTGCTCCGGTGAGGTGGCGATAATTTCGTTGGCGGGAATGTCCTTGCCATCCAGCCGGGTCAGGATCGCGCAGGTTCCGGTGGGTGGTTCGATGCGGCAGAAAAACCAGGCAAACACGAACCCGCAGACAATCGCGACGGCGAGAATCACCGCGCCAATAAGACCAAACCGCATCGGGTCAAACCCATAGCGCGCCCCGCCGGTGTCCTCATGCCGGGGCGGAACTGCATTGAAAGTAGCCACGTACCATCACCTCCCAGACTGGGCCTCTCCATCTCCAAGCTTGGCCCGCTAAATACTCCCGCGCATCTCAAAGTGCAAGGTTGAAATCATCCTGTCATCACCTCCCGGTAACGTTGCTTCTGGTAGAATCCAGGTAAATTGAAATGGGCCATTTAACTTTCAAGGAGGAATTCATGAAGCAGCACCCGAAGCTTGTGAAGACATCGTCACAAAGAGCATCTGGCAGAATCGGCTCGAGAAGTTTGTCCATCGCGGCTGTCCTGGCGGCGGGGACTGTTCTCAGTCTCGGTATCGGCAGCACCACCGCGACTGCCGGCGGTGATCCCTGTAAGACGACCTCGCTGGCGGCGGCGAAGGCCTGCGTGGAGGGGGCCAAGAGCGATTACAACCTGGCCTTGGGCAAGTGCGCCAATATCGCCGATCCCGTCGCCCAGAAGGCGTGTCAGGCCCAAGCCAAATCCGATCTGAAAGATGCCCTGGACACGTGTAAGGCCCAGACGGCTGCCCGGCTTGCGGGCTGCGCCCGCCTGGGCAAAGCTACTTACGAACCGTCGATTGTTGCGTCGAACTTTGTCGGCACGATCACCAATTCATTCATGCCTCTCATCCCCGGCACGACGTTCACGTACGTCAGCCCGATCGAAAGTAACGTCGTTTCCGTGACCCATAACACGAAAGTGATCTTCGGTGTCACCTGCGTCGAAGTTCACGACGTCGTGTATGCGGATGGTGTGTTGACAGAGGACACGCTCGATTGGTTCGCGCAGGACAAGGACGGTAACGTCTGGTACTTCGGCGAAAACACCCATGAACTGGACGGTAACGAAATCACCAGCATCGACGGCTCGTTCAAGGGCGGCACCAACGGCGCCCAACCCGGCATCATCATGAAAGCCAATCCCACAGTCGGCGATTTCTACCGGCAGGAGTTCGATCTCGGCAACGCCGAGGACTTCGCGGAAGTCATCAGCTTGACCAACACTGTCATCGTCGCCTCCGGCACGTTCACGAACTGCTTGAAGACCCTGGAGACCTCGCCCCTCGAACCCGATGCCATGGAGAATAAGTACTACGCCTCGGGTGTCGGCAACGTGTTGGTCATCGATCTGGCCACCGCTGAAAGGCTGGAGTTGATATCCGTCACGGTCGGACCGTGAGTGTGCAGCGATCCGCTGGAAACCGGGTGGCAAGGGCTTGCTTTGACGTTCGTCCCTCTTTACTCTGAAACACCGTGAGCACGTCGACCAACGGCGCACCCGGGTTGAACAAATCTGCGGCGGGTGCATATCAAGATCCTGTTTTCACCACGACGCATTGGTCGGTGGTCTTGAAAGCCGGACAGAGTGACACAACCCAGGCGCGGGATGCCCTGGCGAAGCTTTGCCAGACTTACTGGTATCCCTTGTACGCTTACGTGCGCCGGCGAGGTCATTCGGTGCACGATGCCCAGGATCTTACCCAGGCTTTCTTTGCGCGATTGCTCGAACGTCACTGGGTAGGTGACGCAAAACAAGAGCGCGGACGCTTCCGGACATTTCTCCTCACGGCCATGAGCCGATTTTTGTCTGACGAATGGGACAAGCTGCGCGCCCAAAAACGTGGAGGCGGGATTCCGCCGCTGCCGTTGCAACTCGATACCGGAGAAACCCGGTATGGGAATGAGCCAGCGGACAACAGCACCCCGGAGCAATACTTCGAGCGACGCTGGGCCTTGACCTTGCTCGACACGGTACTGCACCGCCTGCGAAATGAATACGAACGCGAGGGAAAGCGTGTCTTATTTGCCGCGTTGCACCCAACCTTGGTCGGCGATCGCGAACTACAGCCCTATGCGAAACTGGCCGCCGGCTTGGACATGCAGGAAGGTGCCGTCAAGGTGGCGGTGCATCGTCTGCGTAAACGCTACCGGCAATTACTCCGCGAGGAGATTGGCGGGACGATGGCCGAGTCGGAGGACATTGATGAGGAATTGCGCCACCTCTTTGCTGTGCTGGCCGGAAATTAATTTGCATCGGCCTGTAACCTTTCTCCCGCAATTCCTAAGAACTGGGTAGAAGCGACGATCATATGGATACCGAACGCATTTGCCCAAGTTGCCAGAAACCGCTCGCCCCGGATGTGCCATTGGGCTTGTGCCCGGAATGTCTCATCAAATCCGGTTTTCCCACCGGCGTGGAATCGGCCGGAGCCAAGCAACCCCCCTTCATTCCGCCCCCGGTGGAGGAGTTGGCCAAACTCTTTCCGCAACTGGAAATCCTCGAACTCATCGGCAAGGGTGGCATGGGCGCCGTTTATAAAGCCCGGCAACCACGACTGAATCGCTTCGTGGCGCTCAAGATCCTTCCGCCCAGCATCGGCAGCGACCCAGCCTTTGCCGAACGTTTTGCTCGCGAAGCCCAGGCGCTCGCGCGACTCAACCACCCCGGCATCGTCATCCTCTACGAGTTCGGCCAGGCGGGCGGCCTGCACTTCTTCATGATGGAATATGTGGACGGCGTAAATCTGCGGCAGTTGCTCGTCAATGGCCGCATCGCCCCACGCGAAGCGTTGGCCATTGTGCCGCAGATCTGCGATGCGCTCCAGTTTGCCCACGACCAGGGCATCGTTCATCGCGACATCAAGCCGGAAAATATCCTCCTCGATCGTCGCGGGCGCGTGAAGGTTGCGGACTTCGGGCTGGCCAAAATCATCGGTGGTGCAAATGAACCGGTTCCCCATGCCTACGGAACTGGCGCGCCTTTGCTGACCGAGACGGGCAAAATCATCGGCACGCCGCAATACATGTCCCCCGAGCAGATCGCGCATCCCGCCGAAGTAGATCATCGCGCGGACATTTACGCGCTGGGCGTCGTGTTCTACCAGATGCTCACCGGCGAACTTCCCGAGAAGAAAATTGAAGCACCGTCCAAGAAAGTTCACATCGATGTACGTCTCGACGAAGTGGTGCTGCGTGCTTTGGAAAAGAAACCAGAACTGCGGTACCAGCAAGCCAGTGCAATGAAGACGCAGCTAGAGACAATTGCCGGTACGGAACCGGTCCAACCTGACTCCCAACCGACCGCTCTTAATGAAAGGCGGGCTCCATCCGCGTGTTGGAATTGGGCAACGTGGTCGCCCTTCGCTTCGCCCGAGGTGCGGGAAATTGTCGCGCACATGACCAAGACAGAAAAGCGAGACGTGGCGACTCGCGGCGCATTGTTCGGTATCTGGAACGCCGCAACGTGTTTTGCCCCGGTCTTCATCCTGTTCTTTGCCCCGGCACCATTTAATAACTGGAAGCTGGCGTTGGCGGTGTGCGGTGTAGGCTTCGCGTTCTATCCGGTCTGGTACAAGATGCTGTGGGAACTGCACTGTTCCACCGAATGGGCCAGGGCGCGTGGAATCAAACCTGAATCCTTGCGGAAATTCTCATTCACCAGGCAGAATATCGGGAAGGCGCTCGTATTTTACGCTACCATCATGCTCATGGCTCTCGGCCCGCGGTTGCTGAGCCGCCGTGAGCCTGTCGGCGTCTGGTTTCCAGACCGCATTAACAACTCGATTAGAGAGCCATATGGCGAAGCCGCGATTCGCGTGACCGACGTTACCAATCGCGGACAAGTCGTCCTAGTGAAACTCGCTTGTGAAACCGGGCGCTCCGCCGACAACCACGAACTGCTTGTGCGATTCACCGGCCCGGTTTTCGATTACCGCGCTGACATTGCCGCAGAAGTGACGAATCTTGACTGCCTGATATCACCCGCGCTTATGACCGTCGGCGGCAAGGTATTGGCGGGCTCAAGTCACTTGCAAGACGCATCGGCCCACCTGATTGGCTTCGTGTTGCCGGATGAGGCGACCGCAGCCAAGGTCGTCGAACAAGTGCGCCAGACGCATCTCGGCAAGCCCAGAGGACTGACCGAACAATGGAGCCAGTTCCTCTTATTCTTGCTGCACCGTCGCGTAGGCGAAGATGCCAAGGGGAAACCAGTCGACGAAGGATTGACGGGCGAACTAAGCTGGATGTTGAAAGACGCTACCACGACACAGACGAAAACCAATCCATTCAGGGACACGGCGAAATACCTTTCTCCATTTACCATGGTGCATTTCGATACAAACGACATCAATAAAGTTGTTGTTGCTTACAACGACTCCGAATACGAATTGGCGGCAATAGATGATTTGTCGGTCACCGAGATACTTGATTTTTGTCGCCATCAATACGGACAACCGCCGTTTGGAGAAGGCTGGGCCCAAAAACGATTTGCCGAAGATTTGGTGATTGTCTTGTCCGAGATGAAGCATCCGGTCGGTTCAGACAATACCGTGAGCTTGACCCTTGTTGACCCGCAGACCGGCCAGCAAAAGATTATCGCCCATGCGCCGATGACTGGAAAAAATCGTGCGGCAATCTTCCAGGATCGCACTTTGGATAATTCCAATCTCTTGCAATCGCTTCCACAGAAATGAAGCCATCGAAGTCCCTAACCATTCCGGTTCTGTGTTTTACAATTGTTGCATTAGTTTTCGTGCTCTGGCCGGTTTGGTATGAGATACCAGTTAAAATCTTTTGGAATCCCAATGGCCAGAGTTCTGTGGGGCATCTTGCTTGGGGCACTAGTCCATGCCATCTGCTGGCTCCTCAGGCGAACACCAAATTAGGACACTACCAACGCCCTTGCCATATTGACAATTTGGATTACGTTTTGGTGGAGGTAAGCCATGAGAATTGTACGGCTCGGTTATTTGCTGTTCGTGATGGTGCTGGCTTGCGCGCACCTGTTCGTGACGTTATCGCCCTGGACCGCTCCGGCTTTCGCAGCGGCGGGCAGTGGAGGAATCGCGGCGTCCTGGTTCGTGGCGATGTTCGCCGCGTGGATTGTGGCGGTGATGATCGACCTGGTGCTGAGCGTGCTGGGAATCCTACCGCTATCGTTCGCGGGTGAAGCTGTCTTCTGTAATGTGTCGCTGGCAGTGCTCTCGGCGCTCGATGGCGGAATCATGTACATCCTGTGCGCCCTTGCTCCAGCGGTCATCGTCCTTGTCAAGGCGCTGGAGGAGATCACCGGGCACGGTCAGCGGTTGAAGACAGTGTGACGCAGCCGGGTTGCGCTTCGCCGATCAGCCCATTTTCAGGAACAAAGACGCGCCTCGGACAAACGGGGCGCGTCTTCGTCATTCCATCTTGAGAAGCGTGGAAACCACGTTGACACGCTGCCAACTGTCAATTTAATGTCACGAGCGCTTAATCAAGGAGGACTTATGAAGAGATTATCGGGGCGGCTCAGGTATTTCGTTTTAGGAATTGCATGGGGATGGACCTCGTTGGTCATTGCCCAGAATCAAACCGCTTCCGTCAGTCCAATCCTTTCCAGCAATGCCGTGCCGTTTCGCATCCAGATCGATCAGGCCGGTTTCTCTTTGCCAAGCGCCTTGCAATCCTATGTCCTGGGAACGCACGGCGGTAAGTGGCTCCTGCTGGCGGGACGAATCAATGGCTTGCACGATTTCAGTAATAATTCGAGCAACTTTCCGGCAAACACCCAGAACACGACCATCTTTGTCGTCGATCCCAATCTCCAAACGGTTTCGACTCGTTCACTCACCAACTCTGGTTCCGGGCTGACGCAGGCGCAAATCGATCTCTTGTCCGTGACCGCCGCACAGTCGTACCAGTCGGGAAACACCCTTTATATGTCGGGCGGTTTTGGCATTGAAAGTTCCACGAGCAACTTCACCACCAAGGCGGCCCTGACAGCCATTGACGTTCCCGGGCTGATGCACTGGGTAACGGGTCCTTCCACCAACGAAACGGCCGCGCAACATATCCGGCAAATCTTCGACCCGATCTTTCAGGTCACCGGCGGGGTCATGATCGAGGCCCGCCCGCACCATGCGCTTCTCGTGTTTGGGCAGGACTTCGAAGGGGCCAACATCACCTCCGACGGCACCTACACCATGCAGGTCCGCCGTTTCCGCATCCTCGACAATGGGACGAGCCTTTCCTTTGTCGCCCAGAAGCCAGTGCCCCGACCCCCGGATTCGAACTATCGCCGCGCAAACCTCAATGTCGTCCCGATCATTGAACGTGGTCGCAAGGGTTTTGTGGCCTTTTCCGGCGCGTTTACCGAGAGCTTTGGGATTTGGACGGTTCCGGTTGAAATCAAGCGGAATGGTACTGCAACGATGGCCAATCCATCGGCTGCCGACACGTTCAAGCAAGGAATGAACAATTGGACCTGTCCCACACTGGAACTCTATTCGCGCAAAGAGCACAACTCGTACACGGTGTTGATGGGCGGTATCAGCTTCGGCTTTTTCGTTGGCAGCGCATTTCAGACGGACCCCGAATTGCCATTCATCAACCAGGTAACGGCCATCAAAGGCGATCGAGACGGGGTGTTCTCGCAGTGCTTGATAAACTCCGAGTATCCCGTAATTCCGTCCACCGGGTCCAATCCGGGCAACCCGCTTCTCTTTGGGGCCGAGGCCACACTGATTCCCGCGGATGGGTTGCCCACATACAGTAACGGCGTATTGCGATACGATACGCTGGGAAGCGACCCCATCGTGGTCGGCTACATCGTCGGGGGAATCCAAAGCACGGTGCCCAATACCAACACCAGTGCGGACAGCGCCGCGTCACCGTACATCTTCACGGTGACTCTGATCCCCACGCATCCCTAGACGTTCTCGTTCGGCCTATTTCCCGTAGAGATCGTTGAGCAGGGCAGCCAGACGGTAGCCCGCGACAACGATCCGTTGGCGGGCGGTCTTCGTGGCTTGCTTGACGTATTCTTCCTTCAAGTTGATATTCTTGGCGCCGTACGGTTCGCCAAGCGTGCCATAGACCTGTGTGCAGGCGATTTCGTGCGATTCCATGATCCACTTCTTCACGTCATAGCTCGTATCCGGCTTCTCG
>Ga0247667_1000124_pt1 | contig 39085 bp, 36 predicted proteins | sample CNK08_metaG_FD_183027 | JGI IMG/M metagenome (GOLD analysis project Ga0247667, IMG submission 183027) | Soil microbial communities from Purdue University Martell Research Forest, Indiana, United States - CNK08 | ecosystem: Environmental > Terrestrial > Soil > Temperate forest > Bulk soil... | reverse complement strand
GGCGAAGATTGTGAGCAGCCCCACAGCAGCCGCCTCATTCCTCGTTCCCTTCACGGCTTGGGATATCTTCTTCGCTCACCAGTGCCTGATCCTCGAACCTTGTGTATTCGCTCAGGAAAGTCAGGTTTATCTCGCCGGTCGGGCCGTTGCGCTGCTTCGCGATGACCAAAACCGCCTTGCCCTTCTCAGCGGCCTTGTCCCCTTCCTCCTCCGCATAAACTTCCGGACGGACTAAAAGACCCACCACATCGGCGTCCTGTTCAATCGCACCTGACTCGCGCAGGTCCGAAAGGCGTGGTCTGCCGCCTTCTCGCGCCTCGGGTTGGCGGTTCAACTGGCTTAGTACGATGATCGGAATCTTCAGTTCCTTCGACAGCGCCTTAACTCCCGACGAAATATCCGCAATCTCCACCTGACGACTGAGATCGGCCCGCCGCGATGGCGCCCTCATCAACTGCATGTAATCAATGATCAGCAACCGAATGTCGTGCTGCTGCTTCAGCCGGCGGGCACGGGCGCGGACTTGATTGATCGAGAGCCCGGCCGAGTCGTCGATAAACAACGGCGCTTTCATCAACTGGCTTGCCGCGGTGGTCAGCGGGTGAAAATCACGTTCGCTGAGGAACCCGTCGCGAATCTTGCGCAGGTTCACCTTCGCTTTCGAGCACAGCATGCGCTTGACCAGTTCCTCGGACGACATTTCCAGGCTGAACACGCCGACCGGAATGTTGTGGTCGATCGCGCAGTTCTCCGCGATGTTCATCGCCAGCGCGGTCTTGCCCATCGACGGGCGCGCGGCGATGACGATCATCTGGCCGTTGTGCAGCCCGGACGTCATCCGGTCCAACTCCCGGAAACCCGTGGGGATGCCGCTGATCGCGCCGCGCTGGTCATACAACTTTTCAATGCTGGCCATCGCGTCCTTGATCATGTCGCGGACGGGGCGCGCGCCGGTGGCGGTCTTCTCCGCCGTGATCTCAAAAATCTGCTGCTCGACTTCGTCGATCCACGTCTTTACATCATCCTGCTGTTCGAATGAACGCGCGATGACGTCATGCGCCGCGCCGATCAGTTGGCGCAACAAATGTTTCTCCCAGACGATGTCGATGTAATGCTCGACATTGGCCGTGGTCGGCACACGCGTGACCAGGTCACTCAGGTAGACGGGACCGCCTATTTCTTCGAGCTGGTTCTTGTCCTGCAGTCGTTGCGTGAGCGTGATGAGGTCGATCGCCTGCATGGCGTCCTGCAACACGGCGATCTCGCGGAAGATGACACAATGGGCGGCGTAGTAGAAATGGTTCTCGCTCAAGCGCTCGCGCACCTGCGAGCCAGCTTCCGCCGGGCTTAGCAACATCGCGCCGAGCACGGCCATCTCGGCGTCCAGGCTGTTAGGGAGAACGCGGTCGAGAACGAGCGCCGGAGCTGATTTGGACTTCCCAAAAGGTTGGGCTTTTCCGGGACTATAGCTCCGCGTGGCGCTGGCCCCTCCGCTTTGGCCGGCGTTTTCGGATGCGAGAGGGTTGGTCGAAGCCATATAGCCGTCCCCACGAACTCTTGCGGCTATTTCTTCTTATCGGCTTTCGGTGTCTTCCTGCCAGCTTTTTCGTCCGTGCCCGTGGATTTTGTGGCCGAGGCGCCGCCCCCATCGGGGCCGACGACCCAAATCTTCACCTTGGTCACGACTTCCGCATGCAACTTCACGTCCACGTCATACACACCCAATTCGCGAATCGGATGCTCAATCACAATCTTGCGCCGATCCACCTCGATACCTTCCGTTTTCAAAGCATCGGAAATGTCCGCGGAAGTCACGGAACCGTAAAGCTTGCCGTCCGCGCCCGCCGCAGCCGTAATCGTGTAAGACTGCTTCGTCAGTTTCGTGAGGATGGCCTTCGCGTCATCCAGTTGCGCGGCCAGGGTGGCTTCGCGCTTCTTTTGCAGCGATCCTACGCGGCGCAGGTTGCCCGCGGTCGCTGGCATGGCCAGGCCTTTCGGGAACAGGAAGTTTCTCGCGTAGCCGTCAGCAACGGTGATCGTGTCGCCCTCGGCCCCGAGGTTGTCAACGGGAGCGGTCAAAATAATCTGGGTGCTCATGGTGATTGTGACTCCGTCTTATCGTACCAGCAACATCACACGCGCGCGCTTGATCGCGGTGGCAAGCTGGCGCTGGTGTTTGGCGCAATTACCCGAAATTCGCCGCGGCAGGATCTTGCCGCGCTCGGTCATGAACTTCTTCAGCAAGTCCGCCTGCTTGAAGTCGATATCGATCTGGTCCATGCACAATTTGCAGTCGCGCTTGACGATGACATCGCGCTTGTTCCTTCGGCCTTCCGGACCGCCTTCTCGGCTGTCACGGCTGTCAAAATTTCTCTCCATCATCTGTTGGGTTTCCTATCCTGAATGAATGATTACGATTCCTATTGCTCTGCCTAAAATGGAATATTGTCGTCCTCAGCGGGCGGCGCATCCGGTTCCCCGGCGTCGCGCGCGGCGGGCGCTGCGGACCGCGCACCGCGACTGGCCGGCCGTGCGGGCGCCTGATCAGCAGGTGATTCGTCCTTGAATTCTCCCCGACCACCGCCACTCGGCGCGCCCAGAAATTGCACCCGTTCAGCCACTACTTTCAACTTGTTGCGCTTCTGGCCGGATTCCTTGTCCTCCCAGCTATCCAGCTTCAAGCGCCCTTCGACAAACACAGGGCGGCCTTTCGAGAGGTACTGACCGGCCGTTTCCGCCTGACGTCCCCAGACTTCGACGTCCACGAACGTGACTTCCTCTTTCTGCTCTCCCGTCTCCGTCGTCCAGCGGCGGTTGACCGCCAGGCCAAGATTCGCCAATGCCGTGCCTTTGGGCGTGTACTTCACCTCCGGATCACGCGTCAGGTTGCCCATCAAAAGCACTTTGTTGTAGGAGGCCATGCGATTTATTTCTCAACCACGCCCGTCGTCGGGATCCGTCGCGGCTTGCGCGGCGGCGGCTCGGGCGGCTGTATCGAAAGCTCCCAACGGAACACTTCCGGATCCAGGTGGAATTTCGCATCCAGTTCGGCAATCGCCGTCGGTGGTGCGTTGAAAACAAAATTCACATAGAACCCGGAGCTGCGCTTGTTCGTTTCGCGGGCAAACGCGCGCGCGCCCATTCGTTGCACCTTGTCCACTCGTCCGCCAGCGTGCTCGATGTTCTTCTGGATCTTGTCCACGAGTTCCTTCGACACCTCTTCCTTACCAGCGGCGTCCAAAATAAACAATCCTTCGTATGTCTTCAACGTCTCTCTCCTTCTTCTGCCGCGTCAATCCGCGGACCTTTTCCGATTAAACTGATTCATCGCCTTCGTGACGCCCTCGAGCAAGCAACAATCGACCGCCTCTACGGCGACCGCCACAGCCTGTTCGGCCGACTCGCGTTCCGACGGGGCAAACCTGCCGAGAACGTGGCCCGAAATATCCGCTCCCAACGGCGCGCTTCGTCCGATCCCGACCCGCAATCGCGCAAATTCCTCATTGTCGCCGAGCGTCTCGATGATCGACCGCAAACCGTTGTGGCCGCCGCTGCCGCCCGCGATGCGCAACCGAATCTGCCCGAGCGGCAAATCCGCGTCGTCCACCACGACCAGCAACTGCGCCGGCTCGATCTTGAGCCACTGCAACAGCGTATTCACCGCCGTGCCGCTGCGATTCATGAACGTCTGCGGCTTGGCCAGCACGACTTTGCCGACATCCCCGCTCGCGGCTTCCGCGATCTTCGCCGAGAACCGCCACTTGCTTCGAAAAGAACAACCAAACTTCTCCGCGAGCCGATCCACCACCGCAAAGCCAATGTTGTGGCGCGTGCCTTGGTACTCTTTGCCGGGATTTCCCAGCCCCACCACCAGCTTTGGCCTGGCCGACACAGTGGTGTCGTCCTGCTTCCGTTACTTCTTGGCTTCGGGTTTGCCGCCGGCCGGCTTGGCCTCGGCCTTCCCAGGCGCGCCTGCCGCCGGAGCCTTGCCACCCGCCGGGGCTTTGGCGTCCGTCTTGCCGGCCGCTGCGGGCGCTTTGGCGTCGGCCTTGCCGGCTTCCGCCTTCGGCTTCGCCTCGCCTTCGGCCACCGCGCCTTCTTCGCCTTCTTCCTTCTTCGCCGTGAGGACTTCGGGTTCGGCTGACGGGGCTGCCGCCGCCTCGGTCATCGCCGCCAATTCCTCTTCGGTAATCGGCGCGGCGACAAGGAATACGGTCTGGCCCTTGTCGTCCAGCAACACTACGCCTGTGGGTGGCGTAATCTCGCCGACGTGAATGCTCGACCCAATCTCCATCTTCTCAACATTGACTTCAATGAGGTCCGGCAAATCCTGCGGCAAGCATTCCACATGCAACTCGCGCATGACGAACTCAAACACGCCGCCGCCTGTCTTCACGCCCGCCGGTTCGCCGACGGGCCGAACAGGCACGCTCGTGCGCAGTTTCTCCGTCGCCAGGACTTCATGGAAATCAATGTGCAGGATGGTATCCTTGTAAGGATGATGCTGCACTTCCTGGATCAGGGTCAAACGATTGTTGGTCTTCCCATCCTCCTCCAGGCTCAGATCCACCAGCACGTTCTCGCTGGTGGTGCTATGGAGCGCCTTCTCCAACTCTTCCACGGCGACCGTGATGTTGATCGGCTTCATGTGCGAGCCGTAAATGACTCCCGGGACCGCGCCCTGGTCCCGCATCCGTTTCACCGCGCCCTTGCCGATCTCGGCCCGGGACTTCGCTTTTAATTGTACTTTCTGTGCCATGGCAACTTTCTCCTCAAATCAAAATGATCGTCTCTGAAATTGTTCCTCCGCGTCGGGCTTAACTCTCCGGACGCTTCCCATTGATGTCGAACAGCGATGACACCGACTCCGAATTATGAATCCGCTTGATCGCCTCGCCCAACAGCGGCGCGACAGTTAACTCGGTCAGCTTGAACCCGCTGACCTTCGAGTGCGGCACCGTGTCGGTGGTGACCAACTCCTCCAACTCCGACGCTTTCAACCGATCCAGCGCCGCGGGATTCAATACCGCGTGACTCACGGACGCGTACACCTTCTTTGCGCCCCGCTTCTTCAAAATCTCCGCCGCCCGCGTCACCGTGCCCGCCGTCTCGGTCAGGTCGTCGACAAGCAACACCGTCTTGCCGTCCACGTCGCCGATGACATTGAGCATCTCGACTTCCGAAGCCGATTTGCGCTTCTTATCAACGATCGCCAGTGGCGCCTGGAAGAGGTTCGCGTACGCATGCACCATCTTCACGCCGCCGATGTCGGGCGAAACCACCACCAAATCCTTCAACTTCTTCCCGCTAAAGTACCGGTACATCACCGGCGCCGCGTAAAGATGATCGACGGGAATATCGAAAAATCCCATGATCTGCTGCGCGTGCAGGTCCATCGTCAACACCCGATTCGCGCCCGCGGCGGTGATCAGGTTCGCCACCAGCTTGGCCGTGATCGGCACCCGCGGCTGGTCCTTGCGGTCCTGCCGCGCATATCCAAAGAACGGTAAAACCGCCGTGATGCGCTTGGCGCTGGCCCGCCGGCACGCATCGATCATGATCAACAACTCCATCAAATGATGGTTTGCGGGCGGACACGTCGGCTGCACGATGAAAACATCCCGCCCGCGTATGTTCTCATTGATCTTAACGAACGTCTCCTCATCAGGAAACGCCGTGACCGTCGCATCGCCCAGCGGTACCCCGATCGAATCGGCAATCCGCTGCGCGAGGGGTCGATTTGCATTACCAGAAAAAATCTTCAACTGGACACACAACTCCACAGCTCAGGTTGTCTTGGCCCAAAAATCAAGGCCACACCCGCGACCCGTGGCCTCCAAAGCGTCGTACCTTCTACCGTTTCGCCCCCCGCTTTGCAACCCGAATCTTTGCCACCCTCATCTCCCTGAAATTGCATGGCATGCATCTCATTTGGCACCGGACTCCTCCACTGCCGTTGTAGGTTACCCTGATTCCGAGATCAGCGCCCCCTTTCCCGACGCGCCCTCCTTTAATAATGCATGTGGCGCACCCCTCGTATCAGGCAAAACGCGCCCATAAACGCATCAAACGCCATCAAAACATCCTCAAATTGGGTTCGTTTTTCCAGAACGAACCCATTTGCAAACGCCTCTGCAAACCCTATAAGTTTCTATAAATACGCATGATACAGCAGAAATTGAGCGAAAATAAAATGGGTTCGTTTCGCAGAAACGTATAGGGGCCCCGAGCTGCGCACAGCAGCGAGTCGCGCCGTAGTGGTCTCGCGAAGGCGGAGGCAGTTGCTTCTCTCGTTGCAAATACTCACACCTCGAACCTTACCACTATCGGAATTCGATGTCCAGAACAAACTGCCTCAGCTGAATCCCACCACCGCATGCGGCACGTACGGCTCCTCCAATGATGCAATCTCCTCCGCCGAAAGCTTCACCCCCAACGCCGCCACTGCATCGTCAAGATGCTGCATCTTCGTCGCGCCAATGATAGGCGATGTGATGTAGGGCTTGTGCAGTATCCACGCCAAAGCGATCTGCGCCTGCGGGACGCCACGTTTGCGCGCGAGCTGACTCACTCGCTCTACAATAAGCTTATCCGACTCTTCCGTTGCGCCGTAGAGCTTCTTTGCAAAATCGTCTTTCCCGCCACGTTCGGTACTCCCCTTTTCCTCCCACGGCCGCGTCAACCGTCCGCGCGCCAGCGGACTCCACGGGATGACGCCAATTCCCTCCGTCTGGCACAAGTTCATCATCTCGCGTTCCTCTTCGCGGTACAACAAATTGTAATGGTTCTGCATCGAAACGAAACGCGTCCATCCATGCTGATCCGCCAGGAAGAGTGCTTTGCAGAATTGCCACGCGAACATCGATGACGCGCCGATATATCGCGTCTTCCCGGCCTTGACGAGGTCATACAACGCTTCCAAGGTTTCTTCAATCGGCACGTCGTAGTCCCATCGATGAATCTGGTAAAGGTCCACGTAATCCACGCCGAGGCGCTTCAGGCTCGCATCCATTTCCATCATGATCGCCTTGCGCGACAACCCCTCGCCATTCGGCCCCGGCCGCATCCGTCCGCGCACCTTCGTCGCCAGCACCACTTCCTCGCGCTTGGCGAAGTCCCGCAAGGCGCGCCCCGTTATCTCCTCGCTGGCGCCGGCCGAGTAGACATTCGCTGTGTCGAAAAAATTGATCCCCAATTCAAGGGCGCGCTTGATGAAGGGACGGCTCTCTTCTTCCTTGAGCGACCAAAGATGAGTGCCACGCTCCGGCGCGCCATAGCTCATGCACCCAAGGCACACCCGTGAAACCTTCAACCCGCTCTTTCCCAATCTCACGTAATCCATAAGCCCCTCTCCTACTTGCGCCAACCAAACTCGGGTTTGTACCCCAAAACTCGTTTCGCCTTCTCAATCGAAAGCAGCGTGTCATTCGTTCCAATCTTCCCTTTGATCGGCACGCCTGGAAATGAACCCGCCATGAGTTGCGCTGACGACTGCGGCATGACTGTGTCCGCATTGGCGATGATAAAGACCTCCGCGCCTTTCAACGGCGCTTCCACCGCCTTGCGAATTGCCTGCGCCCCATCACGCGCATCGATGTACCCCCACAAATTCCATTTGCGCATTGTCGGGTTCTTTTGAAAATCCGCAAATCGCTCGTAGTCCTGCGGCTCCATGACGTTAGAAAACCGCAAACCGATGATCTTCATCTCCGCGTCCCATCGACAAAACTGCTTCGCCATCTCTTCGCCCATCAGTTTCGACAGCGAATACGCCGTCTCCGGCCGCCCCGCGTATTCCTCATCCACCGGCGCGTACGGCGGCGGCGTTTCGAATGGCAACCCGAGCACGGTCTCGCTCGAAGCCCAGACGATGTTCTTGATACCCAACCGCCAGGCCGCCGCAAAAACGTTGTACGTGCTTAGCGTGTTGTTCTGGAAAACGACCGCGTCGGTAAAAAGATGGGGTGCAGGAATCGCCGCGAGATGCACGATGACGTCAAAGTTTCCTCTTTCTGCATTTTCTCCAGGCCGATGGGAGAACGCATCAACCGTCTGCCCAAAATCCGCCAGGTCCGCCAAAATGAGCGGACACATCCCTTCGGCGGGCGCCACTCGATCCACATTGAATACCTGATGACCATGCGCCAGTAAATCTTTGACACACGCTCGTCCCAATTTCCCGCTTCCGCCGGTGACAGCAATCTTGCTCATGCCCCTTTTCTTCCCCAGATTCGGCCGGAAGGCAAATTTATTTGAAGCGACGGCCTGCGGACACGGCATGCGGCAGGCGGTCCAATGCGGAAAATCGTTGTAGCGCGGCCTGTGTCTTGACCGCATCCCAACGACCCGGAATCGCTGTGGCGCATTTCGGACATTTCCCCTCGTCGGTCAGAAAATATCGCTGTACTTCAAAACCAAACCGCTCGATCAGCAACTCGTTGCACTTCGGACAGCGCGTATTCTCCCAGTCGCCCACATACCCCGGCACATTCCCCGCGTAACAATAACGCAACCCTTCCTCCCGCCCGATCTCACATGCGCGAATAATACTTCGCGACGCGGTATAGCCGCGATCGGTCATCTTATAATCCGGATGAAACGCCGTGCAGTGCCAGGGAATGTCACGCGAGATGCCCGCGAGAAACTTCGCGATCTGGTGCATCTCATCTTCGCTGTCATTGAAACCGGGGATGAACAATGTGACGATCTCCAGCCAAAACCCCTTCTCGTAAAGCATTCCGACGGTCTTCAGCACGTTGTCGAGTTTTCCGCCGAGTTGACGGTAATTCTTGTCGTTGAAACTCTTCAGATCGACCTTATAGAAATCGACCCACGGCTTGATGTAATCGAGCACCTCTTCCGTGCCGTTGCCGTTGGAGACGTAGGACGTGCGAAGTCCCCGCTTGCGCGCCTCCTTGAACACCTCCACGCCCCACTCGCTCGTGATCAGCGGCTCATTATAGGTGCTCGTCACCGTGTCCGCGCCCTGTCGGATTGCCAGTTCCACAAATCCTTCCGCCGTCATCGGAATCGCGGGAGCGGTGCTGCGTGGATCACGCAACGCCTGCGACGTAAACCAATTCTGGCAGTAACCACAGTGCAAGTCGCACCCAAGCATCCCAAAGCTCATCGCCAGTGTGCCGGGCAGGGCATGGAAGAAAGGCTTCTTCTCGATGGGATCGCACTGCAACGCGCCAAAATAATTCCACGGCACGAATAGCTTGCCATCACGGTTAAAACGCACCCGGCAGATGCCGTCGTGCCCCTCAAGAATCAGGCAGCGATGCCCGCACGCGTAGCACCGCACCTTCCCATCCGGCAGCTTCTCGTAAAGCTCCCCTTCCTTGGTCAAGCGAGAGAGATTCTCACCCAGCGTCTCCATCGACGCAGTCGCGCGCGCCTTGTCTGACCGCTCTAAAACTTGATCTGACTTCGGCATGGAACCCATACTCCGATACAGATCAATCTTAACACTTCCGACGACCTCTTTCCAGACAGGCGTCGCGTTGCCCGTCACGCCTTGATGGGTTCGCCGAGAAATCTCGGGCCCGTCCGTAACACATACAAATCGAGCACGACCTTTACGCGCGCCAACCATTCGCGCACGGTGGGCCACGTTGATACTCGCAACGATACGGGGCTCGCGTTGAATGCTACCGCGTCGATTCCATAGTGTCGGCAAATGAAGAGCGCCCGATAATTATGGAACGCCTCCGAGACAATCGTCAGCCGCGTCTGGCCGAACACCTGTTTCGCCCGCACCACCGAGTCCAAGGTGCGAAATCCCGCATGGTCGAGCACGATGGCCCCCGACGGCACGCCCGCCGCCACCAGCGCATCCCGCATATCGCTCGGCTCGTCGTACTCGGGCACGTGATTGTCGCCGCTGACCAGTAATCGCTTCACCTTTCCCGCTTTATACAAGGCCGCCGCAGCCTCGATTCGATGCGCAAAATGCGGGTTCGACCAGCGACGATCCGGCGTCTTCCGGCTTGTGCCCAGCACCAACCCCACTTCTCGCGACGGCACTGCCGACAGTTCTTCGTAAACGCGAGATTCGGTTGTGGAGACGATCCATATATTACACAGCCAAACACCGGCAAATAACCCCGCTAATCCCGTCAATCCGGCAATCACCGCTCTTCGCCTGCTGGAGGTCATGAATCCAAAGTTGTGGGTTTCGGAAAGGTGCTCAAGGCTTTCCTGATGTCCATGTACAGTCCCGGTATCCACGCAGGTTGCGCAGTTTGCCGGGGCATGTCATGCCGCCGAAAATCAACCGGGCTTAGGATCACAATAATCTCCGCGAGTCCGGTTCTCGCGGCCAGCACGAACAAATCCTCGGCAGCTTCGTCACCCATCGCCAGACAACCGCTTGAGCCTGCCCCGCCATGAATCATGATGTCGCCGCCGAGGTCTGAACGACCGTCGCGCGCTGCCTGTTGCCGGTCGAAGTCATTCGGATAGCTCACCCGTAACGACAAATGGTAGAGGCTGTTTGGATTCAACAATTCGATCCGATAAATGCCTTCGGGCACCTGGCCGTCTCCCTGCCGCAACTTGGGGCCCGGCTTTCCGCTGGCCGCAAGGATCGGGTAGGATTTGACGAATTGGTACATGCCACCCTTGTCTGTTCCCCACACTTCCAGTACGCGCTCGCCCTTGAATCCGATGAGTGCCAACCGCGTCGGCGGGTAGGGAATATTCCGCGAAGCAAATACTGGCGCCAGGCGTTGGTCGACAGCAGCGCCATACTGAGCAACCCGCTGCGACACAGTTTTCTCGCCATTGGTTTTGGTTCTTGTGACCGCAATCGCCGTCACGAGGGCCAGCACCACCCCTGCCATCAACCACCGTATTGCTCGCATCGGGCGAAGGATCCAAAAGTTGGCGGTGAATTCTCAGGCGACAGGATCTTTGACACGAGTCCGAAGGAAAACCCACACGCTGGCTGCTGCGCTTCCGCTGCCGCCAACAGAAGCGGAGACGAAATAAATCCCAGTACCTGAAGACAGCGCGTCAAAGTTTGTTCATCGTTTAATGCTGACGCCCCGCCGTATGAACGTCGGCACATCGAGATCTTCGCCGTTGTACAGCGTCGGCTCGCTCTTGTCGAATCGGCCCCGGCTCACGCCTTCGAGAGGCAAGGTTTCCTGCTTCGGCTTGACCGACGACTTCTGCGCGGCAACAGGCTCAGGCTTGGAGGCTTCCTCAACCGGTTGGTGCGACGGGGAAGTTGGTGGGATGGTCGGCGGCACCGCTCGCAAGTCGCGCGACAGCGTCGCATCGCCAGGTCGTGGGAATGTCATCGGCTTCGTGGACACCGGCTGGGCAACCACACGGCGCGGCAGGATGTTTGCCGCCGCGATCACCGTCACCGCCAGTTTTCCGCGGTATGCCTCGTCGATGGCTGCGCCCATGATGACGTGGGCGCGGTTCGCCAGCCGCGAAATCGGCTCGACCGTCTTCTGCACGTCGGCGAGCGTCAAATCGGGCCCGCCGAGGATGCTCACGAGTACACCTTCGGCTTTCGCGAGAACATCGCCGCCGTCCAGCAGCGGATTCTCCAGCAACGCCTTGACCGCCTCGCGCGCCCGGTTTGCGCCTTCGCCCTGTCCGTAGCTGAACAGGCCGTCGCAATGCTTCGAGCCAATGGTCGTGCGCAAATCAGCAAAATCGAGATTGATCAGGCCCTTGCGCGACAGCAACTGCCACACGGCCTGGACACCCAGGATGAAATTCTCATCGGCTCGTTTGAAGGCCTCCACCACGCTCGCGTCCGCGCCGGCGATCCGAAAGATTTTGTCGTTCGGAATACAGATAACGGCGTCCGCTTGCGCCTTGAGCTGCTCCAGACCGGATAGCGCCTGTTGTTTGCGGCGATCGCCCTCGAAGGAAAACGGCAGCGCCACAAATGCCAGCACCAGCGCGCCCTGTTCCTTCGCGGCCCGCGCAATCGTCGGGCTTGCGCCCGTACCGGTGCCGCCGCCCAGGCCGGCTATCAGGAAGACCACATCCGCGCCCTGCACCAGTGCCTCAATCTTCTCGGCATCGTTTTGAGCGGCGCGAATGCCGAGTTCGGGTTCCCCGCCGGCGCCCAGTCCGTGCGTCACCGCGGCGCCGATATGCATCTTCTCCGCGCCATTGATTTCGCCGAGCGCCTGCAGGTCGGTGTTGATCGCAATCAGATCGACGCCTTCCAGCGTGTGGTTGCCCTGGGTCCGGCTATCGGCGATTTGGCTGACGGCGTGGCCGCCAGCGCCACCTACTCCGAGGATTTTCAGTCGAGTCTTGTGCAGTGGCGCTGGTCTCTTTTCCATGTTCTCCGTGGTTTCCGGTTGTGCCGCAGGCGGCGTGGATGAAGTCGAAATTGGTTTGCGTCGGGTTGCCATGTCAACGCTCCGGTTTACATGAACGCGCGCGCCTTCTGGATCAGGTGTTGGAACGACTGGCCAATCTTGCGCAACGGCGACGGCGCCTGGTGCTGGTCGCGCTGTGAGCCAAGCGCGTAGCGCACGAGACCAATGGCCGTCGAGTACTCAGGACTTTCAATCGCCGACGTCGGGCCACCAACCGTCAGGCTGTGGCCGATGTGCACGGGCAGCCCGAATATCTCCGCAGCCAGCGGCTCCAGGCCCGGCAACCGAGCGCAGCCGCCCGTAATAAATACTCCCGCGCCGAGGTAATCGAGCAACTTCTGCTTCTCGAGTTCTTTCTTCACCAACGTCAGCGTCTCTTCGACACGTAAATTCATAATGCGGCAGAGCTGCTGCTTCGAAACCTGCCGGTCCGGAAGCCCAACTTCGCGTTTGAGCGTGAGTGTCGCGTCGTCCGTAGGAACTGCTACCGACCCGTGCTCGATTTTCAGCGTCTCGGCTCGGTTCATCGGGATGCGCAGCCCGATGGCCACATCGTTGGTGATGTGGTCGCCGCCGACCGCCAGCACCCCGCTATGCTGGATCGTGCCTTCGCTGTAAACGATGTAATCGGTCGTGCCCCCGCCCATGTCGATGACCACCGCGCCGAGGTGTTGATGCTCCGACGTGAGCACGGCCAGTGCCGAGGCGAAACCGCTGACCGCTATGTTCGCCACATCGAGCGGAACGTGTTTGATGCATTTGATTGTGTTCTGCAACCGCGTGCGGACGCCGTAGATCACATGCACGTCGGCTTCGAGTTTTGCGCCAATCATGCCGACGGGATTCTGGATGCCGTCGTGCCCATCGACGAAAAAATGCTGGCGAATCGCGTGAATGACCACGTGGTCCATCGGGATGTTCACGGCTTTCGCGTTGAGCAGGACGTTGCGGACTTCCTCCTCTGAAATCTCGCGCTCGTCATTGGTCACCGCCACCGTTCCGCGGTTGTTGAAGCTGCGAATGTGGCCGCCGCTGACGCTGGCATACACGTTGTGGATCTCGACACCCGCGCTCTCCTCGGCATCCGCCACGGCGGCGTGAATACACTCGACCGTCGCCTCGATATTGACGATCTCGCCCTTGCGGACGCCTTCGGAGTTTGTCTGGCCGACACCGACCACCATGATGTTGCCATCATCGAGCACCTCGCCGACCACGGCGCAGACCTTGGAAGTGCCCACCTCCAGCCCCACGATGATTTTTTCCTTCGGTAACATGTTTCAGCCAAACCTTTCTAATTCACGAACGTCACCGGCACACCACGGTTGACCGTCAGGTCCACCATTTGCACGGATTTTTGCCGTTGCTGCGCCCACCGCAAAATCACTCCCAACCGCCGCAACTGTTGCGGAAATTCTTCCACATCCAATTTTACGGTCGTATGCTGCCGCGTCGTCATCACCAATTGACGCGGCTTCGACAAATCGATCTGCTCGACCTCCAGCAACGACCCTGCGACCGCCTGGTCGAGCTTGTCCAACAACTCCAGGGCCCGGTAAATCTGTTCCGACTCCACCTGCCTGCCAAGACGCACATCGGCAAGTGACACCCCCGTCAGGATTGGCACCGGGCGCGGGATTTGCGGCTGTACCACTGTGCCATCGGCCAACGCGACGGGCTTCATCACAAAACCGGAGCGGTCGATATAAAATGTCGCGTCTCCCAGGTCCCGCGTCGGCGCGCGCAGCCGCGCCACGGCAGTGCGCTCCTCCACGCGAATGAACAACCGATCCGGCAACATGCGCCGCACTTCCACGCCGCGCACCAGCGGCAACATCTCCAGGTTCTTCCGTACTTGATCGAGGTCGACTGACAAAAGATTTTGCCCAACGGCCACCCCGGCAAACTGCACCACGCGCTCGGGCGTCAATACGCCGTCGTCATCCACCACGATTTGGTGGATCGCAAACCGCGGATTGTTGTACACAAGGCGATCCGTGGTGGCTTTCACCAGACGGTAGCTCCCGTATCCGGTCAGGGCCAACACGCCGACAACGACAAGGATGGTCACGGTCACCCGCAACCGCGCCAACGCGCGTCCGCGCGTTTGCACTTTCACATCCAGCAAATACTCCGGCCGTTTCTTCCTACGATTGCCCAGCTTCATCATGAGACCGCGATCGTCTCCTTCTCGTCCGCGTCGACTTCGGCGTCCGACTTGCGACGCGCCAACGCCATGTCCACGAGGCGCGCACATAAATTTGGAAATCCCATTCCTGACGCCCGCGCAGCCTGCGGCACGAGGCTCGTCTCGGTGAACCCCGGAATCGTGTTCACTTCCAGCACAAGGAGTTCTCCATTTTCCGCCAGGATAAAATCCACGCGCGAAAGGTCGCGGCAGCCCAGGCAATCGTGTGCCCGCAATGCCAATGCCTTCGCCCGGGCTTCGACGCTTTTTTCCAGCGGTGCCGGCACCAGATAGTCCGTCTGTCCCTTGGTGTATTTCGCCTCGTACGTGAAGAAATCGTGCTTCGGGCGGATCTCAATCACCGGCAAGGCGTGACCGTCAAAAATTCCCACTGTCAATTCGCGCCCCGCAATAAATTGCTCGACCAGCAGGCGATCGTCATACCGCCAGGCGGTCCGGCACGCCTCTTCGAGGCGCGCTTCTTCATGGACGATGCTGATCCCGACACTGGATCCCTGTCGCGACGGTTTCACAACCAACGGGAATCCGAGTAGTGCCAGACGGCGCCAGTCCGGATGAGCGCGATCGAAAACCTCGTATTTCGGCGTCGGGACGCCCGCGGTACGGAACTCCGCTTTCGCCGCAATCTTGTCGAACGCGCGCGCGCTCGCCTCGGGGCCCGAGCCGGTGTAGGCGATGCCGGTGTCTTCAAGAATTTGTTGGAGAGTGCCATCCTCGCCGAACGTCCCGTGCAACGCGACGAAGACCACGTCCACGTCCGACGGGATCGTGAACTTCGTTTCCGGAATATCAATCGGGACAACCTTGGCGCCTGTACCGGTCAGCGCGCTCGCCACCGCTGTCCCCGACTTCAATGACACTTCGCGCTCGGCCGAAGGCCCACCCATTAGCACGGCAATCTTCAATTGCTTCATAATTGTCTAGTGTTTCTCCGACCCAAGGATCATCACTTCAGGTTCGAGATCGATGCCCCGCTCCTGGCGCGCCCGATCCCGGATCGCGGCGATCAATTGCAGCACGTCACCGGCGGTCGCCTTGCCCTCGTTCACGATGAAATTACCGTGCCGCTCCGAAACCCGCGCGCCGCCCACGGACATCCCCTTCAATCCCAATTCCTCAATCAGCTTGCCCGCCGGAATCGCAGCCGGGTTCTTGAAAATGCAACCGGCACTCGGTTTGGCGGGTTGCGACGACCATCGCTTCTCGGCGAACGCGCGCAGCCGCCCATCGATTGTCTTCTTGTCGGTTTTCGTCCCATGCAGAATCGCCGACAGGGCGATGTGGTTGTGGAACACCGGGCAGCTTCGGTACGCGACGGGAAGATGCTTCGCCTCCGTATCGTAAATGTCGCCGGAATAACCGATGTAGCGGACCCAATCGACGACTTCAAACGTCTGCCGGCCCATGGCGCCTGCGTTCATGCGCAGCGCGCCGCCGAGCGAACCCGGGATACCTTCCATAAATTCGAGTCCGCCCAGACTGTGTTTTGCGGCCAGGGTAACAATGGTTTTCAGGCGCGCGCCGGCGCGGGCGAGAATCCGCTCGCCGTCCACTTCGACCTTTGAGAACTCCTCGTTATTCAGGCTGATCACAACCCCCCGAATGCCGCCGTCGAGCACGAGCAGGTTCGTGCCACGGCCAATGACGGTCACCGGTATCTCACGGACATGGCAATAATGAAGCAGCCGCGCCAGGTCCCGTTCGCTGGCCGGCTCGATCCAAAATTCAGCCGGGCCGCCGACGCGCATCGACGTGTGTCGCGCCATCGGTTCGTCCCGTCGAACCTTTGCCTTCTCCGACAACAAGACCTTTAGGTCCGTCTGCATCTCCATGGCCTGTTTCTCCGGGTTGAGGACGTTCGGCCCGCGCGTGCGGAGTTTTCGCGCCAACGTTTCGGCCACCTTGTAGATATCCCCCGCTCCCATGGTCACAATGATGTCCCCCGGTTTCGCTTCCGAGAAGAGACGCACCACCAACATCTCCATATCCGGTTCAAAGACGGTGGCCGCCGGGCCCGCTTCCGTTACCGCGTCAGAGAGCATCTGGCCGGTAATCCCCTCGATGGGCTTCTCGCCAGCCGTGTAGATTTCCGTCAGGAACAACTTGTCGGCGCCCACGAAAGCCGTCGCAAACTCGTCGCGCAGGGCCTGTGTGCGCGTATACCGATGCGGCTGGAAGGCCACGAGCAAACGGCGATAGCCCGCCGCGTCTTTCTTCCCCAGCAACGTCCGCGCGGCCGCGATCGTCGCGCGGATCTCCGTCGGGTGGTGCGCGTAGTCATCCACGACAAGGATACCGCCCGCTTCGTACTTCCGGTCAAACCGCCGCTTCGCCCCCGTAAACTGTCTCAGGGCGTCCGCAATCTTCTCAAAGGGAACACCCAACTCGTCGGCCACGGCGATCGCCGCCAGCGCATTGGTGACGTTTTGTTTGCCGGGAATCACCAACTCGACCACGCCGATCTGCTGGTCGCGACAGGCAACAGTGAATCGTGAGCCGTGCTCCGTGTTCTCGATGTCGAGGGCCCGGTAATCAGCGTTTGCGGAAAGGCCAAACGTGATGGCCGTCCGGCACTTTGCTGCGTGTTGCAGGCAATTCTGACAGTCGGCGCAGAAGAACACCGTTTTCAGCGTGCTGGAGAAGAAGGAGTCGAATGTTTCACGCAGTTTGTCCATCGAGCCGTAATGATCCAGATGTTCGGGCTCAATGTTCAGGCACACGGCATACTCCGGGCTGAAACCAATCAGCGTCCCATCGCTCTCGCAGGCTTCGCCCACGAAGTATTTGCCGCCGCCGATCTGCGCGTTCGTGCCAAGCACGGGAATGTGCGCGCCGACACAATAGCTCGGGGCACTGTCGCTGCGCGTAAGCACGTACGCGATCATCGCGGTCGTCGTCGTCTTGCCGTGCGTCCCCGCGACTGCGATGTTGTTGCTGTGGTTCATCAACGCGCTGAGCAGCAGGCCACGCCGTACCCGCGGAATCTTTCGCTGATCCGCAGCCTGGAGTTCAACATTCTCGCCGTTGACCGCTGACGTATACACGACGAGTTCCGTGTCCTCGCCGACGTTCTTCGCCGCGTGGCCACAGTGAATCTTTGCGCCGAGTTTCTGCAGGTCCTTCGTGCCCCCATTCGGGGACAAGTCGGAACCGCTGACGAGGTGCCCCTGCTGCAACAGCAACCGCGCCAGGCCGCTCATCCCACAGCCGCCAATCCCAACAAAGTGCACTCGCCGAGGTTGGCTGCCGAGAAAATCAATCAGTTGTTGCCTATTGGCCATATTGCTCCAAGAGTTCGGCCAGACGCTCCGCCGCATCCTCGACGGCCAGTAAACGCGCGGCCCGAGCCATGCGCGCGCGTTCGTCATCATCGTCGAGCAATTCGGTGATGACATGGGCCAATCGCTCCCCGCGTTCCGCATGCAGGCTGCTGAATTGCGATTGATCGAGGAGCCGCGCCGCACCCGCGCGCTCGAAGACGCGCGCGTTGTGCCACTGGTGATTGCCCGCAGCCTGGGGATACGGAATCAGTATGGCCGGCAGCCCGAAGGCCGCGATCTCGGTAAGCGTCGAGGCGCCGGAGCGCGCCACCACCACGTCTGCCGCGCTATACGCCAATTCCATCTGGTTGCAGAAACTCATCACCTTTCCTGTAAACCCATTCTTCTCATACGACTCGCGGACGAATTGTTCGTCGTGCGCGCCCGTCAAATGCATGAATTGCACACGCTCTGTTCTGCCGTCCAGCCATGGCAACGCGCAGGCCATGGCCTCGTTGACCGCATGGGCTCCCTGGCTGCCGCCCGCGACCAACACGGTCAGCCGATTCGCCTCCAACCCGAGTCGCGCGCGCGCATTGGCCACCTTGCCGCCGCGCAGCGCGGCGCGAATCGGCGTGCCCGTCACTGTTACGGGCCGGCGCCCGAAAAAACGCGCGCAATCGGCCAGTCCCACAGCGACGTGATCCACGAACTGGCCGGTCCAGCGGTTTGCCTTCCCCGGCACAGCGTTCGATTCATGGATCAATGTCGCCGTCCCCCGCTTGCCAAACCACCGGGCCCCCAACATCGCCGGCGCGGACGTAAATCCTCCCATCCCCAGCACGACGTCGGGCCCAAATTTATCGCAGACCGCGGCGCATCCGCGCGTCGCTTTCGCCAAACGGACGCAAAATCGCATCAACCGGCGTGGCCCCTCGTAGCCCACGGCCGGAACCACTTCCACCGCGATGCGCGTCGAAGGGTCGGAGGAGTCGGTCAATGCTACCAATGCGGTCTGATCGACTGCCTTTTCGGAGACGAACAACCGCACTTGGTGCCGGCGCACCCGTAAAACTTCCGCGACCGCCAACCCTGGAAACAGATGTCCCCCCGTCCCACCACATGCGATCATGACTTTCATTCATGGGCCCTCTCTTATTTTGATACGCCGCTACGACACTGCGGAACGTCGCGCAAAGAATTCCTGGTCCTCACTCTCCGTCTCGATCGTGCAGTGCCGGAAAATGTTGAGCAATAAACCCACCGCGACCATGTTCAGCACCAAATTCGATCCGCCAAAACTGATGAAGGGCAGCGGCAACCCTTTCGTCGGCAACCACGCTGTCACAACGCCGACATTGATCAGCGCCTGCATCGCGATCAGCAGCGCGATGCCCATGCCGAGGTATTGGCCAAAGAGATCGGACGCGCGCAGTGCAATGATTACAGCACAGGCAACCAAAAGTGCGAAGGCAAGCAGGATCCCGATGGTCCCAACCAGCCCCAATTCCTCACCAACGATGGGGAAAATAAAATCCGTATGCGCCTCGGGCAGGTAGAACATCTTCTGGCGGCTGTTGCCCAACCCCAGCCCGTTGAATCCACCCGAGCCGAACGCCAGGATCGCCTGCCACACCTGGTACCCCGCGCCCTGTTTGTATTTTTCCAGATCGAGGAACGCCATCAGTCGCCGCGAACGCTCGGGGTTGTGGATCATCAGTGCCACAAATCCGCCGGCGCCCGTGAAAATTGTCGGCACGAGGAACCGCAGGCGGACGCCCGCGATGAACATCAGCGCGAAGCTGACCGAAGCCAGCAGCGCTGTCGAACCGAAGTCCGGCTCCGCGAGCACGAGCACTAACACGCACCCCACTACGCCCATTGGCACCGCAAAGCCGCGTCCAAATTTGTCGAGCCGCCGCTTCTCCTTCGCCAGCCAGTGGGCCAGCCAGACAATCAGCGCCAGCTTGCCAAGCTCCGATGGTTGAAACCTCATCGGGCCGAAACCAAGCCAGCGCCGCGCGCCGCCGACCTTCATCCCAATGTGTGGGATAAGGACCAACGCCAGCATGACCGCGGACACGATAAGCACACCGGTGCACACGCCGCGCAGTTTTGGGTACGGAACGCCGGCCGCCGTCACGCACCCCACAGCGCCGACGAGCATCCACGCCAGTTGCCGCTTCAGGAGGTAGTGCTGATCGCCGTAGCGGTCCTTGGCATAGAGCGCGCTCGTGCTAAACAGCATGACCACGCCGATCGTTAACAGCATCAGCATGATCACCAATAGCGTGATAGCAGCTTTATTCACGGCCTTCCGTCGCTCCCCGTTTTCCGAAAGAACGTTTGTGGTTATTGAACCGCCGCGTGCGAAGCTGACACAACCGGTGCCGCGGAGGCGGTCGTTGCCGGAGCAGCCGCCGGGGTGGTTGTCGTGTTTGCGACCGGGCTGGACGCCGAAGCCGTCGTGGCTGGCTGTTGCTGTGGGATCACCAGCCTCTGGCCATACTGGACCTTCTTCGCGTCACTGATGTTATTCGCCTTGAGGAGATCATCGGTCTTGATCCCATACTTCTTGGCAATGGTCGCCGGCGACTCGTTGAAGTCCACGATATGGATCGTTTGGCCATTCTCCTGGTAGGTGCCCGGGGACTGCCATGCCGGTGACGACGTGGGCGCAACGCCCGCACTGACGGTGTTGGCTGCCGAGTCCGTCGTCGCCCTGGCGGTTGCCGTCGGGATGTGGAGTTTCTGCCCGACCTTGAGCGAATCACCGCTCAGGTTGTTGGCCTGCTTGATGGACGCCACGCTGACGCTCTGCTGCCGCGCAATCTTCCACAGTGAGTCACCGGATTTGACCGTGTAACTCGCGCCACCCGCATCCGTCGTGACGGCGGCAGTTGACATGGTGGACGACGGCGTGGTCGCATCGGCCGGAGTCGGAACCACCGAAGCGGTCGCGACATTTGCTTTTTCGGTTTTCGCTGCTGCCGGAACCGTCAGCTTCTGGCCGACTTTCAATGTGCTCGTTTTCGTCAGGCTGTTCGCGCGGGAGAGTTCGCCGACGCTGATGCCTTCCAGCTTCGAGATTTTCCAGAGCGAGTCACCCTTCTTGACGGTGTACGTGCGCGCCTCCGCTGCCGCTGTGGGCGGGGCAACGGGTGTGCTCGGAGCCACCGTTTCATTTCCCGGCACCGAGTTCGGGGCCAGTGAGTTCGCCGCGCCTGGACCGGTTGGGTTCGGGATCGACGCCATTTGGCTGTTGGTGGAGCCGGGCATCATGCTGTCTGACGGTTCGTTGGCCGCCATGTCTGTCGTGCTGGTCTTGGATCGCGAGCATCCCTCAAAGACGACGATACCGCCGATCACGAGGACGTGCAGCGCCACTACGATGAGTACAACTTTCGATACTTTCATTGGTTCCTTTCGTTACGTTGTGTTGGTTGTCAGCTTGCTGTTGGGCAAACCCTGTTTCGCTCCTTCGCTATAAATTGAAAACGTGCCGTTTAAATTCGTCCCCGCGATGCTCATAATTTTCGAACATGTCAAAACTGGCGCACGCGGGCGACAACAACACCGTGTCCTTGCGGCCGGCGTGACTGGCGGCGACGCGCACGGCCTCTTCCATGGAGAACGCCCGCACGCACGGTACCGCCCGGGACCAGGCGCGCCACATCTTGTTCTGCGCCTCGCCGATCAACACGGCCAGTTTCACCTTTTCGGCAATCACTCCGCGTAAGGACGTAAAATCCAGGCCCTTATCACGCCCGCCGGCGATCAGCACCGAGCGCCCCGGCAGGGATCGCAGCGCCTTCTCGACAGCGTCGACGTTGGTCGCCTTCGAATCGTTGATGTAAGTTACCCCATCAATTTCCGCTACAAGCTCACAGCGGTGCGGCTGCGGGCAGTAACCGCAAATCGCTTCGCGCATCCGCGACACTGACAGCCCCATGGCCAGCCCGGTCGCCAGGGTGGCGAGCACGTTCTCCGCGTTGTGCACCCCGCGCAGGTTCGTCTCACTCATCTTCAAGAGAATGCCGTGGCACTCGGGCAGGCGGCACCAGATTGTGTCCTGGTCGAACCAGTCCAGCCAAACATCAGCCGGCCGGTTGTACGCGCTGAAAGTAATGGGCCGCGCCTTGATCGACAGGCCCATCCGCTGCAGTTTCTCCAGGGCCTCGGCACTAATCACCGCCGTGTCCTCCGGTTGCTGGTTCAGGAAAACAAACGATTTCGCCGCGGCGTATTCGTCCATCGACTCGTAGCGGTCGAGGTGATCCGGCGTGATGTTCAACAGCACGGAGATGTTCGCGTGGAACTGTTCGATCTTTTCCAATTGGAACGAACTGACCTCGAGTACGAGCGCGTCCAACCCGGCGCTGGCTTCCACAGCGTCTGAAAACGCGTGGCCGATGTTCCCCGCCGCCGCCGTGCGTTTACCACAGCCTGTGAGCATCGCGGCGATCAATTCCGTCGTCGTCGTCTTGCCGTTTGTGCCCGTGATCGCCACGATCGGGCAGAGGCAGAAGCGATACGCCAGTTCCAGTTCACTGAGCAACGGTGTCCTCTGCGTAAGCACCTCGCGCACAATCGGCCTCTCGGGAGCGATGCCGGGGCTGAGTACGGCGAGATCGAAGTGCGCCGAATGATCGTAGTGGTTGCCCAACTCGACGCGCACACCGAGTTGGCGCAGTCGCACCGCGCGCTCCTGCAACAAGTCGTCCGTTGCTTCATCGCGCACGACCACTCGCGCCCCATCGCGCTGCAGCAAGGACGCCGCGGCCATCCCGCTCCGTCCCAACCCCAGTACCAGCACGTCCTTGCCCCTCAATTCCATTGTGTGCATTATCCAATCACCTTAATTTCAACGTCGCCAATCCCAGTAGCGCGAAAATCACGGACAACACCCAGAACCGGGTGGTCACTTTGGTTTCGGACCAACCGCGCAGTTCGAAATGATGATGTAACGGCGCCATCGCGAAGATCCGTTTCCCGCGCAGCTTGAAGCTCGCGACCTGCAGGATCACGGAAACCGCCTCCATCACGAAGATCCCGCCAACGACGACCAACACCACTTCCTGCTTGATCATGATCGCAATCGCGCCGATCAAACCGCCAATCGCCAGTGAACCCGTGTCCCCCATGAACACCTGCGCGGGATGGCAATTGAACCAGAGAAATCCCAGGCTGGCGCCAATCAGCGCCGCACACACCACGGTCAGCTCGCCGGCCCCGAACACGAAGGGCACTTGTAAATAGCTGGCAAACCGGAAGTTGCCCGCGACGAAGCACATCACTGCGTAGGCCAGCGCCACGGTCAACGTGCAGCCCGTGGCCAAACCGTCCAGACCGTCCGTCAGGTTTACCGCGTTGGACGCCCCAACGATCACCACCACGACGACGAGGAGTGTCCACCACCCCATGTCGGCGATCAGTGGCCCTTTCATAAACGGTAGGACCAGTTTCCGGGCCGTCGGCCCCAGATGCGGATCGGTCACTAACAAAGTGCCGACAAACAGTCCGAGCCCGATCTGAAAAAGAAATTTCGTTTTTGCGCGCATCCCGGCGGACTTCTTCGCCTGCACCTTCGCCCAGTCGTCGAGAAAGCCCACGCCGCCAAGCCAGATCAGGGTGGCCAGGCACATCAGGACGAGTTGGTTGGTCGGGCGCGCCCAAAGCAAAATCGAATCCACGACTGCCCAGATGATCAGGATGCCCCCCATCGTCGGACAGGCCTTCTTGCCATGGGCCTGGGCCAGTTCTCGCAAATCGTCCTCGCCACGGATGGGCTGTTGGAATCTCATCTCGGTGAGTCGGCGAATGAGCCACGGCCCCGTCACGACACAGATCAACAGTGCCGTGATTGCGGCAAACACCGCGCGGAAAGTCGTGTATTGAAACACGCGCAACGGCGAAAACAGATCCGTATACTCGCTCAGATAGTAAAACATCCACTCCTCGGTCCTTCTCTTCCTCGCAGCGGTGTCGCTGCGTCATCTAATCCGGTTCCCCCGGCGCCTTCGCGCGCCTCACAGCGGCGCCGCTACATCACACTTGAATTCCTCCAGCATTCGTTCCAACTGCAACCGTCTGGATCCCTTGATCAAAACGAAATCACCTTCGTGAGCCAGCTCCCGTAATGTCTCGCCGGCTTCCTTTGCCGTCGCCAGCGGCAACACCCGGTGCGTCTCCATGCCGGCTTTGACGGCACCCTGCGCGATCAACCGGGCGGATTCGCCAACGGTGACGAGGAACGACAGGCCACAACTGGTGGCCAGTGTGCCGATGTCTCGATGGGCGCGTTCCGTCCATTCACCCAGTTCCAGCATGTCTCCCAGCACGGCCACTTTGCGGCCCGTGCACGGCGTCTCGTTCATCATCTGGAGCGCGGCCTTCATCGAGACCACGTTCGCGTTGTAGCAATCATTCACAAACCGCACGCCCCGGATCGTCACCGGCTCCATTCGCATGTGCGGAAACTGCGCGCTCTCCAGGCCCAGGCAAATCTCATCCAGGTCCATCCCCGCGAAATAGCCTACTGCAGCGGCTTGCAGGGCGTTGTAAATCTGGTGGCGCCCCAGTGTCTTGAGCCGCACGATCACGTCTTCGCGTTTCTTCGCAATGTTCAGGCGGAATTTTACGTCGCCATTGATTTTGATTTCACTGGCGCGAATGTCCGCAAAATTATTGATCCCAACAGTCACTACCGTCGCATTCGTGCGGGTCCGAAGCTCCGCGCACCACTTGTCGTCGGCGTTCAGCACCGCGAGACCGTCGCCATTGCGCGGCAACACTTCAAGCAACGAGCCCTTCTCTTTCGCGACTCCGGATTCGTCCCCGAAAAACTCGACATGTCCGAGCCCGATGTTGGTGATCACGCCGATATCGGGCTGCACCATCCCCGTCAGGACGGCGATTTCGCCCGGATGATTGGTGCCGAGTTCGAACACCCCGAAGTCGTGGGCGGGATCAAGTCGTAAGAGGTTGAGCGGCACACCAATGTGGTTGTTGTTATTTCCGGACGATTCCACTACATTGAACCGCTCGCCGAGCACCGAGGCGATAAGTTCTTTGGTGGTCGTTTTCCCGCTTGAGCCCGTCACGGCGACAAGGCGGGTCGTTGGAGGCATCAGTCGGCGGTAGTTCGTTGCGAGTTTGTGCAATGCGGTGAGGGTGTCTTGCACTTGGAGAAGCGACAAGGCACTAGGCGAGTTCATTGCACGGGTAGGATTCGAGACTACCGCCGCTGATGCCCCCAATCGGGCCACGTCCGGGATAAATTCATGTCCGTCAAAATGCGGGCCGCGCAGCGCGACGAAGCAGTCGCCCCGGCCCAACGCGCGCGAGTCGATACTGATCTTCTCGATGACCCGGTCGGGGTCGCCGCGAATCAGCCGCGCCTCACAAAGTTCTGCCACCTGTTCTAAACGCAAGGCTTCCACCGTGTTTCACTTAGGTTGGAGTATTCTTCCACGACCAGACGGTCGTTGAACGGCACGACCGTGTCCGCAAATTCTTGGTAAGCCTCGTGGCCCTTGCCTGCGATGAGCACCGTGTCACCGGGCCGTGCTATATCGAGGGCGCGCTCAATGGCCTCGCGGCGGTCTTCGATGACCTGGTAACGACGCACCGTGCTGGCCCAGAATCCCTCTTCGATTTGCCCCAAAATCTCACGGGGATCTTCCGTACGCGGGTTGTCACTCGTAAGGATCGAGAAGTCCGCCAGTTCAGCGGCGGCTTGCCCCATCGGCTTGCGCTTGCCCTTGTCCCGGTCGCCACCACAGCCGAACACCACGATCAACCGTCCCCGTGTCAGCTCACTCAACGTAACGAGCACATTGCGCAACGCGTCGGCCGTGTGGGCGTAGTCGACAAAGACCGCAGATCCGTCCTTCGTCTTTATCCTCTCGACCCGCCCCGGCACTGGTCGAAACCTCGCCAGCGCGGGCTCGATCGTTTCAAGGTCGATATCGAGCGCGAGGCCCGCACTGATGGCCGCCAGCGCGTTGGACACGTTGTAGCGCCCAATCAGCGGAAGTGACATCGGGATACTGCCTTGGGGCGTGTGGATGACGAAGTAGCTTCCCTCCGCCGACACGCGCACGTCCTCGGCGCGAACGACTGCCGCGCTTGAAACGCCGTAGCTGACTACGGCGTGGTCCCCACCCAAGCGCTTGATCAATTCACGACCGTATGCGTTATCCGCATTCACAACCGCGCGGCCCGCCTTTCGGACAGTGCCCAACGCGCTGAACAGCTTAACTTTCGACTCAAAATACTTCTCCATGGTGCCGTGGTAATCGAGGTGGTCCTGCGAAAGATTCGTGAACACGGCCACGTCGAAATCCACCTCCGACACGCGCGATTGATCGAGCGCATGCGAACTGACCTCCATGGAAACGCCGCCGCAGCCCGCGCGCAGCATCTGGCTCATCATTTCCTGGATCTCAACCGATTCCGGAGTCGTGCGCGACGCGGGTATCACCCGCTGGCCGATCTGGTACTGCACCGTGCCCAGCAGTCCGCAGGAAAGGCCGGCCGCTTCCATAATCGCGCGCACCATGAACGCCGTCGTGGTTTTGCCATTGGTGCCCGTGATTCCGACCACCTTCAGGCTCTGCGATGGATGGTTGTAAAACTGCGCCGAAGCCTGTGCCATCGAACGGCGCGCATCACTGACCTTGATACGCGTAACCCGCCGACGGAAACTGGCGTCATTCTCCAAGACTACGGCCGACGCGCCACGATCAATTGCGGCGTCCAAAAATCTATGTCCATCTGTCCGTTCGCCGCGAACCGCCACAAACAAATTGCCCGGCATGACCCGGCGGGAGTCGCAGGTAATACCGGTGATCTCCCGGTCCAGGGTTCCATCGACAGCCAGCGGCTTCACAGTTTTGACGACCTCAGCGAGGTTCATGATAGTTTGGCAACCTCCGCTAAGGGGGCTTGCGGCGTTTGTGGTTCGATCCCCAAATACTCGGCAACTTTCTCCGCTACTTCCCGGAATACGGGTCCAGCGACCGAGCCGCCATAGAAGGCACCGCCGGATGGATCATCCAGGGACACCAAAATTGAAATTTGCGGGTCCGACGCCGGGAAATAGCCAATAAATGACGAGTAGTACTTGCGAACATACTGGCCATTCTCGACCTTTTGGGCCGTGCCCGTCTTGCCGGCGATATCAAAGCCCGGCACACCCGCTTTGGGGGCCGTACCGTCGGGTCCCACCACCTTGCGCAACGCCGTCGTCATCAACATGCATGTGCGCGGCGCGATGATCTGGCCCACTTGTTGGGGTTCGTACTGCAGGACCGGGGTGCCATCCTGGTCCACAACACTCTTGACGATCATCGGCTTCATTCGCATACCGCCGTTGGCGATGGTGTTCATCGCCATCAACATCTGCAGGGGCGTGACGGCGATCTCATGCCCCATGGGAATGCGGGTGATTGATAGGCTGTTCCAACGGGCCAACGGATGCGCGATACCGGACACTTCGCCGGGCAGCGCGATGTCCGTCTTGTGGCCGAACCCATACCGATGGATATAGTCGGCGAGCCGCGCCGGCCCCATCCGCAGTCCGACCTTCGCCGCACCAATATTGCTGGAATGAAAGAGGATCTCCTCCACATTCAGGACTCCATAGGGATGCGCATCATGCAAGATGCGGCCGGCATACATGAACGCGCCGTTCTCGCAGTCAAACTGATCGTTGAGGCTGACAACACCTTCGTTGAGCGCCCCGGAGCAGACGACGATCTTGAACGTCGAGCCCGGCTCGGCCACATCGCTAATGCAGCGATTGCGGCGGGCGTCAGCCGACGCGCCATCCATCTCGGTGGGGTCGAACGTCGGCCGTGAACTCATCGCGAGGATCTCGCCGGTCTTGGGACGCGAAACAATGATCACGCCTGCCTGCGGCTTGAACTCGACCATCGCTTTCTCGAGTTCCTGCTCCGCCACATGTTGAATTACCTGGTCAACTGTCAACACCACATTGAAACCGTCGCGCGGCCCGAGTTGCTCGTTGCGCAGCGCACGAATCTCATGCCCCTTGCGGTCGCGCTCGATGACTTCATAGCCCGCCTGACCTTCCAGGTAATCATCCATGGACGCTTCGATGCCCTGGACCCCCTTGTGCTCGGAGTTGACAAAACCGATGACGTGACTGGCCAGCGGGCCGTTGGGATATGAGCGGACAAACTGGTCCTCGAAGAAAATGCCCTTCAACTTCATGGCGCGAATCTTCTGGACGGTGTCCTCGTCGAGCTTCGCGCGCGGGTTCAGGCGAACATAATGCGTTGGGCTGCTGAGTTTTTGGGACAGCGATTCAACGTCCGTCTTGAGCAACGGCGCCAGCTTTTCCGCAATCGCGGCGGCTTGGGGCGCGGTGATCGTCGCATCTGCGGTGACGATGCGTACGGACAAACTATTGGCGAGCAGATTGCCGTTCGCATCCAGGATCGCACCACGGCGACCTTGCTGATGGACAACCTGCTCGCGGTTAGCCTGGGCCAACGCACTGAGCTCCTTGTGCTGTAGTACGTGCAAATCAAAGAGACGGAATCCAAGCGCCATGAAGACCGACGCCAATGCGCCGACCACAATCAACGCCCTGCCCTTTTGTGGAGCCAGAATCATCGCTTCGCCAAAGTTTTTGGTTGCGAGCCGCGCGCTTGTAGTGGGAGTTGGGCCGGCAGCGGTGCGTTCGCCATTTGCATGTCCCACTCCTGCCCCGGTTCATACAGCCGCACGACCTGGCTCTCCTTCGGTGCGACGAGGCTCAGGTTGTACTGCTGGCACTCTGCCTCCAGTTGAGCCGGTGACTCCAAATGCGCCATTTGCGCGGCCAACATCAGGTTGCGTTTGTGGGCCGAGGACAAAGCCGTCTCGCGCTTTTTGATCTCATCGCCCAGGCGATAGATCGCGTTCTTCTGCCAGACGTAACCCAAACCGCTAATAGCGACACACGTGCACACAACCAGTGATTTTGTCACGGTGCCGAACCTCAACGACTCACGTTTACGGTTGCGCTTCATCACTTAAATTTGTCCAGGGGGTCGGCCTCCTTGAACCGGCCCCCTGGGGGGTTCCCCACCCCCTCGAACATTTTTCAAACTCTAAACTTTCTCCGCCACCCGCAACTTCGCGCTGCGGGCCCGCGGGTTGGTGCGCACTTCTGCTTCGCCGGCAACGACGGGTTTCCGCGTCACGATCCGCAATACTTCCTTCCGGCCGCAAGCGCATGCCGGTAAATCGGTCGGGCAGATGCAGCCCGTGCTTTTCTCCACGAAAAACTGTTTCACAATCCGGTCTTCCAATGAATGGAAGGAAATGACGGCGATACGCCCGCCTGATTTCAGGAATTGCGTGGCCGCCTCCAAACCTCTCTTGAGGTTGCCGAGTTCGTCGTTTACCGCGATGCGCAACGCTTGGAAAACACGCGTCGCCGGATGAATTCCACCATGCTTGGGCCCGAGAACGCGCTCCACCAATCGGGCGAGTTGTGTGGTGGTTACCAAGGGCGTGTGCTCGCGCTCGGAAACGATTTTACGGGCAATCGCGCGGGCGCGTTTCTCTTCGCCATACACGCGGAAGATCCTGGCGAGTTCATCGAGACCAGCGGTGCGGAGGATGTCCTGGGCGGTGGTTCCGCACTCACCATGGGATTCCCGGGGTTGGCGGCTCATGCGCATATCGAGCGGGCCTTCCCGCTGAAAGCTGAAGCCCCTCGTGGGCTCGTCAAACTGACGGGAACTCACTCCGAGGTCGAACACGACCCCATCCACCGCTGTCACTCTCAAACTCATCAACACTTTCTCCAACTCCACATAGTTGGCGCGCACCAACTGAACGCGCGCCCCAAATTCACCCAACCGCTCGCGGCTTGCCGCGATGGCATCCTCGTCCCAGTCCAGCCCGATCATTTGTCCGTCGGGCCCGCACGCGCGCAAAATCTCCCGCGTATGCCCGCCACCGCCGACCGTACAATCCACGTACAATCCGCCGCGGCGCGGCTGCAACTGGTTTACAACCTCCTTGATTAGAACAGGGGTGTGATAGGTCATATGGAAGCTCTGATCGGCAGGAAATCGACGACTTACGTACGCCGATCCAAGCCTCCTCTGACACACCTCCCTGCCCCACTCACGGGAGCCTTCACTCCCGCCGTCATCGCCTCACGTGACCGCGACGGCCCTGCGAGTTCCCCGCTCACAAGCGCGCAGCACGATGACTACCCAACATTCGTCCGACCAAATGTCCAAATCCAACACGCGACCACGGGTTATTGCCGGAACGTTCGCGTTTCACGTTCTCCACGGTGTAGCTCGCGGAAGTATCGATCACATCGGTGGCCATCTCCGGCAAACAGCCGCAACCGCCCTCGATGATGACCGCGCCTCGCGCTACGGGGCGTGAAGCAGACCGCGTTACTCCATTGACGCCTGGCGAGTGGATAATTCGTCCATCCAATTTCGGAAATGGATTCATCCGCGGTAGTCGGAACTGCCGCATTTCGCTGCCCAGGCTCGTCAGGCTGCGGTTCAAACTCAAGAATCCCATGGCGTTCTCTCGGCTCATTTCAATCTCACAATCCCACCTGCTTGGCGGCTTCCGAAAATTTCTGCATCGCATTACGGTCAACCTCAGCCCAACGGGCGGGCGACCAAATCTCAAACCGTGTCAGCATTCCCACCAGCACGGCTTCTTTATCCACGGCAGCGTGCTCTTTCAGCTCTTCTGTCAAGGCGATGCGCCCTTGCGTGTCACAGGGCGAACCATGCGCGCGGGAGGCGATCAGACGGAGAACATCGCGTCGCTCGTACTCCCCAATCGAAATGTCGTCGGCGCGCTCCAGCATCTTCTCCATCGCCGATGCCGGCAACACCACCAGACAATTCTTTGGGTCGGGCAACACGTAAAACTCCTGCGAGCCTTTCGCGGCGGCTCGCCATTTTGCCGGGATCGCTACACGCTTTTTTTCGTCAACCGAGTGCCGAAACGTGCCAACGAACACCGTCCTTGTCAGTGCCTTGACCATTTGGATCGTGATTCCTCCTTGAAAATCACCATCCCCACAACGCCCCACTGTTTGACACAACTACCCCTAACGTGTCAACACCTTTCCGAAAAATATGTGGAAAAATCTTCGATCACGAAAACGAACGAGTTTACGCAGGCGCGATTCGGCATGCATACGCGTGGAGAGTCGTAATTCTCAGGCGCCGGGGGATGTAGAACAACAATGAGGATTGAGCAACTTTTACCACGCACACAATCCGCGATTACAAGATTCGTGCCGCGCGTGCGGAGGATCCGAACGTTTTTTCACTTCGCGTCGGTCGCGTTTCCGAAGAGGAAAACGAGCGCGCGCCACACACGATCGCGCCAGCAGCGCTCGTTGTGTTCACCACCCTTGTCCTCGAAGTAGCAGAGATCGCCGCCTTCGCGCCAGCCGCGTGCGAGATACGCCTGATGCACTTTGCGCGATTGCGGCGCGCCGTCGCGCACCGTGCCGCAGTCGAGATAGATGCGCAGGTCCTGATGCTCGCGTTCCTTGATGAACTCGACGAACGATTTGCTTTGTCGATCCCGGACCTGAAACGCGCCGGAGAGACACGCGGCCTGGCGGAATGTCTCGGAAAGCTTGTGCACCATCCACAACGAGACCAACCCGCCCAGGGAGGAACCCAGCAGCGCGGTGTGTTTGCGGTCCTTCTTAGTCGGGAATTTTCGATCGACGCAGCGCTTCACGACATCGACAACGTAATTCGCATAAGGGTGCGCGAGAATATCGTCGTAGGTTTTTCCCGGTGTGTATTCGCGGAAGCGCGCGTGCGTGTTGGGTATGCCGACCAGGATGGTCGGTTCCATTTTTCCTTCTCGTGTCAACTCATCGGCGATCAGGTTGAGGCACCAGCCGCCGTGACCGAAGCAACAATGCGGATCGTCCCAGATGTTCTGGCCATCGTGACAATAGAGCACAGGGAAGCGCCGACGATGATCGTGCTCTGCAAGTTCGGGAAGATAGACGTAGATTGGCCGGGACCCGAGATGCCCGAAACGAGGCAACACTTTCGGCTCATCGATGACGTGAAAGCGGGACGACTCAGGCAACCGGATCATGTGCGTTTCGGGAACAACGGCGCAATCTGCCCGATCTTCGTCCCCGGCGCAAGGCGCCCCCATACAATCTCTTCTGAAAGCACCTGGAGTTTTTCCGTCGCGCCCAACTGCACCCGTATTTGGTGCGCGATCGTCGGCATAAACGGCGTTACCAGAAGGGAAATCAGGCGCGTCGATTCTGCCAGGTTGTAGAGCACGGAATCCAACCGAGTTGCTTGCGCTGGATCCTTTGCCAAGGCCCACGGCTTCGTCTCTTCAACATAGCGATTGGCCCGCGTGACAAAGCCCCATACGTGCTCTAGTGCCGTGCTGAAGTTCAACTCTGCCATTGCCGCGCGATACGCCGCCGTCGCTTTCTCGCCATCGGCTTTTAAATCTGCATCTGCCGCCGTCGGCACAACACCGTCGCGATAACGCTGGATCATCGACAATGTGCGATTCACGAGATTACCAAGATCGTTCGCCAGGTCAGCGTTATACCGTTGCTCCACCCGCGCCCATGAAAAATCGCCGTCTCCATTGAACGGGACTTCACGCATGAAATAATATCGCAACACGTCCGCGCTGTACCTCTCCAGGGCCTGCGACGGCTCGATCATATTACCAAGCGTCTTGCTGATTTTCTCACCGTCAATGGTAACGAAACCATGCGCAAACACCATCTTGGGCAATGGCAGCCCCAGGGCCAACAGCATCGCCGGCCAAATCGTGCAATGAAAACGCGTAATGTCCTTGCCGATGATGTGTACATCCGCCGGCCACCAATGCTGAAATTTCGCTTCATCGCTACCGTAACCGATGGCACTGACGTAATTCGTAAGCGCGTCCGGCCATATCCAAATGGTCTGTTTCGGGTTGACCGGGCTGGGCACACCCCATCGAACGTTGCTACGGGTAAAACTGACATCCTGTAAGCCTTCCCGGATAAGGCCGAGAATCTCGTTTCGGCGAATCACCGGCTCGATCCGGAACTCGGCCGTCTCGATCAACTTCTGCAATTGCTCTTGAAAAGCGCTGAGTTTGAAGAAGAGATTCCTCTCCTTCACTCGCTCGAGCGAGCGCTTGTGGATGGGACATTGTCCATCCGGTGCATCCTTCTCGGTATAGTAATTTTCGCAACTGGGGCAGTACATTCCCTCATAGTCGCCTTCGTACAAATACCCCGTCTTGACGAGTCGCTCGAACAGCAGTTGCACAGCCGCTTCGTGCTGCGGATCGGTCGTGCGCAGGAAACCGTCGTACGAAATGCCCAGTTTCGCCCACGCTTCGGTGAAGGCAGGAATCATTCGCTCACAATACTCACGCGGAGAGAGACCTTCCTTTTCCGCTTGCCGCTGCACATTGAGGCTGTGCTCGTCCGTACCGGTGAGGAAAAATACATCGTCACCGGACAGCCGATGGTAGCGCGCAGCCACATCCGCCCCGATCTTTTCCAACGCGTGCCCGATGTGCGGGCGCGCATTGATATAATCAATAGCTGTGGTGACGTAAAATTTCATCGGCGCGAGATATTCGCAGTTTGACGCAACCGAGTCAACCGTCTCACTTCCCGCCGAGCCGCTCCAGTAAGGTCACGACGGCGAGAATGCAGATGGCCTGGACGATCACGATCAGCGCGGCGGTCATTTCCGACCACAGCAGGATGGTCGCCCCGAGGCCAAGGGTCAGCGTGATCAGATAGATCAGCGTTACCGCCCAACTTTGCGGCAGGCCGAGCCGCACCAGCCGATGGGAAATGTGGTTCACGTCGCCTTGATAGATTGGCTGACCACCGCGCAACCGAATCCACGTCACCATGACGAGATCAAATAACGGCACTGCCAGCACCAACAGCGGAATCAACACTGGCAAGAGTGTAGGCGTTGTCCCGTGGTGATAGAACGTGACGCAAATCGGCAGGACCGCCAGCATATAGCCCACGAAGTGACTACCCGCGTCCCCGAGAAAAATCGTCGCGGGCTTGAAGTTATGCGGCAGGAAACCCAGCAATGCGCCTGCGAGCGCCAGCGCGATGAGACAGACGAAATACTGGTGCTGAATCCCCGCAATAAGCCCAAAGAGTGCCGCGCAGACCAGCCCGATGCCCGCGCACAGCCCGTCCATGTTATCGAGAAAGTTCATCGCGTTGGTGATGGTCACGATCCACAACACCGTTAACACATAACTCACGAACGTGTTGTGAATGAAAACCGTGGCCCGGATCCCCGCCAGTGCCACCAATAGCGCAATGACGATTTGCGCGATCAATTTCGTCCGCGCCTTGATCTCGTATTTGTCGTCGTACATCCCGAGCGCCACCATCAATCCGCCTCCGAGCACGATCACCAGCAACTTCGGCCAGACCGAGAACGCGCCGTCCAAATACATCTTTACATCGGGCATCTCGACGAATGGCAGGTCCACCCGGCTCGCCAGTGGAAGAAGGAACAAGTAGTTAAAGACCACATTGGCTGCAAACGCGCAGAAGACCGCCGCCCCACCCAACAACGGCATCGCTTCGGTATGAATCTTCCGCTCGCGGTCCGGCTGGTCGATGTAATTCCACTGGATGGAAAGTCGCTTGAAAAGGGGTGTAAGAAGCAAAGCCAGCCCGAAGCTGACATCAAACACATAGAAATAAACCAGCAGCCAGTGCATGTCAGTGCCGCGCCGTCCACAGTCGCCGGTACAACTCGTCGAGTTGTCTCACCATCCGCTCCTCCGAAAAACGCTCCTTGACCAGATTTCTGCCCCGCCCGCCCATTCTATTTGCCAATTCCTTGTCCTGCAACAACCGAATCACGGCGGTGGCCAACCCGTTCACGTCCCCCGCCCGCACGAGCAAACCGGTCTCTCCGTCAATACACACCTCGCGCGCGCCATCTACGTCGAAAGCCACCACCGGCTTTCCGCAAGCAAGCGCCTGGGGTAACGCCCGCGGCAAGCCCTCCCGCAACGACAAGTGCACCAGCAGGTCCATCGACGCCACGTACCGCGGAACCTCGCTCGGCGGGATGAGACCCGCAAAGGCAAAATGACCGCGCAGGTTCATCTCTGTCACCCGTCGCTCAAACCGTTCGCGGTAGACTCCATCACCCACCAACAGGAATTTGACGTTCGGCACGGCGGCCACAATGCGTGGCGCCGCCTCGAACAGAAACTCATGTCCTTTCAGCCGGAACAAGCGCGCAATCTTGCCAACTACAAAGTCACCGGAGGAAATCCCCAGCGCTTGGCGCAGCGAATCATCGCGTCGCGCGCTCAAAAACGCATCGATGTTCATGCCGCTATGGATGGTCACATACTGATTGGACCTGCCAATACCCGCGGCGAGGTACTGCTCGGTCATGGCGTCCGCAACGGAGACGAATTGCGTCGTGTATCCACCCACCACCTGTTCCGCCCAACGGAAAACCCAATTGCCAATGGGATGTTGGTATTCGTAGAAGGACGGCCCGTGAATCGTGTGCACAATGATCGGCACCCGGGCCAGTTTCGCGGCGATGCGCCCGATGAATCCGGCCTTCCCGCTGTGTGTATGAACCACGTCGTACCGTTTCCCGACGAACAGCCTCCGTAGCGCGGTACAGGCGCCCAGGTCGTGAAACGGATTCAGTGCGCGCCGCAGCTCCTCCGCAACGATGATCGGTACACCCTCCCCTTTCGCTTGATCGTGGAGCGAACCTTCCGGCCCCGTTTGTGGCCCAATCACCAGGTCCACGTCGTGGCCCAGCTTCCGTAAGCCAATACAAGTGGACACGGTGTTCTCCTGCGCCCCGCCGACGATCAACCGGGTTATGACATGACAAATCTTCATCGATTACTTTTTCGCCAGTTCGTACACAACCCTGCGTCCCGTCCGGTGAACTTCGGTCGCCTGGTGTTGCAGGGTATACCGGATTAGATTCCAATTCGCGTCCACCATGTAATTGTAGCCGCGTCGCAGCCGATCCAATTCGGCAAAATTTATGTACACATGCGTAATACCCCTGGTGCGCAGCGCCGCCGCTAATTCCTCCTCCGTTTTCGCCCCATTACTCATCGCGGTCAGCGGATGCTGGTCAAACGCCGTACTCCACAGGACGGGATGTTTCGCATAATACACGCGACTTTCTCCCACATAGAGCACTTTGGCGCCAACAGGCAGGTTTTCGTTCATCCAAACGATTGGCTCAAGCACACCCTTCCCCATCCGCGCGATGAATTCATCCCGCGTGACTTGTCCGAGTGCGTACTGCAGAAAACTCATCTGCGGCGGCAGGTGCTCCGGGTTTTCTGTGTCCGCCAGATCATTAAGTGCCAGCGTCGCCAGACTTGCCAGCACGACGGTTCCGACGGCAAGGCGCACGGCGAATCGCGCGGGCGCCTCGCGACCGAGTTTGTCCATGGCGAATGCGCCCGTCACTGCCGCCATGCCAAAGGTTGGGAACAAGAACCGCCAGGGCCGAAAGGTGAAGCAAAACCAGCTCGCGTATGCGCCCGCCACCAACCACCCTGCCCGCTTTGCGGCTGGTTCGAATCGCGTGACCAACAGGACCAGCGGAGTTGTCATCAGCAACAAGGGCACCGCGCCCGTCTCAACGAATGAATAATTCCACAGTAGCGAGAAAAACTGTCCGATGGTTCCCCATCCGAATGTCGGATAATGTTTCTCCGAAAAAACCGCGGCTTGCGACGCGGTCCAATGGGAGTTCGAGAACCATTGATGGAATAGCGGGTAGACCGGGTCGCCGGCCAGCAGCCAATTCTTCACCAGCCACGGCGCAACCACAGCCATGGCCAGAAGGCCGAAGGCCGGTAGCAAACGAAACTCCCGACGGAATACCAATAATATAGCCAATGGCAGCAGCACGATCGGGATCGCCGTCCATTTTGTCGCCACCGCCGCACCGGCGCAGAGCGCCGACAACCAAACAAGGTTGCGGTTTTCTTCCTCGCTTCCAATCACCAGCGCGCCGAACGCCAGCGTCGCGAAAAACGCGGTCGCCAGATCAATCCGCGCGGTCTGACCAAGGTCCTGAACGAACGGTGTACAATAGAACAGGGCCGCCGCCGTCAACCCCACGGCCCGCGACCATAACCGCCGGGCCACGCCAAACACCGCCACCGCGCCGAGCAGGCCAAACAACCAGTGCAGTATTTTCGCCGCGATATCCGAGGTCATGGTCGTCGCCAACAGGTACAACATCTCCGTCAGTTGTGGCAGGTTCGAGTAGAAGTTGTGGGGTAGGAACACGATACGGCCTGCGTGCTGATAATCCGCCAGCGCGCCGAGATGATATTCGAGTTCGTCGTATTCAAATGGTGGCGCCAACGCACCCGCGAGATTGAGCACCGCGGCCAGCACGACGCACGCGACCATCAGCTTCGCCCAGCGGTCGGTCCGGTCCGTTGAAACCTGGAAATCGCGGACGAACTTCCGTGGCGCAGGCAAAAACCAACAGAGCAATGTGAGAGATACAAGCGGGATATTCGCGATGGACACGGATCCCGCCACGAGTACGAGTACGGCCAGCAGCCAGAGACCCACCGCCAGGGCAAGCAGCGCCCCAAGAACATCGCGCTTCGCCACGAGCCGGTCCGTCACCGTAGCGCCCAAACCCAGCGCCGCAACCGCAATCCCGATGACGCAGGCGAAATCGTACGCCCTCGCGATCCAGAATTCCTGAAAATGCGGGCCAACACGAAGCGCTGGCAGCGCCGCGCCAAACAGGTTCGCCGCCTGCCAGGGCAGGATCCACGCGCCGTAACGAACGAGGTAAACCAGCGCCAGCCCGACCACCCAAAGGATTGCGAGCAGTCGCGCGAATTCAGGACGAAGCCATGGAGACGCGGCGCGATCCGAAGTGGTCTGCATTGGCCGCCATTGTAGCGGCCAATGCCAGATGCGCAAGCCGCCTAGTTGCGCCGTCCGTTGCCCAACGAGTCGTCAGCGATGTCGCGTCCGTGATGCTTGTCCACCCGGCCATTGTCAGAACGACCGTTGTTCGCCAGGGGCTGGGAGACCGGCGAACGGTCGTCGCGTGAGCGGTCCGGTCCGCGGACCGCCGGAACATCGCGGTTGAGATCACGGCCGGGACTTTGTGGCGGAACATAGACGACGCGGTCCTCGCGCGGGCGATTACGCAGTGTGGGAATGTTTCCCCGATGGGGGACCGACGGAACGTCGGCACGTAGATCGTGGATTTGAACAAAGGGCACGGCCCGCTTCGTGACCCGCTGGAGATTATCGACACGCGGGCCTTGGTTGATCACGACCTGATTGATCCGCTGAATCCTCGTAATGTTAACCGTCTTGTTCACGATCGTCTGGTTCACAACGACAACGGACGGGCGGATCGGCTCGCAAAAGTGGCGGCGATCGATGAAGACAAACGTATTCGGCGCGTAGATCACTTGATCCGCGTAGATCGTCGTGCCTTGCGGGCCGAAATCACAACCCGGCGGCAACGGCGCCCAACCGATATAGTCACCGCCCTCACGCCACGAAACCCAGGCGGGCGCCCATTGCGTGCCCGGTGTCCACAGCCAGCCGTAGTACGCGTCGTATACCCAGCGCCCGTAATGATACGTCGCCCACGCCCACGGTTCGTCACTCGCCCAGTACCAACCACCATCCGTCCACAACCACGACCCGTTCGTGTACGGTCGCCAGGAATCGTCCACGTAAGCGGGGTACCAACACCAGCCGTATGAATCGGTCTGTACCCAATTCCCATACGCAGCGAGCGGTGCCCGAAAATCGCCAGTCTCCCGAACATCGACCCCTGCCGAGTACGCGTACTCCGCCGAAGCCTGTTGAAAAGCAAATCCCGATAGCACCACCGCCACACCCGCCAAAATCGTCCACGTTATTTTCATATAACGCTCCTCTCTGTCGAATTGGACGATGTTCCCGACAGATTATTCAGAGCGTGATCCGAGAAAGTTCCGGCCAGGGGCCTCAACCCAATATTGAACCCACTTTGACCGCATGGCCTCGCAGGAAAGCATCGAGGGGCATGCGTTTGCTGTTGGCCGGTTGGAGTTCCTGGATGCGCACACCGCCCTGGCTGGTGGCGACGATGAAATCGGGAAGCAGCTCACCGGGGTTGCCCGAGACACCATCCACGACTTCGACTTTCCAGACCTTCAACAACAAATCGCCC